>JACCDG011283730.1_pt1 | contig 99231 bp, 133 predicted proteins | sample 7442471 | NCBI WGS metagenome assembly JACCDG01 (sample SAMN15323444, study PRJNA562643) | freshwater metagenome | isolation source: river surface water | place: USA:Blue River Watershed | collected 2017-08-17 | reverse complement strand
AACTAAGAACGGTCTTTGCCAACTCTTTGTGTGTCTTCATTGAGACATAGAGCTTCATGGATGGCATTGACTCACACAGAACTCCCAGATCCAACATTGTCATCTTTGACAGTTCTTCAGCGATCATTGAAACAAGTTGTTCGGAACCAACCAGAAAGCTGTGTGAGTTTGCTTTGGAGATGCAAAACTCCAGAAGTTTTTGTGAATCTTTTCCGTAAGCCTCTTGGAGTGTCTGCTTTGGACTATGTTTTTTCTGAAGCATCTTGACGGCTTCTCCAACACATTTCCCGATAGCTTCGGAGACAAAGGTATAATTCAAGAGAGTGGATTCTGCCAGGGCTGGATCTCTTCTTGATTCACTCAAGTTCTTTCCCGTTTCAGAAACAAGATGGAACAGTGTTGGAGTCTGCTTTTGGTATTTGGAAACAGCCTCCTCCAGCTTCTCGATTGATTCTGCTACTGCCAAGGTTTCTGTTTGTTCGTGGAGGAAGAGATCAATTGGGTAGATTCCTTTTGAAACCAGAGCCTCTTGTGCTTCAACCAATCTGTTAGTGTATTCTTTCCACATTGCGGGGTTTTCCTTTTTCTCGTGTTTTGAGAGTGCTGGTAAGTATCTTTTGAGACCTGAACACGTTTTTGCTTGCCTCGCATGAAAGACTGTGTTACAAAGGGTCAGCATGAAAATCCAGTATAAAGGTTCTGTTTCCCCGGAAGCTTTGGAAACCGAATCAACCAAATTGGTTTCAGAAGAGCAAGTAACTTCTTCCGAGGCTTCAATCAAAACCCAGAAGGATAGGTTTTATCTTCCTGTGTTGAATATCAATCACAACCACGAATGGCCTTCAAAACCACTGGAGGATCGAAAGCATTTTACTGACGAGGTTGCAACAGAAACGTGTCTTGGGAATTGTTGTGGCGTTGAAGGTTTGAAAGGTGCTTGTTGTCATCTTGATCCTTATGATACCGAACACGTTCTTGGACCTTTGAAGGGTTCAGATAAGGATGAGTGGATCAGGGATATTCTCGCTTGGTTCAGGAAGCGGGGATTGAATTTGACAAGAGCAGATGTTGTGATTGACTACGAAGAGGGAAAAATCATCGGTGAAACACTATTCAAAGATGCACCAAACAACGGCATTTTCCAGGAACCTAGCGCATATCCGATGCTCAGGTTCCAGGTGATTGGTCCGAGATACGCTTGCAAGTTCATGAATCCAGTGACTTACAAGTGTGGGATTTACGCAATGAGACCAAATATGTGCAGAACATATCTTTGCAACTATGTCTTGACGAACTTCCTCGTTAAAACAAAGAGCAAACCAAACACATGGCAGAAGGTCCGATAGAAAGAAAGGGCATTGAGAGTTGAACGACAATGAAAACCAGTACATCAACAGTTGGAGCAGTTTGGAAAGACGCAGACGGTAAGACCTTAACCGACGAAGGACTTTATCAATGGGTGAAGTCTTCTGTCCTGGGCATGGACTCTGAATATGAATTGATTGTGGGTGTTGACTCACATCGTCACAAGAAATTCTTTCAGTTTATCACGGTTGTTTGTGTTTACCGCAAGGGCCGTGGAGGTTACTACTTTTACAAGAAATCAGTACGTCCTGCGTCTGATTACAAGGGAACGTATCCAGTAAGAGTTAGAACCCGCATGTTTTACGAGGCTTCCTTGGCTCTTGAAACAGCGCAGAACATTTTTGATCACACTGAGGCTTTGCCTGTCATTCACCTTGACGCATCTCCTCCAGGTGGAACAGAAGTGACTTCTGCTTTCTCTGATCAGTTGAATGGTTACATTGTTGGTTCAGGTTTTGAGTGTGTTCTGAAACCTTGGGCGTTCGTTGCAAGTGGAATTGCTGACAAACACAGCAAGTCTTCGTGCTGGGTTATTCCAAACACTTTGGACATCGGAAACCCAAGAGACAAAGGTAAAAACACGATTGCTAAGGAAATTCAAAAATGAGCAAAGATGAACGCAGAGTAAAGCTTGATACCGCCATCGAAAGAAACATTCACCAACTGGTCAAAAACATCTCCGAAGGAATGTTTGACGCCGTTCAACTCAGTTGTCGGAAGAACAACATTCCTGTCGAACCAGAAGTGCTAACGCATATTTTGAAGACAGCCCAGATTGTCATTTCTGGGCTGGAACTTCAGAACCTGGATGCTTTTCACAGAAGTATCAAGACATTGTTGGATGATTATGCTGGAGAGGATGGGGAAGGCTCGCTTGCAAAACTTTCCGAGGCAACCGTTCTCCCAAAATCCCGTGGCAATCAAAAATCAGCTTGAGCTTTCAAAAGCTTGAAAAGATTCCCTTCCTCTTGGCATTTCTTGCCATAGTTCTCTTTAGAAGCGCATGACAACTTCATCCTCTCCATTGGTCGAAGGTGTGAAACACCTCGTCACCTGTACCTGCACACTTCCACAGTTTGAATCGCTGGATCCGCCGGTCTTCCACAAATTCATTGTGTTCTCGTTAATCAATGCAGACGGAAGCATTCAACCAAGCATTGCAAGATGTAACAACTGTGAAGGGTTGCATCGAGTAACAGAAGTCGGACTTTCTCAAAAACTCAAGAAAGAAACCTCTGCCGTTCTTCCCGATGTGGAGGAAATAAAAACAGGATTGCCTGAAAAACTCGTTCAACTCGTTGAACGCTACAAACTTGACCTGCCTTCCTGGCAAGAGATTCAGTTTGTTTTTGAGAATGAGAAATGGGGCAGACCAATCATTCTCACCAAAGAGCAAGGAGACAATCCAGATGATGTCTCTGGAAAATACCTCCTGATCTCCAGCAAATCTCTCTGGAGAATTCAAACCTTCTCAACGGAAAACCTATGACAACAGACAACAACAACATCCCAGAAACAGAAAAAGCCTCATTTCTTACAGACGAATCAGAAAAAGAGGAAGGTGTCTCTTACGTCGTTCCAAACTACATCGAAACCAAACTCACAAAAGCGAGCAAACAAAAGTGCCGTGGCATTGTGAGAACCATCAACGATTTCGGAATCTCCCAAAGAGAGAAACTGTTCCTCATCTATCTCTTGAGCTTGGAACTCGAACACCGAGATTCGATGTTGAAAATCTCCAAATCAATTGGAGAATGTCAAGCTTCGATTGAAGCACCCAAAGTCATTGTCTCTGAAGACCAACCACAGCAGAAGAAACAAATTCTGCTTGGTTGACACCAATCTTCTCTGCCACTTGTAAATCAATTCTCGTTATCACTTTCCCGTTCTCTTCAATGGTAACAAACCTAGTCGTTACCTTCTCTGGAAGAATCCCAGTTCCCCTCGAAACATAACAAACCTCAGTAGATGTTTGGATCATCAGAATGGCACCTATAACCTTCGCCCAAACAGGGCCTATACGCCTTATCTGTGACAGCAAATCATTTCGATGGCTCGGAGGACGTTGGAGAAATTTGGAGCCCGTACAAGGCATCCTGGAGCGATTTAGGGGATGGTGATAAGTGTGTCGATGGTTCTTGGGACAATCATCCCATGTTTCTTGCCAGATTGCAGAAGAAGTTTTGTCGTTTGCGGTCCTGGAACACCATCACATTCTTCTGGTTTCAAACCGAGTTTTAGTTGTTCGGCTTTCCAAAAGGCTTTGTCTTCGTTTTTGTCGAAGTTGAAAGGAAGGTATCCAGCAGCTTTGAGTGCTGCTGGAAGCCAAGGACCACAATCTCCTGGACCTCGGTTTGATGTTTGGTTGCTGTGATTGTAAACACCAACAACATTTTTTCCCTTTCCATCCCCAGAAATACGATTAACCAACCTCAGCATTGGTTTGTCTTTCTCGGTGTCCCAGGGAATTTGTCGTTGGATGCCAAGAATGGCAGTTAAGAAGTCAATGAACAACACTGCCTTTTGGATTTGATCTTCATACAGATCGCCATTGTCATGCTGAACCATTTCTAGTCCACAAGTGTGGGCATTGACTGCTCCCGCTTGCCAAGTGAAGAATTCCAATGGATCATTCTGGATGATCCAGTCGCCGCTGAAATCTTCAGTAAAATCCCAACTCACTTGTCTTTCCGTATTGGTTTGATACCTTGCATATCTCAAGTCCAAGTCTGTGTTTGGCCCATAGCCGGGAAGAAGCTTTCCCAGTTTTCCATGAACAGTGTGGCAAACGATGGATCGAATCCACGTTTTTCTTGGGCTTTTGTCTGTAACTTGTTTGATTTTTAGTGCAGGAGCTTCTGGATCAAGCCATGAGGTTGTTTTCAACCCTGGAACTTCCAGTTTCCTGTTTTTGATGATGATGGACATAAAGAGAATGCCTCCGGCTGTAAATAGCCGGAGGCATCTCAGGGGTTTAGAATTGGTGTTGTGTTGGATCAGGTGCCGCTGATAACAACGGAACCGGAAGCGCCAATGACGAGGAAGTTCTTTCCGTCAGACATCAAAGCAACGGAAGGTCCGCCGCCAGTTGTTGCACCAGCCAAACCACCAACAGGGAAGGTCAACTTGGAGCCTTTTGTTTGACTGGAGCCGGAAGCAAGAAGGGCAAACACTCTTGTTCCTTCTGCTTCTTGTGAACCTGTCAGAGCGTGTGCGTGGTTGCTGAGTGTCCTGATCGCAAAGATTGCACCGGGGCATTCATCAGCTTTCGGCATCACGAGTGTCAGAGCTGTTGAGCCGGACACAGTGATGACACCAGCTTCGGCTGGTGTGAGTGTCACTGCGGAGGTTTTTGCTTTGATGTTTGGAAGCTTGTATGGAGAGAAACCGGAACTGCCTGCTTGAGCAGTGTCCAGATCTGTCACAACACCGTTGTCGCCAATTGTTGTTTTAGTTGCTGGCATGATCGTCTATATCCTTCTACCCAAGTGGGCTGGGAATAAATATACAGGTTTTGCTGGAAAATCAGTCTGCTGAGGAAGATGATGGTTCGGTTGTGGCAGTGGTGGTCGAAGTGTTCTTTTGCACTTGATTCTCATTCCAGCGTCTACCGAAGTAGAGAGCAAGAAGAGGAGTAAGAAACCCAGTGGCAATTGTCACATCAAACGCACGAATGTGTGGCGTAGAGAAGATGTTGAGAATGAACCAGAGAAGGGTTGCGGCAAAGGAAGTGTAAACCATTGTAAAGCTTAAACTATCCTTTCCTTGGCTGTTTTTGAGAAGAAGTTTCATGTAGTCTCCTACTGGCTAAGTACAATAGCAGCGGAAACACCAACACCCAACAAAACCCCAGCACCAACCAATCCAACATAAACCCAAGGAGACCTTTGTCCTGTTCTCTCCAAAGCTTGGATTGTCCTCTCTGCACTCGTAAGTTCAATATCCCTTGAACGAACCTGGGCTTGATAAAAAGCTCTCATCAGCCTCATGTCCGAATTTAGAATGGAAACGTCTCTGATTGCTGTGGTAGCAAGAGTAGCAATCGCAAGCCTGTGGTTTGCATCTATTGTCCTTGTGATTTCCCCCAGAGAAACAGTCAGGTGATTGATGGCCGGTTCGTTCAAACAGATTCCATTCCAAGGACCATAAACTGTTTGGTCGGCTGGAGAGGTTTGTGGATTCCTGAGCATTGGGATAGCAAACGCTCCAGCATCCCTAGCCCTCTCTTCGTTGAAGATTTCTCTCAATGAAACAGAAGAGCCTGATTCTACTGAAGAATCGAGGATTTGTTGATAAGGTGTGAGATCAACACTCGAATCTTCTTGAAGAAAAGAAGAGTCCGGGGAAGGTGTTGATATGACTGGAGTTGTTGAAACTGTGGAGGAGCAGCCCAGGGTGAGTAGGATTAGGATGGATGCGATTCGCTTCATGCGAATCAGTTTTGTGGCTTGAAGAGAGGAATGCCGAAAACTTCATTGATGGTTTCAGCCATCTTCTCAGGATTGTCGTGGTGTTTCTCGACCAAAGCACGAATTTCTTTGCTTCGCAGAGAGGCAATCTCTTTCAAGGTTGCATCGTGCTGTTCATTGATCTGACGAACAATGTTGGCGTGCTCCCTTTCAATGCTTTGTCTGCGCTGGATTTCCTGTTCAACTTGTTGCTGAAGGACTTCCAAGTTTTTCTTGTGAGCTTCTCTTGTTTCTTTTTGCTGTTTGACAAGCGATTCAACAATATCATTGCGTTGTTTGACAAGAAGGATCGTGTAAACAAGAGCAGCACCAAGAAGAATCTCTGTTCCATAAAGTTTGAGAAATGACCAAACCTTCATCATGAAGGTTTTTGTTTTCAATAGGATTAATTCCATTTTTTACTTTCTTCGCTGGATGGAGTTGGGTTGATGTCAGCATCTGGATAATCACCATCAGCTTCATCGTCGATCAGACCAGACATCTCTTCCCCGAAAAAGTATTGAAGTTCTTGAACGGAAGTTGAGAGATCGTTCATCTGCCCAAGGATTTCTTCAAGGAGTTTCTTGTTTGCCATTTGTTGTTTGTTGGTGATAGTCACCATGCGTTCTAGGACTTTCAGTCTATCCAACAACACCTTGTTTTCAAACTCCCTCATTCTCTCCAGAAGCTCGGCTGCATTGATTGTGGTTGAATCAACAATCAGTTCATCGGCTTGTTCGTCTGGGGAAGGTGGTGGGGGAAGAATGACTTCGGTTCTTGGTTTTCTTGACATGACACTACTCCTTTGTTCTTGTTTTCAGGGGATCATCAGCTTCCATAGCTGCGTACAACGAAGCTGGAGTGCTGAACACATACGTTCTCTTCACATTGGCTATCTTATTCTTCTTCGCCTCCTCTATGACTGCTAGAATTTTCGGATCGTTCCTCTCCAGCATCTCCAAAACCTGTGAGAACATTTCCTGAATATTCAGTCCGTTCTTGTAAAGCAAACGTTTACAAGCAACGAAGCTCTCAATGGGAAGACCCACTTTCACGGATTGAAACACACGGCTGGAGAAGTTACGAATTTCCATTGTTAGCTCGTTGAGGATGATCCTACGCTACCACCGCCAGAAGGAACACCGCCACCATTATCTGGACCAGAGTTGCCAGCCCTTGGAGCAGCAGGATAATCACCTTCAACCTGCTTCTTCGTCTTGGCTGTAAGATCAAAGTCACGCTCCAAAATATTCACCATCTCTTTAGCAAGTCTTGGCGAGTAGTTCTTTGAAATGTAAAACATTGCTCGATTTAGAATCAAGGATTTTGGATCAATGAGTGTTTGGTAGTTGTTCACAAGCCTTGCAACGCCTTCTGCAAACTTCCTGATGTTGATTTTTGGAACAGGAACAACTTCTGGAGGATTGCTTTCAGTGTCATCTCCTCCTTCATCTCCACTACCAAACGGATCATCTCCACCACCCATGTCCATATCACCCATATCACCAGCATCATCGGCAGGTGGTTCTGGTGGAGCTTCTTGCTCAAACAAGAACTTTCCCATCGAGAACAAACGTTTTCCTTTTTTCCTTTCGGTCAATGGGGGTGTTTGAATGTTGTCTTTGACTTGTGCAGGATCAACAGGAAGTGCCCCATCCGTTTCCGGCATATCCAGAGGGACTGACTCTCTTTCAAACTGCATGAGATATTTGTCAATCTTCTGATCAACAGAAGCTTCTGTCTCTGACAAGGAATCAGAAACACTGGGGAGTTGAAGAATCTGTTCTGGGCTGGAGACATAAGGCTTTCCATCTCCACCACCCTCTTCCTGTTCTCTCAACAAGAACTCGCTGAAACGTTTCTTTCTCATAATCAAAGGATCCTTCCACCAAGAACTTCAACTGGAGGAGATGATTGTGGCAATCCAACGCTCGTCTCCTTCTCATTTGAAACAACAGCTTGGACAGAGTAAAGCTGGTGGAGCTTCGCCATCTCAGCAATCAACATTCTCATTTCAACAACATTCCAATTGATTTCTCGCATGGAGCGATTGAGATATTCAAGCTTCTCTCCTGGGAAATCAAGGAACCAAGCGTGGTGCCATGTGTCAAGAACCAGCACTGGAATTGCCATCAGTGAGAGATGAAGTGTGTGACCTTCAACAAAGGTGTTGAAATAGCGTTGTTTGAACGGATCAAAGTAACAAACGGCCCAACCTTCTCTAGATGCCATTCCACAAGCCCTGAAATCCAACTGCCACTGGTCGAAGGTTCCCCAATCCCTTGAAAGACGCATGAAAGGAATGCTGTCAGCACGAATTTCTGAGTTCAAATCTCCCGTGTTGGTAAACAACAACTCATGGAACTTTACTCCGTTCATATTGTGTGTTTCATCAATCTTCAACCTTCTGAACTCTGAATCGTTTGGGTTGTCAGCATCTGTTTTTGGAACGGAATCCAGCTTCGCAGAAATCTTGTTGTGGCTTGTGACATAGCTGTTATACAGTTTTTCGTGGTTTTCCTTTGTTGTTGGAGACGAAACATCTCCTTTCAAAATAAACGAACGAGGCATAAGCACGGCTGCTTCTGAAACAACAGCTTTTGCCATTTGCCCCACCTTGCCATCTAAAACTGTTCCAACAGCTTCCCGAATGATCTTCTGGAGATCTTTTGTGTTTAGGGTTGTCATGTGTTCTTACTTCTTCTTCCTTGATCTTGCAGTCTCTGTAAATAGACCAGAAAGGGGCGCATGAGCATCATCATCCAATCCAAGCCTGTCTGCAATGTTCAGCATTCCTCTATCTTCCGCAGCATCCCCAGCCCTTGAAACTCTTGTGTCTCCGAGGGAAGGGAACACCCCCTGATAACTCGGACCCGACTCCCCAAGAGGGAACAGGATTTCTCTTATTGATTCCCCTTTGGATCCCTCTTCTGGTAATGTTCCACTAGACAACATCCCTGACAACTTTCTCATCGGGTTTTCTCGTGTGTTCTCCAAGAAGACGTAAGCGAGGGCATCACACGTCACGGATCCTTTTGCGAGCACCTCTTGTTGATATTCGTAGGTGTCCTCTCCGACCTCCAAATACTTCGCCGCTTCAAACATGTTGAAAAAGAAGCTATTTTCCTCTGTCTTGCATCTTCCAAGCACAACAAATCCCTTTGGAATATCACCTTCCATGCGGACTTGACCAAAAAGCTTGGGCATGGACTCTTCCCTCATGGACCAACTGGTGATATTATTCCCGGCTCTAGGTGACATAATAGCGCCACGAACGACTCCTTCCTTACCAGGAGTCGTCAAGCCTGTTAGGCGCCTCAGATAATCCTCCTGGATGCCAAAGAGAACCCTCCAGGCATATCCCTCTCTCACCTGAAAGAATTTCTTGTACCAACCCTGCTCCTTCATCTTCCACATCAGGTCAACCATTTTTTCCAGGCCATCCCTGTTGTTCCATGAATAGTAGTTGCCAAGAGCAGCAATCAGTCTCTTCTCTTCTGGAGAATCCTCTTCCTGAATGTTTTCCTCGTAAACGTTCTTCCTCATCCAACCGAAAAGATATTCCCCAAAAGGTGCGTCTTTCGGAGCTTCTGGTGGAGGAGGATCCTTCACAACGGCGACTTTCTTTTTGGGTTTGGGTGGCAACCAGGGCTTGTCTGGATCAAACTCCCAGTCATCCCATCCGTCACTTTCCCATAAAAACCTTGAAATTCTAGGCGTCATCGAAATAACTAGAATCCCTCAAATACCCACGCCACACTCGTTCCCATGAAGTTGAAATACCAAAATCAGACAGTAGACATCGTTCTAGGAATGGCCTTCGGGGATGAAGGAAAGGGAAAAGTGGTTGACTATCTTGCTGAGAATTATGACTACGTTGTTCGGTTCAATGGAGGGAACAACGCTGGGCATAGTTTGAAATTCGGTAACTACAAAACCTCTGTTCATGCACTTCCTTCCGGAGTTTTGCACCCACACGTTTCCAACGTGATTGGGAATGGATGCGTTGTGAACCCCAACCAACTGGCCGAAGAAATCCAAAAAATTGGTGCTGGGAATTTGCAGGGAAGAGTTTTTGTTTCTAGTGCTGCCCATGTTATCACTCCTCAGCATATCGAGGAAGACTGCAAGGGTGGAAGCAAGGAAAGGATTGGAACTACTGGAAGAGGTATCGGCCCAACCTATGCAGCAAAAATGAACAGGACCGGAATGAGAATGGGTGATCTCCTCAAAGGAGAAGGAAAAGATCTGTTCTCAAAAGAAGTTCTGGATGTTGTTCTCCCCTTGATCACAGACACCACAAGTCTGTTGAGGAATGCCCTCGACTCTGATGCAAAGATTTTGTTGGAAGGAGCGCAGGGCTGCGGCTTGGACATTGATCACGGGACTTATCCGTATGTGACCAGCAGCAATTGTTCTGTTGCTGGAGCACTTTCTGGCACTGGGCTTTCTCACAAAAACATTCGACGTGTGATTGGAGTTACCAAAGCTTATTCAACAAGAGTTGGAGAAGGTCCATTCCTTTCTGAAATTTTTGGGGAAGAAGCAGAAAGACTTCGTGCTGCTGGAAATGAGTACGGAACAACCACTGGAAGACCTCGTAGAGTTGGTTGGTTGGATGCCAAACAACTTCGTGAAGCTTGTCAAATGAATGGTGTTGATCAACTCGTTGTAACCAAACTTGATGTGCTTTCAGGATTGCCTTATGTTGAAATTGATCACGGTGGACCAAAGGAAACGAAATCGGGGGCACTCATTTTCAAAATGAAAAACCCACAATATTCTAGCTGGGTTTCTATCCCTGAAACCACAACGAAATACTCAGATCTTCCCAAAGAAGCACGAGACTTTGTTGACAATATCGAGAGAGCAGCCACAGTCCCAGTAACACACATCTCCATCTCCCCAGACAGATCAGGAACTCTTCCTCGGCCATGACAACAGGAAGCGAAGATTGGTCATTCAAACCAGGAGACATTTTCATTTTCCCCGCTTCGCATTCATCTGATTGGCAGAATCTATACGACAACATTGGTCGGTACTCTGGCAGCAAATACTTGCAGTTGACCTATCCTGCCGAGACTCGTCAACAGCCAATCCTTTCCGAAATTGAGATTGATGAACTTTGTTTCTTCTTCAACACTAGAACCCTTGGTCCGAATGGGAAAATCGTCTTCCTTGACTTTTCACAGAAACACCCAGAAACAATGGGCTTGTTCATTAACTCAGAAGGAGCAACCACTGAAATTGAATTGCTGTTTTTTGAGGAAGATATTGTTGGGTATCTCCAGAAGGTAGAGATGGAAAACGATTAAGCCAGGGGATGTTTTCGTTGAAATCGTCGGCAAACGCATACGAAAGTCACAAAGAAAACTGAGAGTATCTTGGTCCGTCGAAATGAGAAACGACATGAGAGCATTCTTCGGCCTCAGTGGACCAGAAATTCCCATTAATTTTCTTCACCCGGAAGGTTACGAAAACAACAAAGTCGTCTTCCTTGGATTTAGTAAAACCAGACCCAAGACAACTGGTGTGTTCATTAACTCGGAAGGTTCAATTCGGGAAATTGACTTGGAGTTCTTTATAGAAGAGATTGTTGGTAAATTCGTGGCAAAGCTGGAAATAGAGGGGAATGAAGATGTTGAATGAAAGCAGAGAATCGTTTCTTGGTGTTTTTGAGTTGTGTCCGCCAAGAAAGTTTGGTTTGGAAATTGGTGCGGCGGTCATGGTTGCTGACCAAGATGTCGTTAAAACAAGTCCAGAAGGATTTCCTCTTGTTTTGAGAAATCTCCAAAGTGTTCAAACCCCAAAGCGGCTGATTGATTTTGTTCTTGGTTCTCCGATCACAGCCATCACAAAACGTTCAACATACTACATTTGCATCAACAAACCCGGCGAGACAATTGCTATTGAAAAGCATCTTTGGGAGAGCACAGTCAAACAGAAGTTGCAACGAGTGGCAGAAACAACGAGCGTATAGAAAGAAAAAAATGGAAAACGAATACAATCTCACTCCCGGAAAAGTCTTTTCAGTCGAACCCAACATTTCAAAAAATCTATTCAAAGCCTTTCATAAACCGGGAACGATGGCATGTGCCATGATGGCACATGCTCAATTGTCGCCACCTGGATTTGCTGAGAATCTTGTGAAAACTGGGAAGCTGTTGGGTGGAGCTGATGCGATTACCTTCCTTGGTTTTGTGGATGATTCATTCGAGAAAGGTTTGTTTGAAAATTCTCGTGGGGAAAGGGCAGAAGTTTTCTTGGGCCCAGAGATTGATCCACACCTCGAACTTGTTTTAACGGACAGTGCCGAAACTCCTTGACTGGTTCCCGGAGGTGTGGTAGAGTCTATCCATGCCAGAGAAGATTCTAGGAACAGTAGTCTTCAACAAGGATTTTGACATCTACAAACAAGGTGACACGGTACAGATCACAAAGGCGATGTATTCTCCCTTCGGAGAAATGTACTTCAAAATCTCTGGAACAATCTGCTGGGTAAGCACCAAGGAAGTTACGAACATCGACGTTGTAGCCGCACGTCGTTGCCAGTACATCAACATCTACAAAGACGCGGCTTAGTTCTCAAAGAAAGGTTTATTACATCATGGAAAAGGTTATTCTCAAGTCGATTCTTGATCCTGAGTCCAAGCAGTGTTGTGTTAAGGATGGCACTGCCGTTTCTCTGGAGTTTCATTCTCCCTTCAATGTTCTGAACGGTGATTACATCGTCACGGAATCCAAAGCTGGTCGTGGTCGTGGTGGCAGCCGCCTCCTCAAAGTCACTTCGGTCACTGATCCTGCAATGGTGATTGACACTCTCCAGGTGGATGGTGAACCCAAGGCACTCGGCACCCCGACCAGCGAGTATTTCAAGTGTGTTGTTGTTGATGGCACTCGCTATGAGGGTGAGAACATTCAGACTCCTGCACCTTCACCCTTTCCTCGTGAGCCAACTGGTTTTTACCAGCGTTCAGATCAGCGTGAGAGGGCGGAAGCTCGTGTTGCTGGTGCCACTGTGACCAAGAGCCAACTTGCAACCAACGCTCTCCAGAAGATTCTTTCTGAGAATCCGAATGCTCATATTCTTCTGGGCACGCACAGCAACAACAAGGCTCATCCCCTGAATGGAGAGTGGGTCGTCGAGAGTTCAACAGTGGAGGGCAATGCAATGGTGTTGAACCTCCGAGGACTCAACAACACCAACCTTACCGCTCAATTCGATGTCCAGCGAGACATTGGTCTGATTGATCGAATCGACACCATTCGCTATTCGTGATCCCGCCGCCTCATAATCCACTCACCTAAACAAATCCTTCATCTTTTGCTTCAATGCTGAGGATGAAGGATTTTCCTTTTGCCCCACTTTCACTTCCTTCTCAGCAGCAACGGGAACATTCCACAGGGCATGTTTCACAAAATCCGCATCTAACTCTTCCAGGGTTATTTTTGGCTTGGTTGAAACTGGCTGAATTGGCAGTGGGGCAATAACATCCAAAGCCATCTCAAGTTCCGGGTCGGCAGCAGCCAAATCTTGTGGAACTGATTCGGAGGCGTTATACGCCTCATTAGCGCCTTCCTTTTTCTCAACGTCCTCTGACCCGTCCAAACTTTTCTCGGGCTCTAATGAGGCTCCTGGAGCGATCTTGGTGGTCTTGATAAAGGGAGTTATCAGTTGGGATGGAAGGATCAGTTCCATCTTGATGAGATATGACAAGTTGGGAGAGAAGATGCAGAGTTGGTCTGGGAGAGTGAAGAAAAACTCAGAGAAGTTTTCTGGATTTAGGAATGCTGGGATAAGAACACCGAATCCAGCTTGGTCTGAGATACTCACACGACAAACAATCAGTTCTTTTTCTTCTTCTGGGAGAGAGAGAAGGAGAGAAGAAATAGTGTCTGGGATTGGGAATTGATATTCCTTGTCTGGTTCGATCAAAACCAAGTCAGGATCTGCTAGGGTGTTGGACATGTGATCTTATCCTTTGAGGAGGGTTCTGCCTTGTGGCTGGAACCTTCTATCATCAGTAAGAACGTTTCGTTGCTGTTGTTGATGGTGGAACTGTTGTTGGCCTTGGATGTTGATTGCTTCTCTTTGAACGAGGAGCGTACCAATCCCAGACATTGGAGTTGAATGAATTTCAACAAGATTTGTCAACAACCTTGGATTTTGTTGAATCTCCTGGATATTCACTTGTGTTTGGTTTGGAGGAATAACATAAGCCTGGATTTGATTCCTTGCAATGAAAGGCTGAGAGGCCAACCCTCTATCAACAACACCAGCAACCCTCGCCAAAACAAATGTATTTCCAAACGCTTGCTGGATTCCTCTATAAACAGGATAACCCTCTTTCAGAGAAACCGTTTGCTGCTGCTGTTGAACTGGTTGATATTGCTGTTGTTGGAATTGAGGTTGTTGGGAAGCTCTGTTGTGAAGCATCCGGTCAATATCAATTTCTGTGACGGTGTTTGGGTCTGGGACTCCTCCAGCTCTGGCAAGCATTGCTTGCTGCCTAGAAAAACCATCCAAGTCAAAGTTTGAAACTGTCTTATCCAGAGGAAGAGGAGAAAAGTGTGGAGCTTGTTGCGTTTTGGCAACAAGATCTCGAATGAATGGATCTTTGATGGAAGAAGGATCTTGAGGGGGTGGAGGCGGAATTCTGCGGTTGTTGTGTCTGTTCATAGCAGCTATGCTATGAAATATCAAGCAAGTTTGATAAATCTGCGTCTGATCAAGACCTGCTCCAGCAGCCTTTCAGAAGAAGCAGGAGCATCAAACTGAAGTCTAGCAAGTGAAGCGTCAATGTCTTCTTTGATCACTCTAACATCAGGAAGAACGGAGCGAAGTTCTTGCTGGAGAGCAATGAAGTCTCTATGGATGTCTTCTCTGCGAGCATGACTTGGATAATGCTTCTCAAAGAGATTCCCAGGTTTTTGTTGTTTTCTCTCTGATGAATCTGGATGAAATTCAGATTGAAGTGGTTTCAGGTGTGATCTCATTTGTTTTTCTTACTTTCTCCGATAAGAGTTCTCAGCTTCATAACATTTCCAATTGTGTTCCTTGTGGTTCTGAGATAACCAATCAAAGTCAACACGAGCTGCTTCCTTTCCGAAGCAGCTTGGTTGTGAAGGAAGTTCTCAGTCAAAAGACTTTCCCCTTCATCAGCAAGCTCGTCTGCTGTTGCAAAGGTTTCATCAAGAAAGGTTTGAACTTTTTTGACGAATGCGCTGAGTTTCTTGTCACCGTCTTGAGCACCAGTCAGCAGAAACTCATCTGCATCCATTGCTTCAAGAAGGATTTTTTTTACCACAGCTTTTGTCAGTGGGTTGGATGTTGGTTTGTCGGTCATGGCCGTAAATATGGCCCGCGAACAACCATCGGATTATCCTCTGGCAACACCTTCCAATACTTCCTCTCCAAAGGAGGTTCCTCTCCCTTCTTGAAAAACATAAGCTTTCTTCCTGTCGAGGTTGTACTGGGATAAACACCAATGATTGTTATGTCGCCAGAGTGAACAAGGTTGTGACAAGTCGCACAAAGAACAGCAAGGTTGTTGCTGTGGTTCGTTGAACGACTATCGCATCTGGGGATTATGTGGTGGAGATGAAGGGCTGCTGGAATGTCATAAAGACAAACCTCGCAGAATAACTTCTTTGGCTTTTTGGATGCCATTTAATCGTCACAGGAGGTATTTTGCGTGGCAAGCATTGAGTGTGTTGAGGTGCAGGTCCAACACCTTTTTCAGAGGCGTCTGATAACCTCCTGCGAGGTTCCAGACGATGGGAAGAAAGAGCTTGTTGGCAACCTCAAAAACAATCTCATCACGTCGTTTCATCTGTTCGGTGGTGAGATATCCTCCATAAGGATCTTCAACATGAGGATCCGCACCAGCTTGATAAAACAACACGTCACAAGCCGCAAACTGCTCTGCAAGGTCAACAGCAAGACCATCCAGCCAAAGATCAAAATTTCGCCGCCTTCCCTCCTGCTGATCCTCATTGATCATTTGACCAAAAGTCAAGTGTTCAACGATCTCTCTTCCATTCGAGAACTTGTCAAGAATATCATCCGTTCCATTCCCGTAATGACAATCAAAATCAATGATCCCAACACGCTTCACCTTCTGCTGCTTCCACAACAGAAAAGCTGAAACCGCCAAACCATTGAAAGTACAGAAGCCTTCACACTCCTTGAATCCAGCATGATGAAATCCACTTGTTGGACTGAAGGCTGCTGATTGATTTTCAACAGCGTACAAAGCAGCATTGTAAAAGCTTCCCTGGGTGTAAGGAAGACTTGCTGCTAGTTCGGGAGAATAATTCCCAAATCCATTCGCAATTTGCAAATCAAGAATACCATCTACAAAGCTGGAATTGTGAGCGACTTTGATTTGCGGGCGGGTTAGAGGTTCCCAATCCTGCTTCAACTCAATCAGCCCTGTTGGTTGGAAATATTCCACTACTTCCTTGGGTTTGCGTGCGGAAGGGCTGAAAGAGTGCATGTTTGTAACGGTTTGTTCCGGCTTGTAAAATGTTGCTAGTTTTTTCATTTCTCACCACCAGTAAAGAACCGAAATGCACTCATCTTCATCAAAACCGTTTTCTGTGAAAACTTTCTTGAAGGCATTTAATGCCTCTTCAGCCTTTTCATCTCCCTCGCAGTCGTCATAGCATTCAACGAGAACGACACTGACCAGAGAACCGTTGCTGGTCAAGTCTTTCGTGAAAGTGTCTTTGAACCATTCAACGTATTTTCTTCCATTGGGAAGTTCCATCATAACCTTTTTTAGTTCTTGCCAATCAACATATTGGTATTTCGTCAGAGCCATTAGTTTGCCTTTCTTGATACAGACTACCACGGGAAACAAGCTCTTGTCAAGAATAATCTTGACCTTTTCCTTGTGGTGTCATAGGATGTTGATATGGAACAGCAACGACGTTTTGCATTGGATGAGCTTGGGGAGAATGGTGAAGACTTGGCAGTTATTGTCACTGAAGATTGGATTCGTGACAACTACTGGTCTTTCTGGTACGAAAAGATGGTAGAAAAGTTTGGGAAGGAAAAGGCAGACAACTGCACCTTCCAAGATTGCTTGGAAGATTGGGTTGTCGGACAGTGGGCTTGGGTTCTAGGAAAGGATGGAGAGTGGAAGGCTTACGGAGAATAGAGGAAAACTCGGCGTGCCGTTTGACAATCTCGTGTTAAAATTGCATCACAATGTTGTCCGCACGGATCGTCAAGGTGATGTCTGCGGTTGCAGCGCCATCATCCATTGACAAATCTCCGAAAGTGGCTGTTGTCACAAATGCACCCTTGACATCCCAGAGTTGGACGACTGTTCCCACGGGATCCAACATCTTGATTTGGATGTCGCGTTTATAGAAGTCTGGATAACCCGCACGCCCAGAAACTGACTCGTAGCAAAGACGAATCCATTCCATGACTTGTTGAGCGCCCGAAGGAGCAATCGCGTCATATAGCGTGACAGAAAGAGCTCCGAAGGTTGTCTTTCCTGCAATGTAACGTGTGGAGTTGATCCAGTTGAGTGCAACTTCGTCAGTTGTGACTTCTGGTCTTGCTGCGGTTTTGATAAGGAAGGCATCAATACCTTCGATAGCAAACACGAAGCTTCTTTTCATCAGCGGAGTAAACTTCGCTGGGAGCATTTCTGAAACTGAGAGAGTTTGAGCCATGATGTTGTTTCTTCTTTCCTCTATTTTTCGTAACTAGCTGTTTTTCTCAGGATTTAGCCGCCCACGAAGTTGTCGCGGTTGGTAACAACGAAGTCGATAGCAAAGAACTCAAGACTTGTTGTAGGAATCAAGAAAATCTTGCCCTTCATTGTCTTGTTGTCGAGGTCGGCCTGGGTTGTGGTTGTTGTGTCGATAGCAACCTTGTATCTCTCGACACCACCAGCAGCTTGATATCTCGCCAGGATTGGTTGAACAGCAGCGTTGAAAGCAGCCAAGGTTGACTCTCTCGCTGGTTCAAACAAGAATCTTGTTGCGACTTGACGAACTTCCCTTCTAATCGCAATCAACAAACGACGAACGTTGACTCGGTTGAGCAAGCTGTCCTTGTTGAGCAAAGTCTTTTGTCCCCAAACCACCGGGCCAACTCCTTGCTTGGACAAGAGAAGGTTCAACCGTGCCACATAAAGGGCATCTGCGTTGGCTTGGTTAAGTGCAACAGCGAAGTCTGTGACATTGCTGAGAGTGCCCCTTGTAAAGCCAGCAGGAGCGTTAAATGGCTGTCCAACCGTATCGTTCTTGGCATAAACACCAAGCACTGCAACAGAAGGTGGAACCTTTTCAACAACTGTTCCATTGGGCAGAGCGATGTTTGTGTCTGGGAAGTAAGCTGCTGCAAAGGAGCTATTCACACCTCTGGAGACAAATGCTTGCGCGGTTTGAGACACATTCACAGATTCATAGCTTCCAGTGATAGAAATTCCGTTCACATCATATTGTTCTGGATCCATGATGTAGAAGCAGTCAAATCTATCTTGTTCCATTGCATTGACAACCGTGTCTGTGACGTAGCGAACACGGATACCAGGAACAGTCAGAAGCTGGATGCTGACTTCGTTCACGTCAGAAACAATGTCGGTTGCTTTCAGGTAGCTTTGAACCGTTGGACCGTTTACCAGACCACGATCAGTCCTTGCAATTTCTTGAGCAACAGCGGCATTCTTGAGATAACGTGTGTCTTGGTTGAAGATCCTCACACCATCGAATCCTCTTTCAAGGTAGAAGGAGAACTTGGCAAGAGATTGAACTGCGGCATTTTGGTTCAAGTCACTGACACGCAACGCCCTTGTTTTTGTTGTCTCGTCTGCTGAGATGTTTCCACCGCGAACATAACTCCAGGACAAAAGAGAGGTGATAGAGGTGTCTGGACGATCTCCGCTTCCTGTAACAACCTTCACCTTCTCCAGAGAGAAAAGGTTCTTGTTGAAAACGTCACAATCCAGAATGCCATTATCCACGGTTGAAGCTTCTCCTGTGTTGGCATAAACCGCAGGTTGCATGTTGGTTGCATCGCTGAAGCTTGGGAAGTATTTGCTGTAACCAATGAGGCCAGAGTTAAACTGAGTGCTTCCGTTCGGATCAGTGAGACTTGTCACATTTTGAAACTGAACGCCCCAGAAAAGAGATGTGTCAACACCAGAACTTGCATTGGACTTTTTCAAGTTCAACCGCATTGGAATTGGTGGTTGGGAGGCACTAAAAAGTGGAACCAAACCGATAGAAGATGTTGCGAAGTATGGATAACCAGGATCCAACAAATCTCCGTGGCCAAGGTTGTAAAGGCTGCTGCTTCCTTGTGTGACAAGGTGTTGTGGACCTCTAAAACCAAATGGGATGGAAGAAGGATCCGCTTCACCTGAATCGACTGCATCAGACACTTCAACGCGAACGAACCTGGAGTTGACTGGATAATCCCCAGTTGTCACAACCTTCTGGGAATCGAGGTCTGTGTCGAAGTTAAAGAATGTGTGTTGCGTACCAATGATCTTGGCGATGTACCTTGGGTTGGTTGGATCCAATGAGAGATTTGTGTATGTCTCCAGAGCGCCTTCAGAATCCAAAGAGTTCATTCTCTTCACGAGAACGGTAAAGGTTCCGTAAGGCTGTGTAGAGTTTCCAGGTTGAATGTTGGTGATAGAGATTTTCACATCACCATTTCCAGCTTCACCATCAGAAAGGTGATGGAACCTGAAAAGGTTAATTGGGTTTCCACCGAATCCTTGGGAAATAACCCAAGGGGACAGAGCGGTGCTATAACGGTCAGCAAAGCCCTCAAAATTTGGAGTGATGGTAGACCCTACATTGGATGTATGCGTGGCGTTAGAACCCGATCCTGGAACCAGGAATGCCACGTTTTCAACCGTTCCATAAGCCGAACCGGACTCGGGATGAATAATCCCAGAACCCGTTGGAACAGCCAAAGCAGAAAATACATCAAAGTGAGCATAGAGCAAGTGCCCTGCCTGATCTGTTTTCAGAGGATCTGTGTTCAGAACACTGGGGAAGTAGTTGATGGCTTGTGGGTCAAAGCTGGCTGTGATGACGTTTGGATAGCGTGTGTCTGTCCCCTTGTGTCCATTCAGCAGCAAAACAAAGTTCTGTTGTCCGTTTGCAAGTTGGATCGAACCGGAGAAACCTCCATTGAAAGTTGACTCGGTTGCAACCAAACCGGATCCGGGTGCTGGGGAAGGTTGAGCAGCAGAGGACAAACGAAGAACAACGCCGGATGGGGCAAAAAGGACGCCACGAACAATTGGGGCTGCATTTGTTGAATTTTGCAGACCTGCATCAGAGAGAAATGTACTTCCAGCAGACTCGGACATAAAGGCACCGAGCATGTAAACGCTTCCAGTGACTCCACCATAGTTCGCATAGATGTTGGCACCGATTGCTCCATCTGAACCACTGATTTGTTCAGCACCAACAACAAACCCAGCTCTTGCCACGGTTCCATCGGCAGCACGGGCAGTACCATCTCCAGCACCGAGCACCCTGACCTGGATCATTGGAACAGAAGTATTTCCAAACCATTCTCTCGCAGAGAGATACCCAAGAGGAGTGTTTGCGTTCATCCCACCGAAAACAGAAACATAATCGGAAAGGGTTGTTGTCAGAACGGGAACGAAGGCTGGTCCTTTTGTGGTTGGGGAAATTACGCAAGCAGGCACGCCGCTTGGTGTTCGGGTTGTTGGTTGACTAATGTCGAATTCTCTAGCTGAAACACCTGGGCTCAAAAGTGCCATGTTGTTTATCTCCGTTTCGGTTGCTGATTAAATAGAACAACCCAGGAAAACGACTGCTTTCCTGGGTTGCTGAGATGGTTTTGAACTATGGTTCTAGTGTGTTTGGACTATCCCAGAGTCACTCCCGAAGGAAGAAGCACAAAGTCCATTGTGATGTATTCTACTGCTCTCGTTGGAAGAACCCTGATTTGAGCATTCATTCTGTTGCTGTTCACGTCGTCTGCGGTGTTGTTTCTTCCATCACAGATAACAGCGAATTGCTCGATGCCCTGTTGGAGTTGGATGGCAGAGAGAACCAAACTGGCTTCGCTGACGAAACGTTGGCGAAGGGCTGGAGTGTTTTGTTCAAACAACATCCTGTTGGCGATCTGAACCACTTGACGCTTCAACTCAAGAATCATTCTCTTGACGTTGATGCTCTCCAGAGCACTCGTTGCTTGTTGCAGAGTGTTCTGAGAGAAGAAGACGTAGTTTGCGCCAGGGAATTTGACGATTGGGTTGATATTAGCATCAAACAGGGTGTTTCTATCTCCTTGATTGACTCTGACCGAAGTCATAACAACAAAGGAAAGGGAACCACGATCAAATCCTGCTGGGGCAAACCAGGGGAATTTCACTCGGTCGTTGTAACTCAGGGCTGCAACAGCAGCAACGCTTGCTGGGACAGTGACTCTTCGACGATTTACGGAGTCATCCATTACAATGTTGGGGAAGTAGGCACCAGCGGCGTTGTTGTCCAAAGCCCTTGTGATAAATGCGTTTGCTGTGTTCTTGATAGAAGCGTGTCTCGTTGTTTCACCATCAAAGATACGCAGATTGTTTTGGTCGTATGGTTGGATGTCCATTGGATAGAAGGAAAGACCATAGGCCAAGTTCTTTTCAAGGGCATAGTTCGTAACCAGCGGATCTCTTTGCCCTGGGATTGCCAGGATGTTGTTGTTGGCATTATTTGGATTAGTTGCAATATCAATTGCAGTTCTATAAGCAACCACACAACTATTTTCGGCTGAAACCCCTGTGTAGTTTCTACCAGACAGGACAGGAACTGTACTGAACAGGGCTCCAGGGCTGATGTAGTTGCTGTTGGCAACCCCATAAGTCCCAGCCAAACCAACTTCTGTGGAGGTAGACCTGTCAGTAAACCTAGCCGCTTGTTTGTCGAAGATGTTCACACCATCCCAACCACCCTGCATAAAGGTTGTGAACTTGGTGTATGGCGAGTAGTTGTTAAACACAACGGCACTCCCACTGTTCAACATCGAAGCAAAAGTCAAGCGGCTGTTGAAGTTTGTTGCTGCGTAGGTGTTTGAATCAATCGCTGCATTGCGAAGATAAGCTGCTTCTCTCAACAGGGTTGTTGGAGAGCTTGCTGTAATCTCCGCCATGCTCGTCACGTTCAGCGCGACCTTGGCCAAAGAGAATTTGTTGTTGTTCAGCAAGTCTGATTGAGAACCAGTTGTCAGAACGCCCTGCTTCTCAATTCCAGCAAACTTCGCATAGGAAGCAATGATGGGGTTGATTTCTGTGTTGGCATTGACATTCAAAACGTCATTGTTGTTTCTTTCGAACTTCACACCCCAAAACAATCTTCCATCAAAAACGGTTTGAGAAGATGGAGCACCAAACACAGTACCAGAAGCTGTCAGTTGGTTTCTGGTTGTTGTGAATCTAAAAGGAACTGGAGGCACGATGGAACCAGACAGCAACGCTCCACCTGGGACCAAGCTGGAGGAGACGCCTGAAATCATAGAACGGCTGCGAGAGACGTTGTTGATTGCGTCGGTGAGGGAAACGTTTGTCAAAGGCATTTGGTGTCCACGGAAACCAAATGGTAGAGCTTTGGCTGGGACTTCGCCAGCATCCAGTTGTGGGCTTGGGATGACGCGGATAAGGCGGCTGCGGTTTCCATATTTGCCTTCAACAATCAAACCTCTGTCATCAGAATCAACCGCATCAAAGTTGAACTTGGTGCGTTTGTCACCAATCACTTTGATGATATAGTTGTCACTGTTTGGATCCAAGCTGAGATTGCTGAACTGCTCCAGAATTTGTGGATCTGTGTCCGAGTCATTGAAAGCACGAACCATCAAAGAGAAGGTTCCGTAGCTTGTTGATGGGTTTGTTGAAGCCAACAAATTTGCAATGCTGATTTTGTATTTATCGTTAGCATAAGCACCATCATCCCTGCTCTCAACCTGAAACAAATCATATTCAACGTTGCCGAATGGTTGAGAAATGAAGAATGGAGTTTTTGGTGCTGTGTACCTTGTGTTAAACAGACCAAAGGCTTCGCCAAAAGTGGTTCCAAATTGATTGGTGTATTGAGAACCTGAGAGAAGAGCAACTGTGGCCGTTGAGTTGCTTGCAGACAAAGCAGCAACTTCGTTATCAACAGCATAATCCAAATACAGCAAGTGTTTCTTGGAATCGAAGTCGAGAGGGTTTGTGTTCAGGATCTTTCCAACATACTTCTCGCTGTTTGGATCAAGAGAAGCTGAGTAAATTCTCAACCCAGCAAAGCCATCATCAGAACCAAACGTGTTTCCAGCAGAGGAAGAAAGAACAAGCTTAAACAGCCCATTCATCAAGCCTTCTGTTCCGACTTGAGCAGCTTCCCCAGTTCCAAGACCGCTTGCGTAGGCAGAAGGGTTGTAAACACCATTAGAATCAGAAGCGCCACTCAACACCATGAATCTGGAGTCGGGAGTTGTGAAAAGAGTTGCTCTAACAAGGTTTACGGTTTCACTTGTTCCTGGAAGAAACCCAGCGACAGAATAACTGTCGTTGTTGGTGAACATTGGGAAACCAAAAGTTTCATTGGTTTGAACATGGTGTTTTCCAACAAGAAACTGAACACGGCCCTGCAAAGCACCAGACGCGAAAGTGAGACCTTTGCCAACAACCTTCGTTCCAGCATTAACAACTGTTCCCTGTGTTTCAGTCAAGGAGATGTCAACAGAACTGCTGTTTGCTCCACAACCCAAAACGCGAACATAGTTCGCTGAGGCAACTTCAGATCCTTTCCCCTCAAAGAACTTCTGAACGGCAAAGGTTGCTGGATACTTCGCATCGACGGCACCAAACTTGTTTTCAAAGTCTTGGTAACTGCCAACGCTGATTGGAACGAATGCTGGGCCTTTTTCTGCGGGGCCGATAATTGTGGCTGGTGTGCCTCCAACGGGAGTTGTCCTTTCTGTAAGGTCGAACTCCCTGTCAAAGTAGTTTGGAGCCTTGAATACTGTTTCTGGCATGATTTCCTCGCTTTTTGTTGTACGAAAACGTAAAACCTAACTAGCGGAAGGAAATTGGAATACTGGTCGGCTTTATCCCTTACCATCTGCGAAGAAACGCATAAGGGTTTCTTGGTCGCTCACCGTGTAAATAGTCTCACCCTGTTTTTGATCAATGTCGGTTTGCTTCACATATTTCGTCAAAGTTGCCCCGGTAACAGGATCCCTAAACTCCCTCTGAAAAACAACCTTCTGCTTGTTTGTTGGCTTCTGAGCAGTTGCTGGATCTGTTTCAATGTCTGTCAACACAAAAGGATTCGTTGTTGTCGGATCCAGTTTGGTGCTGTCGTATTGTTCTTGATTTCTTGTCTCGAATACAGAGCCTTGTGCCATGTCCACTTCAAACGAAATGTTTACGTTTGACAAATACCGCTTGAATGGAACCTTTTGTCCGGGCGCAGAAGAACCCAAGAGATAACCGCGAACCATCAAGTTGAAGCTGTACTTGATCAAACGCTCTGAATCTGTAATATCGTCCGAGTTGTCTTGAGCTTGCAGCCCAGAATCCATCGTCGCAGCAAACCAATAACCCTTGTCGGTTGTCAGCTTGAAACCTTTTCCAGGAGCATTTTGAGCACCCAGAAGTGTTTCAACCATGTAATTCATGTGTGCCGTGTACGAAGACCAAAAAACAATCTCATAAGTCGCTGTGAAAAACTGAGGAAATGGGATTGCGATGATCTCATAAATGTGGTTTGCCCTCTGAGGATCAAGGAGCATTCCAGCACGCACGCTAGGGTGTCTAGCAGCCTCATTAGCGCCTTCCCTTAATGTTGATGGGGGTGAGGGTGTTCCAGGTATTCCAAGGGCGCTAATAAGGCTCTGGTAGTCTTTGTCGGATTCATCAAACCTTCTCTTGATCGTCAACTCTCCTGGGAAAACATCCCCATGTTGCTGCTCAAGTCCAGTCCTTCTAATGGCAATAGCTGGAAGCAATAAGGCGCCTGTCTTCGTGTCTCTGAAAGGCTTGAGTCTTTTTGCAAGAGCAAACCTTTCACCTGTTGCAAAGACAACGAAGGGCTTTTTGATGTTGATTTGTTTTTGTTGACCTGTGACTCCCTGGAACTCTCTGAAGGGGATTTGTTTATCAAACAGAGAATGGACCGAGATGTCAACATCTTCCAGACCACAGGAAGGGATGTAGAAGGTTGATGGATCATTTCCTTTCAGATCATAACCCGTTGGAAGTTGTTCGACTCCTTCAAGTTCTGGGATGTTGTATCTTGTTGTCATGGTCTACCAACCTTATTCATCATAGATTCCGAGCTTTGGGGGAAGAGGGTCATTGTTGAAAGAAGCAGTTTCGTCTCCGTTAACATTGTTGCTATCTGGAGATGGTTCAACTTTCTTGGCACCTGTTCCAAGGGCGATTGGAGCCATTTGGTTGTCCAAACGTTCTCTCATGTCTCGCTTATCCCCAGTTGACTCACCTGTGCTTGTGACAGGCAAACCACGTTGTTGTTCAAAGGTGAGCTGTGTTCCTGCCGGAGCAGTTCTTGGAATGTTGATGTTTGGAACAGCGAATTGAGAAGCACGAACATTTCGTGCTGTCACTTTCCACGCAACATTGTGTTCAGCAAGGCCAAAGACGTTTTTGTCTGCATTCACCAGTGTGAGAATTTCGTACAAGGTGTCGTCATAAGAGAACATATCTCCTTCACTTAGCGTAACACCTTTGTCTTGAAGATCTTTGTACTGGAACAAGACATCAACCCTTGCTTCAATATCTGGGCCAAATGATGTTGTTTTGCTGGAGAATTCTGGCATTCCCACAAGTGCTGGAATTTTGATCGGGTTCTCAAAGATCTTTTCAACAGCTTCGTTGTAAACATCATGCACAAGGCTTTTGACGTAGGAGATTGGGTAATAGTGAACAACCTGACCAACCACATCCTTGATGAATTCCTTGGTTAGATCGTTGACAAAATCAATTTCCTTCTGACCGATGAAAAGCCTTGCCATGTTATCAGTTCACTTTTCTTGGTCTTGCTGCTGGAACGAATGGAGAGGAAGAAGTTTCCCGGTTTCTCTTCTCCATGTTGGTGAAGAATTGATCAGTCTTTTCTTCCCCATCCTTTCTTTCTTGGGCGAACACGCCAGCAGCCTTTTCCGCCGTTTCTGGTTCAACGCCCAATTTGGCAATGTCTTGTGGGGATGGTGATTTCATAGCAGAAAGCAGGGCTGCTTTGATCTTCTCTCTCACATCTGGAGAAAGCTCTGGTGCCGCTTTCAATGCTCTGTTGGTTGCTACCATCGTGTTGAACTTGAACAGCTCAACGGGATTAATCGCTTCCTTCAGGGCTTCTTTGATGATATGCTTCAACGTTTTCTTCATGGTGATCTTTCTCAGAAAATAGCAATCGCATACTTCGGCGGAACTGGAACGTAAGAGAGTTGCTTGACCATCTGCTCGGCCTTGTTTGCATCTCTCTCAGCAACTTTGTCGAAAGTCAGGTTATCCAGTGTCTCCTTCAAAGAAGTGAGAAGTTTATCAGCATCTTCTCTTCCTTGAGAAATGAGGTCTTCACCATTCAAGGAAAGATCAGCACCTGGGATTGGAAGAGATTTGAATTTGGAACGAATCCTTCCAAGTTGAATGGTTGAAAGAGCCAAAGTCATTTGAGCAATCCAGTTCCTGCTCCAGACGTTCAAAGAATTGTAGTTCAACGGACCAAATGGTGTGTTGAAAGGACCATTCACCCCGTAAATCTTGTCATCTTGATACGATCCAGAAACACCGGAACCAACTGTGGAATAAGAAGATCCGCTGGCAACGAGAGTGGAAGCGAGTGTCGGAAAGGGTTGTCTGCCGAACCTAACACGCATCCAAAGCCTGTTGTTGTAGGTTGGAACCATGTTGTTAGGAGTTGGGAAAATACGAATCTTCCTGCCGGAAATTCGATAGGAATAATGTGATCTTCTAACCTTGCTTGCCGCTTCCAACATTCCAGCCCTCAACACATCTTCAAACAATGGAAGAACGTAAAACCTTGTGTCTGGGATATAACTCTCAACAGGCAAGCCTGATGCAACAAAGTTGCTTGCAAGGTTGCTATTGAAAACGTATTGGACAGGAGCGTTGTGATAAACCTCCAGCACTTCCATTGATCCAACAGAGCCAGAAGGCTGCAAAGACCAAATTGTTGCTCCGTTAGAGTCCACAAGTTCCGTGTAAAGATCGTAGTCCTGCCTCCCAGAAACCATCGGGATATATCCAGAATAAGTCTGCTCGTCCTGAGAATATCCAATCATTCCTGCATAAGGAGAAGCAAGTGCTCTTAGAAATTCCAGGTTTGGCTGGACGTACATGTCGGTGATGTTGATGTTGTTGACATTGTTTCCGTCCAAGGAACCTGTTGGCATTCCCATGAGAGAAGACAGGTTGCTCTTGTTTTGATATTCGACCATCAAGGCATTCAACTCTCTGGTTGCACGCTCGAAGTTGTCCCAGATCATTGGCTTTGTCAGTTCAACACCGAGAACATCTTCTCCCAACGCTCTGAGAACAAACGTGACCATGTTGTCTGCGTCTTGCTGGAATAACGTGTACTTGTCATATAAACCAAAAGAAGTTGGTCTGAGAGTCGTGTTGAAAGTCGATGCCATGCCTTGTAACTAGAAAACAAGAAAGGGATGGAGTCCAGCCGACTCCATCCCTTTCAGGGGTTTTGATTGTTGTAAGACTTACTTCTTCTTGGCAGGAGCAGCGGGTTTGGCTGGGGCTGGCTTGGCAGCTTTGGCGGCAGCGGAACCGCGACGATAGCCTTCACGGAAAGCTGTCGCAACGGCTTCTTGGAGTTGTTCCTCCATCTTGGCATCGCCACATTCTTCCACTGGTTCAACTGGGGAACCTTCGGTGACTGTGTGGTTCATCTCTGCCATTGCTTCTTCGGCTGCTTCCCGAATAAGAGTCTTCAACTGTTTGACTGTAATCTTCATGTTTGTTTTCCTCCGTGGCTTTATCGCCGTACCGGGTAACTATCACTTCCAGGGCTATTTATACCCACAGGCAAGGAGAAACAAAAAATGAAAGCAAAAGTAAGTGGTCAGTACCAAGGCTCAGGCGGCAAACAATCCATCGAGATTGATGGTTCTGTTGAAATCATTGGTCTCTCAGAACTCTTCGTCAGAGTGAAGTCCCTTGAAGAAACAGTTGTTGATTTGACAGCCAAGCTTCAAGCTTCAACATCGGCGCTAGAGGCTCTGGTGGCCCGTGTAGTCCTCTTGGAAAAAGAAGAGGAAAGAGAGTCCAAGGAAGAAGCTTCTGCCCAAGAAAAAGCTGCTGTTGACGCCAATAGCAAGAAACCCGCTAAGAAATCCTAATTCATCTTCCCGAAACAATAAAGCTGGGGAAGTGATCCTTTCCTAGTTATCCCACATGAGTTTCGGGGATGTCAAAACAGAGATCGTTCCAAAGGGTGTTATCAGCACCCTCGGAGATGGAAGCCTCAGAATCACAGTCCCAACAACTTTTGAAAACTCTGTCACATCAACACATCTTAGCGGAGCACAACTCCCGATCGTCCGTCAAATCCCCACTTCAACGCTACGGCACTTATACGCCTCATTAGAGGCTTCAAATCATTCCAAGCCACTCCGATCCATCCAAGATATTCTCGGGCGCTAAAAAGCATCCTGGAGCGATTTGGGTTTGTTCTTGGGAGTGCTGAGTCGATGAAGTCACAGGTGCTTTTAACTTCCAACCACAAACAGTCTTGCAAGATCCTTTGATAACTTTCAACAAGGTCGTGTAAGGCAAATCAAGTTCTCTACACTGATCTTTTACGTTGGCCTTCAAAACCAATTCTTCTCCTTTTGTGTTCACTAAGCAAACGCCCTGGAACTTGCCACCGGCAATCTTTAAGCGATGTTCTTCTGAAAGAGGTTTTCTCTTCTCTCCTTTCCGTTCAATGAATTGAGGAGGTTGATCTGGAGGACCAAGGAACCAACCACTGGAAGTTTTGATCTTACCCTTCACCATTTGGTTGAAAGCTTTGTAAGACAAATTTCTGGAAATGCAGAACTCTCGCACACTTCCTTGAATGGTGAGAGTCTCACCAGTTTCTATGTTGCTGACAAGAAGATTGGCGTTGTGATTTTCCCACTTCTTGTAAGCTCTTTCCCTGGCAGCTTCGACAAGTTCAGGCGTGTTGAGGGCTTTTATGAGGCTCGCACTCCTTTTTGCTATTGTTTCTGGGGATTGCGGTCTAAACCTTTTGTCTGTGAGTAGGTTTGGAGGCGAAAGATTACTCTTACCTTCTCTGGTGTCAGACACAGACTTTCTCAAATTGTAGCAATTTCTCTGTTCATCATAGTGCTTATCAATGTAAAATTGTTCCCTCTTCAACCTTTCTTCTTTTTCCATGACGACTTCAACCACTTCAAAAACAAAATGTTCCTCACCACACTTGTTGAAGTCATTTTGAAGGAAAGTGTTTGTGTGGCGATTGTAAACCAAATTACCCTTGTGCCCATTTGCTCGATACTTGAACCGACTAGTGGAGCCAATATAAACTCTGCCGTTCTTCAAGTTTACAATTCTGTAAACGCCCGCCTTGTTTCCCTGTTCAAGAAATATGAATTTCATGAAGTCAGTATAACAACTCAGGACAACTCGTGCAACTGTCAAAGAGAAGAAAAAGAGAAGGGGAAGGGCCGAATTCTCAGCCCTTCCCCTTGTTTGTTAGTTCGAATCCTCTATTTTAGAGGACCATTTTTCAACCCACAATATTCATGTCGAGAACTGTGACCGTGGCGTAGAAGTCGGAGCGAACCATCTTCTTTCCGTAGCGTGTCATGATTCCCTTACGAGGAGTGAAGTCCTCTTGACCGTAGATCACAGGGGTCAAGATCAGAGGAACGTAAGGAGCGTAGATGTATCCAGACTCCAGGAAGGTTGAACCCTTGAGGCCCAAGAGAATCTTGTTCACTGGGAAGTAAGGGTCAATGAAGACCGAGTAACGACCGTTCACTGTTCCTGTGGCTTCTGCGCCGATGCTCATGTTGTCACGAACTTGTCCATCGCTGTCGATTTTGTAGTTCGCACGGTAAGCAACGGTTGCTTCGAGGATTGTGCCGACTTCTGGGGAGCAGACAATGAAGTTACCGGAACCGCGGAGAGTCTTCTTGTGGATGACGTTTGCAGCATCGGTGATGGTTTCGATAAGTGTCTCGTACCATTCACGGGCTGTTCCAGCGAATTGTGGACCTGGGTAAACAGTGCTTGTGCGAGCAACTTCTGTTCCGGTTTGCTTGTTAACAAAGCGGCCTGGAGCGCGGCTCCAGAAGTAGTTGGCAGCAGTTGCCTGAGTCAACAGGTCGTTCAAGATTTCACGGTCAATATCCAGAGTGATCATTTCACTGAGGATGTTTGTGAGTTCTGCTTCTACGTCGAGGGAGTAGAACGCTGTGAGGTCTTGAGCCATTTCTGGGGACCAACGAGCGCGCAGCTTCCTTGTGGTTGCAGTCACAGAAACGCTGTCAATTTTGATGTCAACGTCTGGGATCCTTGGGCTTGCATCAACCGCGAAGTTGGATTCGAAGCTTGGGATTGTCAGAGCGGAACCATCGGAGTTGACGGAGAGTTGGTCAGCAATTGGGCAAGAAGCTGTGATTGCGGAGAGACCACCACCGAGACCTGCGTTTGGAGTTGCACCCACTGGAGGTGTACCACCTTGAGGCAGAGCCATCGCAAACATCAAGTGCGTTCCGTTGAATGGATCAGGAACGAAGGTAGAAGCTGTGCCGTTATCAGTCCAGTTACCACGCTTTGTAAAGCGGCGGAAGTTCAAAACTCCTTCACCTTGTTGGTAGGTTTGTGGAACGGAAGTGAAGTTGGAGCTAGAAGCACCCAAACCAACCACTGCGATTTGCTCAACGGAGTTGAGGTCGGCACCGTTAACGGCTGTTGTGAGAGCAGAAGCGGAAACCACCATAAAGGTGAAGTCCAGAGCGTTCACATCAACGTCTGTGGAGAGGGTAGGATCGTAGTCAACGAAACGTGCGTTGTAACCAACAAAGCCTGCGGAAGCGGACACGGAAGAACCGGAGAGCCAGGAAGTACCACCGCTCCAAGATCCCAAGATGACTTCATCTTGAGCAAGAACGCCACGAACGTGAACCTTGGAATAACCAGAACCAATCAGGTTATATTGACCACCGGCAGCAAGCGAACCGCTTGTGCGGATTGTGGAACCAGATGGGTTGGTGTAGATTGATTGGCCACGACCGTATGTCGCTGCGCCGGGATCAGAACCCACTGCAAATTGGTTTGCGCTTGTACCGGCATCACCACCGACGTAGGAACCGTAGGTGTAGTCCAGATAGAAGAGCAGACCAGAAGGAAGGCTCATTGGCTGGACGGAAACGATTTCATTTGCAACGAGGCCAGCAAACACTCTACGAACGATTGGGAATGCCACGTTCGTGAAACCGGCAACCTGACCAGAAGAGGCGAGGCCAGCTCCACCTGTGGACAGGGAGAGGCTTTCGTTCAACATAGAGCTTCCGCCCTTGAGAACTTCGACCGCTTGGTTTTCAAGCAGTCTTGCCATCTTTTGACGACCTGCAACGGACAGACCTTCGAGAAGACCTGTTTTGTTCCATTTGTTGACGATTCTTTCGTCTGCGGTGTTGGCTGTCCTTTGGATACCTTCTGCCAACTGTGAAAGTGTCAGATTTCTTGACATTGTTTTATTTCTCCCTTTATATCTTTCTGTGAATGCGTGTGAGCCTAACTATGGCTCATTTTGTGGACTTCTTCACACCAGCAAGCAATTGCCAGCGGGAAGTATCGAAGCTAGGTTCAGCCGCTTGTGCTCCGAGCATTCTGGAGCCTCTCTCAGCAGATTCAGACAGGGTTGTTGTGCCCTTGGCTTTGTCCAAAACTCTGGAGATGCGGTTGTAAACTTCCTTGGCTTCTTGGATTGTTTGGGCCTTGTCGAGGTACTCAACGATTTTGCGCTTTTGCGCCCCGGACAAATTGTCACGCACAAACAGTTTGTTGACATACAGAGACCTCGCAGTCAGCACTTGGGTTTCAGCCAGTTGACCACGAAGGATCTTGTTTTCTTGCAATGCGGAAACAGCTTTCGGTGTTGTCTTGCCGCTCTTCTTACCTTTGGCGGACTCGGCAAGCATTTCGTCAGATTCTGGCTCTTCGCCTTCACCGTGTTCGGAACCTTCTGCGCCCATGTCGAGTTCGATGTCGTCCAGGCCACCTTCTGCGCCTTCTTCTGCGCCAGTGGAATCCATTGGTTGACCATCAACAGAAACATTCACGTTTTCAACGCTGCCACCGTCAACACCGTCAAGATCAATGGTGAGAGAGAGATGATCGGCAATGTCACCTTCGGAATCATCCATTGAAACTTCTGCTTCTTCGCCACCAGGAGCTTCGACTTCTTCCTCGGCAGCAGCAGCAAGTTCGGCTTGTTCTTTGAGAGCTTTCAGGCGAGCACGAATTTTCTTGGCTTCAGCAACAACTTCTTCGTCGGAGATTTCGAGCATCATGTCATCTCCATCAGAAATGACTTCTTCGCCCTCACCTTCTTCGCCGTCGTAACCCATCTCAGCCATCATTGCGGCAACTTCTTCTTCCAGTTGTTCCAGAAGAGATTCACCAGAAGGCTTGCCCGGCCAGTCTTTCTTTTCCTTGGTTGGGAAAGGAGCCTTCTCAGCTTCTGCCTTTGCTCCGGCTGTGTTTCCAGAAGACTTCTTGGCGTGTTCGTCAGAACCACCTTCGGATTCACCCGCAGGGCTAACTTTGCCTACGTTGTGCTCAAACCCTTCTGCCCCTTCGAAAAGTTGACGAAGCAGAGCTTTTACTGATGTGTTTTGTGTTGCCTTAGACATTGTTTTTGTACCCTTTACAAGCGGAATTGCGAGATAACTATTGATAACAGCGAGGTTTTCCCGCAGAAGACCAATGCGGTGCTCCTCAAGACGAAAAGTGCTGTTGGAAATCAACTTCGCTTTGTTGAGACTTTCCAAACCTTCATAAAGACGGAACAACTCTTTCTCTTGAGCTTTCATTGTTCCTTTTGACAAAGGAGAGTTTCCTGGTTTCCTAAGAGCCAAGATTTCTTCTTCCTTTGCTTCGAGCATCCCTTTCAAGACTTCGTAAGCCTCACTCATCATCGGAGCTTGTTCCCCTGGAGCAGTGACATCTTCCGCATTTGCAGCAATCGGAGGTTTTGCTGCTTGTTCTTTGATGAACTTGGCAACAACCTTATGGATCTCTGCCAGAGGACTTGGGGCGGGAAGCTCTTCTTCGGGTGATGGAGGAGGAACGGCTGTGTCCATCCCTGGAACGGGTGGAGTTGCTGGGGGAGGCATTCCTTCTGTTGCAGCAGCCATAGGATCCGCAGCAGGAGGCGTTGCATCCATTCCTGTTGGTGGAACTTCCGAAGTTGCTGTCATTGCTGGATTGGTTTCTTTTTGGAAGAGAGCATCCACGGGAATGACAATCTGTTGTTCCCCAGCGGGACCAACGTCAATCTTTCCAAGAACGGGAGAACCAGGGGAAGCGATTGGAGGAGAAGCTGCTGAAACGGCTGGTGGCATGGAAGGCATTCCAGTTCCAGACATTGGAGGTGGAGGTGCAATTTCCGCAGAAGTTGGTGTTGGGGAAATTGGTCCTGTTGCACCAGCATCTGGGCTTGGGGCAGGAGGAGCGGGAGGAGGGAGTTCTTCTGCTGGGAGTGGTTCCTCTTGTTCCAGAATGATCCCTGAAATTTCCTTGTCGATCATTTGTTTGATGACTGGGGCAACGGCTTCAAGCACGGCTGCTTTTGCTTCTGCTGTTGCAGCCTCACGAAGTTTTCTCGCTTCAATCAAGGCTTCTTGAAACAGTGGGGTTGTTGTTGACATCATGTTCTCCAAAAACTAGGTATTTCTCAAAACTCACACAGGACGTGGGAATTGACCTCTTGCACCTTCAGAAGAAGTCCCAGTTGTTGCACCTGAGCCAACACCAATTCTAAAACGTCTAACAGCACCAACGTTCGTTACTCTGGTAAGGACATCAGTGTTGCTGTGCGCCTCATTAGCAGGGTTGTCCAGGTTGACTGGCCCAGCCTGCAAAACCTGGGTAGACGTGCTCAAAATGCCTCGTAGAGCGTTTGGATCCACACCATTTCCCTCTCCAGGAGAAGCAATTGTTGGCGTGAAGGCATTTCCGAGCTTGAGCCGGTTTCTTTCTTCTTCGGAAAGATCAATTGGTTTCACTCTTGGATCTGTGTATTCTGGGCTTGTTGCTTGTGGACCTTTTGGAATAAAGTCTCTGGAATATTGAGGGAAATCTGGGTTCTGACCTCCAGCACCAGGAGTTGCAAAATCTTCTGGTCGAATCATCACAGCACGAGCAGTTTCGAGAGCAACACGCTGTTGTTCTGCGGTGATTGCTCCTCCGATAAAGGCTGCTTCGAGACTTGTTTGGTTGCGAATGCCGAGTGTTCCAGCGGCAGGACCAGTTCCAAATGGTCTGGATGGGGGTGAAACGTTAGATTCGTATTTTGGTGGGGACATGTGTCATAACTCCTTGTTTGTATGGAGTAACTATGACAACGGGGTGGGATTAGAAGGAATTGGTCTTGTTCATACCTGGAAGGCTTCCGCCGCCAGGAGCAAAGCCACCAGGAGGTCTGTTCACAATCGGCTTGTTGAAAGCCAACCGTGCCCAAGGTGAAGCCGCTGCTTCATTCAGCATTCCAGCAGGTTGAGGAGGTTGAAAGTTTGGATCCCTTGGAGGAAGAAGATTCCTTGGCACAACTTGCTGTTGTGGTTGAAACGCTTGAGGCATTGGAACCTGTTGCTGTGGAAAACCAAAAGGTTGCTGTGTTGGAATCTGTTGTTGTTGCAGGGACTGCTGGAACATTGGGAATTGATTCAAGCTCACGCCTTCTGCGATATGATTCTCTTGAGCATCTCTCTCTGGAATGGTTCTCATCATTGTGTCCATGAAAATCTCATTCATCACAGATGCTTGTTTGGGGTTTCCTCTTGCAGCAGCAATGGCAGCAGCTTGAATTCTTGGATCAACAGCAGCCTGCATCTGCGGCGGCATTATTCCCATCTGTTGTTGACTTTCCATGACAAGACTGCTAAACATGTTGTTGAAAGCACCTTCGGAAATCAGTTCTCTGAGACTTTCCTTGACAACGGCTTTGAATTCAGACCTTGAGATTTTCAGACCTTTGGTGTTGCTGGATGTTGGTTGGGCTGGTTTCATTTTATTTCTTCCTCATCGAGAGAATATCGTTTGCTACTCGATCTACCAAATCAGCTTTAGTGAAAACCTTTCGAACGACTGATGGGTCATACTCTTTTGCTTCAGCAAGATACATGAAGGCTTGTGGAGTTGACGGCTCGCTCACAAAGTCCCAGCAAATGATTTGAAGATCTTCTTGAACAACGTTGACGTTGTTTTCTTTCTGAAGAGAACCAAGTGCTCGGCTGGAGATTCCAGGTCTGCACTTTCTACTGATAAGAGCTTCGATGATTTTGCCGGAAGGCGTTGGGAGGATTTCAACCTTTCCATAAACCACATCGCCTTCCATCCAGATCTCTCTGATGACATGAGAAATGTTTTTCATGTTAACGATTGGTTCGTTGGCATGATCCAGTTCCCCGAAGGCTCTGTCCTCTCTGATAAGCTTTTCGTAGTTCCGAACTTCACGCTGGAGGATGTCTCTTGGGTAGACTCTTCCGTTTTGGTTCAGGGTGTTTGCCTTTTGAAGAATACCCTTGAGAATGAGTGGTTTGCCTTCAACGTAACTGTTGACTGCTTCGTCGTCATATTCAAAACTTGCAACTTCTTTCAAGAGAAGAGTTTTGTTGTTTGGGGTTGTCATGATTTACTGTTTCTCCTTGAGTTCTGATTCCAGCTTGGAAAGACCAAGGTAGAAACCAACCGCTTCTTCAGAAAGAAGATCGGTGTTGCTATATTCCTTCATCAACAGACCGTTGATCGTGTTGAGTTTCTCAGTGAGAATCTTATCGTTTGAGAATTCATGAAGGTTCGCAGCCAAAGTTCTTGAAAACCTTGACTTCACAGCAGAAAGACTTTCGGACAAGGCACGTCTGGAGCTTTCATCCTCTTTTGCGAACACAAACAGGTTGATGATATTTTTCTGTTCTGGGCTTAGATGAGCGTACTTCGCATTCACCTTTTCAGTCATGATACTAACAACAAGTCTGTCAACATCCCCTTCTGTCATGTTTGTTGCGGTTGCTTCTGTCAGAGTTTTTGTTGCCTGCTTGTTGGATTCAAGCATCCACTCAACTAAGCGATTTTCCAACTCAACCGTTTCAGCAACCAAGGAAACAGATTCTGTGAGAACTTGATCTCTCCAAGTGTTCAGAAGCACTTGGATGGTTGCTAGCTTCTTGTACTCAGTGATGTTCTCATCAAAGAAGTTGGGACAGTTGAGTTTGTTTGTTACCTCAAGCACAAGTGCTGTCTTCTCCAAATCAAGTCGAGCTTGGCTTTGGTATTTGACAGAGCCTCTAACCCTTTCAATCAAGTGATAAGCTTGTTCGGGGGTTTTTACATTTGCTTCTGACAGTGCTTTGACCAGCTTCAATTCTTTGAAGATGTCGGTGGATGGGTTGAAACTTTTCTTCAACAGCAGCTTGGCTTTTTGAAGATCAGAGTCCCTCCCATCCAGCACAGCCTTTCCAATGTATCGAACAAAGAACTCATACAAGAGTCCAGTGTTCCGCTTCTTATTGTGCTTGAGTTTTTGCATGGTCTAAATGCGGATAACTAGAACTATTCGCTTGAATTCGTAGGATCCTGTTCCCCAGCCAACCCAAGCAACTCGTTCAACATATTCTCTTCTTCTGTTCCCTCTCCTTGGATCCCTTTCTGGTTATCCTCCACACCCTCAGACATAATCACCTCATTCCCAGGGGTTTTAACACTGAGAACTTCCGCCAAGCCCCTCAAAGAAGACTGCAACTCTTTTGGAAGGCGCCTTCCGATTCTCCTGGCTCTTGCTTCCTCTTGTTCCAACATGAATTTCCGGGTTCCAGCAATGTCGTAAGGATCCTTGGAATATCTGTTGCCCGTTATGTCCAACATGCTCTTGAAATCAGGAAGAGAGAGAGCCCGACTGCCAGTGAATTCTTTACTGCCCCCTCTATCGCGTTTGAAGGCTTTATCCAGGCTGGGCGTTGGGTTGAACCTAATTGGGGTGCTTCCACCCTTTTGAGCGCCCTGGATAATCCCCTGGGTGCCTTTACGGGCCTCCTCCCTTGCCTTGGCAATTGCTGCTTGGTGTTTCCTCTCCATCTCCTCGTTCTCGATTTCCAAACTCCTGACTTCCTTTTGATCAGGAGCGAAAGGAGAGGTTGGAACCTCGTAGTTCGCCTTGTCGAAAATATCAACGCTGCTTTCCATACTCTTGTCAAACACTGGATTTTCCAAGATCATCTTCAATTCAGCAATCCTGAGTTGGTCTTGTTTTGCTTCCTGCCAAATGGTGTTGATCTCTTCTGGACGGAGACCAAGAATTTCTCTTTGAATCCAAGGGAAGGAAATGATTCCAGTTTCTTTTCCAATATCAAGAGCCTTGGAGGCTGTTTCAATCTTGCTGGAGATGAGGGCAAGCTTTTGTTGGACGGCAACTGTGGAAGGGTTGGAGAATTTGAGTTCAAAGTTGAGGAGGTCATCTCCACTGAAACCAAGGGAATAGAGATGGATCATTGCGAGCTTGTCGAGTTCGGCAACGATGATTTTTTGAAGGTGAGAGATGGTTCTGGAGAAGCGAATATCTTCTTGGGCGAGTGTTGCTTTACTAGAGATGGCTTCGTCGTATGTCAGATAAGCTCTTGGAACCATCAAAGCGGCAATGAGTTTTTTGTGGATGAACTCGACATCCTCGATTGCCGTTGCGTTTGTAGCTCCTGCCAAAGATTCAATTTTTGTCAAACTGTTTGGTCTTGCTGGGAGGTAGTAGTCCTCATCAATTGCAAGAGGGTTGTAACGAAAGTCTTGTCTACCTTGTTGTTGTTCAATGACAGAAGCACCTTTCATTCCCTCTTTGACGGCTTCCATGTAAGAAGGAATATCGTTTGGGTGAACAGCAGAAACATCAACATAAAAGACTCTGCGTTCTGGTGATCGAACAAGCCGATAAACCAACATGGAGTCTTCCATCATCGTGTTATGGGTTACAATTCCGTTTGCCAAGAAGTTATGTTCTTCGTGTTGGACCTGGAGATCCCAAGTCTGCCCCTTTTCTTGAGGAGTTACACGCAAGACATTTTCATATACGACTTCCTGTGTTGGTTTGGTAAGATCAATCCACAACTTATACGATTCCTTGTGACCCTCCCTTTCAGGGCGTACAGAAATCTTTTTCCCAACGGGAACACCAATCGTCCAGCACAACTCTTGGGTTTGTTCGATGAGGGTTTTGTTGGCAAAACAGATTGTTTTGGTAGAATCACACCCGTCCGCATCAAACATTCCTTGAATAAAGGCCCTTCTGCAATGAACATCAAGATCATACACCCAAGAAGGAATAACCTTGTTGGCAAACCCGGTTTTGAATCCAAGGTGTCTGAGCAAAATAGCAGCCTCGGTCGAATCCCAATTAACTTGAGCCGAGAGGGTACCTTTTCGCCTACTAACACGGTAACGATCACCGAAGATTTTAGCAGCATAGTTGATGTAATTTTGGTTTTGCTCCTCGTAAACACCGAGAGCAAAACCAAAGCTGTTCTTCCTCACCCAACCATCACCAAGCATAAATCCAAAAAATCTGAAAAACTCCTTATCCATTGTAAACAGTTCTTCCCCGCCACGAAAAAACAAGGAAGGCTTCTTAGAATTTCTGCAATAGAAGGAAACGTCAGAGTTGTTGAGGCCGAATTCCTTCTTCACCAAGAGATAATCCGCCCAGGAAATTTTCCTCATCCCAGCCAAAAAACTGTGGAGGTTTTTATATCCGGTGCTTGCACCAAGACCTTTCAGTCTTTGAATAATGTTTGTTCGATCTATCTGGATTGGGGAATCATCAATCAGTCGCACCGAATATTCATTGGCGACTTCTTCGAACCTAACTTCCTTTTTGGATTGCCCGGAAAAAATGGCTGGCAAAACCAGTTTATCTGAACAGTGGGCATCCCAACCACCATTTCCACCACTTGCTCGCAGTTCTTCTGCTTTCTTGTAAAGAAAGTTCCCATCCTTGTCTCGAACCAGCAAGCCATGGTTGGGCGTGACTGTCATTTTTCTGTGATTGGTTTCAACCAAAACAAGAGGTTGAACACCCATGTTCACAACAGCTTCCACTCTCGTTTTCTCAGTTTTGCCACTTTCAGGGACATGAGAGTAAACGACATCGCCAACAACAATGTTTTCAATATTCTTATATCCTTGAGAGGTTAGAACTCTTGTGCCAGAAGCGTGGCAGAGCTGTCTCCAGGGCCTCCTGGCACTCTCCAGGAAGCTTGTTCCATAAGGAAGGAACAAGTCATTTCCCAGAATTCTAAAGTGAAGCATCTGCCAGTTTTCGAGATACTTCCCTCCTCTGGAGATGAGTCTAAATCTCACAGCATAAGGATCGTTTCGATCAAACCCTTCTTCTCTTTCCACTTCATTGACAGGAAGAGGCTCGCAGTTGATTACTCCATAATTCGGAACAACTTCAACATACATGAAGTAGTCGCCGTTCTTGACAAGGTTCCTGATCATTCTTCTTCCATTGAACTCAATGTTCATCACGTCATAGAAGAGTTCTTCCAGGGCTTTTTGAACCTGTTGGTTGTCACTGTAAATGTGAAAGGTGTTTCCGTTTTCATCGGAGGCACAACTTTCATCGGCATAGATGTTTAGTGCTGTTGCGATGTCTGGGAAACTCTCCATTTCAGCAAACTCGGCATATCGACTCATGCGATCAAGAACGCCGTAAGCGCCAAGAACAGAGAATGGCGAAGCTTCTTTTTTGAATCCAGATGCACCGTAATAACCAAGGTTGTTTTGGACGACTTGGTTGTCGTAGTAGTTTTTGTAGTCTTGTCCTTTTACTTTACGTCTGATTGCTGGACCTGATCGAAAGAGTCTTGTGAGACGTTGGTAGAAGGTTTTTTCTTGCTTTGCCATGCTGTTTACTTATCCGTATGCCTTTATCAGAACTGGCAAAAGACAGAATTGCATACGTTGCTGCGTATGTGCAGGATTCTATTACCGACTGGTTTGTTTTGAAGATTGAGATTCTTAGAGCATTCGGAAGGTTTGACAGGAAGAAGTTGGGAATGAGTAGGAGACATCCAAGCACGGAGAAGCTGTTTGTCAACGAAGCAGACAGGGAAATCATGGAGTATTGGGAGCTACTTACGGGGATCAAACCCTTTGTAGACGAGACAAAACTGCATGATCCCAACTGGGTTTACAGGCCATCGGGATGGAGACTAGCGGAGATCAATGAAAAACGTAAAGCAGAGCGGGAAGCAGCCAAGTCTTCAAAAAATCATTCTGGAGCAGGATGACTACGACTTTGGAGATTATAGCGATTACGGTTCTGGTTACGGTGGAAGCTACACCGATTCTTCCACACAAGGCTCTGGAAAAGGTCTTGCAAGAATAACAAGCAGAGAAGCTCTCCCAGGGCTTCTCATGTCTCCAGTTGTTGATGTTGCCAACGCCTTCAAAAAGTTCGGAGCAAAGGTGGGAACAAAGGCTGCTGGGATTGTTGTTTCAACTCTGACCCAAGCAATTGCTGCCGTTATGCCATTCAACAACCCTCTGTCCGTCGATTATGTGGATAGAAAGTTCCGATTCTGGGACACAAAAGCCCTTGGTTTCATTGAAAAGCAGTTTGAAAAGGAAACAGCTTTGATGAGACAGGGCTGGGAAACGTTCAAAACAGATTTCTGGGGCTTGGGATTTGTTGCATCGCCTTATGATATGATTGCTGCCGCCATCACCGCAGAAAAAGGAATAGATGCCAGTTTGTCGGTGCTGAACGTCATCACTGGTGGATACGTTGACAAGATGATTGCAAAGGTCTTGAGGGCGAAGGGTGATCCTGGAACCTTGAAAGGTTATATCCAACGCCACAGTTGGGGACAACGGGCTCAAGAGTTTTCTGATAGCACCTATTACTCTGATGATGATTATAACCCCTTCATCAGAGAATCCTCCAGCCAAGACAACTTTGACTCCATGTCTCTTCCAGACAAGATCAATCTCTTGAAAAAGGAGTTGGGAGAAGAGGAAGCCAACAAAGTTTTTGGTGCTGTTGCCAACGATGTGATGAAGAGCCCAGAGGGAGAGGCAGCAGAAAAGAAATGGGTCTCCAGGAACCTGCCATTGGTCGCTGGGGGGCTTTTTACGGCCCTCGACAAAGATTTGAAGGCAGGAGTAGTCCCAGGCGTTTCTCTGCCACAGATAAAGCTCTGGAAGCGATCTGCGGGGTCTTTGGCAGAGAAGGCAGTAACGGATGTGATTGCCAAGTCAAAAGTGAAGATCACTCCTCCAGACGGTGCTCTTGAAGCTGTAAAAACCTTTGTGGACAGGACTGTAACCAAACAATAAGCTATACAACGTTTTTTCTGTCTTTCTACCATAGGCATGAACATTCCCGGTCAAAACACTGGGAAAAGAGGATTTATGCCAAAACGAAGCAAGAAACAAAACGAAGACGTAGCGAATGAGATGCCTGAGAACATTGGGGATCTTAAACCCATTGTAGATGAATTTGTTTCCAGGATGAAGAATCTGGAGAACGAGGAACAGCTTCTCAAGGAATCAAAGAAAGAGTTGATTGAGGAGTATTCAACCAAGCTGGATACCAAGACTTTGAAGATGGCTCTTAGGGTTGTTGACGTGAAGTCGAAGGTGCAGCACAAGCATTATTTTGATTTGTTCCTTCGTGTTCTTGAAGGGGATGTGGACGAACAATCATGAAGAAGCAGCTTAGGAAGTTGAACTATATCCCTGAGATTCTTTATGAGGCTCCAAGTCGTCCTGGGGAGAAGGTATCACCTATTCCTTATGTGGTGATTCCGAAAGACAAGGATATGCCAGCGGGCATCTACATCATGCGTTATTCCCAAACAGGAGAGCATGAGGTGGGTGATGATGGAAAACCTGAAGAGATCATGGATGGTCCATATCCTCACATGTTTGTTGACTTCGCAATCCTTGAAGAAGTCATCCATGAAGAATTCCCAGCCACAAGCTCGGTTGATTCAAGAAAGCTGATTGATGCCATTCGTGTTGGACTTGGATTGCTCCCAGCAGCCAAAGCCAAAAAGGAAGGTGAAGCAATGTTGGATCGTGTTGTTCAAGCAGCCAACAAGATTGTGGAAGAAAAGATGGCAACTCAACAAGAGCGCAAAGAGTTGTATGAAAAGGTCATTCTTCAGAATAACCAGGAGAAGAAGGACCAATGAGGTTTCATCCGTCTGTTGTTGAAAGCATTATCCTTGCTTGTAGGAACTTTGGGGGACATGCTTCCGAAAAGAAGCTCAGGGATGTGCTTTCTGCCAAGAGATATGCCGCATATTCTGGTGAACGTTCCGACGTTGTTCTTGTTGATGCTGTGGAATACATGAAGGCGGTAGTACAGCAAGGAAGAGGTATCAACGGGATTGTTCCAATGTCACTTCACGCCAATGCGTTTGAAAAGATCATGTACCTGTTCGATCTTTACTCTGGATACGACAACGAGCAGAAACTAAGGAATGCTTTGGTTGCTTTGGACTTGACTCCTTACGAAAAGAAGACTGGGCTTGGCAGTGGTGAAACGATTCTTGTTTTGACAGAAGAATACAACCGTGTTCTTCAAGGAGCACCAAAGCGATGAGTTACTCCATAGGCCAAATCATCTATGTTTTGTCTGAAAAGACCCAAGTGGTTCTACCAGGAATAGTTTGTGAAGAAATCAATCACAAAACACTGGATGGAATCAAAACGTCTTACCGCGTTGCTATTGGCCCAGCAAACAAACAACGGGTTGTTGATCTTACGACGGTTGATGGTGAGGTCTATGGAGATTTGCAAGAAGTCAGGAATGTTCTCATTGGACGCTTGACAGCTTTCGTTGACAACCTTTGCAACACCACGAACGAACGTGTTCAGCAATGGTATGGACAAAACAACGGACAAAAATCTCAGCCTGCAACGCCAAATGGCAAGCTGGATCCAAGTGATCTCATCAATGAAGTCGATTCCAGCCCGGCACAACCACAACAACAGCAATCTGTTCAGCAGCCGCGAACTGTCCCAGCACATCATGCGAATGCAGCGGGAAGGTACGCAGATCCAGAACTCTTTTCAAGGGAGTTTGTGGACAATGATGGCGTCGTGAAGAAAATTCAAATCAACGTTCCAGGATTCCAAGAGTAATGACAACAACAACAGCAACACCTGAAACCTTTCCAGTGATGGAGGTTACATTTGGGCAAGAGGGCTTGAAACAAATCCTTGAAGGAGCAGAGGTTCTTTACAAGGCTGTGAAATCAACGATGGGGCCCTCCGGCAACAACGTCATCATTGACAACGGTCAGACAGCACCATTCATCACAAAAGACGGAGTAACAGTCGCCAAAAGCATTCGTCTTCGTTCTAAAATCCCCAGCATTGGCGCAGAACTCATCAAAGAGATCGCTGGGAAAACGAATGAAAACGTCGGGGACGGAACCACGACTTCTGTGGTTTTAGGTTATTCCCTTCTCTTCCAAGGCAACAAGGTTATTTCCGCTGGACACTCTGCTGTTGAAGTGAAACGTGGAATGGATCTTGCAACCGCAAAGGTTATTGAATGGTTGAAGGAGCACGCAACTCAAGTCAACGACCCAGAACAAATTGTAAATGTTGGAACCATTTCAGCAAATGGTGATCGCTCTATTGGGGAACTTCTTTCTGAAGCAATCTCAAAGGTTGGACAGGATGGCATCATCACTATTGAACCAGCTAAATCCGTTAAGACAACTTTGGATGTTGTTGAAGGTTTGCAATTTGAGTCTGGGTTCGTCTCCCCTTACTTCGTTACAAACCAAGAAAAACTCACCGCTGAGCTAAATGATCCTTTCGTGTTGATCACCAACAGGAAGATTTCCTCTCTCCAAGAAATCCTCCCAGTGCTGGAGTTGACAGCGAACACCAACAAACCCCTGTTGATTATTGCTGACGAGATTGAAGGGGAAGCTCTTCATACGCTGCTTGTGAACAAAATGAAGGGAGTTGTTTTCTCCTGTGCGGTCAAAGCTCCTTCTTATGGAGAAAACCGAACAGATATTCTCTCAGACATTGCTTTGGTGACTGGAGGGAAGGTCTTTGACTCTTCTTCTGAAAAACAAATTCGCCAAGCAAACCTTCACGACCTTGGAAAATGCAAGAAGGTTATTGTTTCGAAGGGAACAACAACGCTTGTTGTGGATAACAAGGAGAAGAAGAAAGAGATTGATGAGCGTGCAGAACAACTTAGGGCTCTTCTAAATTCTCATGCTGGATTGGATGAACTCAAGAGGGACAACACGAAGAAAAGGCTTGCCAAACTTTCTGGTGGAATTGCCGTCATCAAGGTTGGTGGTTCAACTGAAGTCGAAATCTTTGAGAAAAAAGATCGTGTTGATGACGCTTTGAACGCAACGGTTGCTGCCGTTCAAGAAGGTATTCTTCCTGGAGGAGGAACAGCATTGTTCTATGCTGCTGAATGGCTCCAGAAAGAAATGACAACAAACGAAGATTTCTTGAAGTTGACCGACGATGAATTGGCTGGGGTTAGGGTGGTGATTGAAGCTGCTCGGCAACCACTGAAAGTTATCGTTGAGAACACGGGAAAAAGCCCAGATGTTGTTATGAATGAACTTCGGAACTATGACAACCGCAAGGCAACAAAGCTTCTTGAAGAGATTTCTGGAAAGACTTCAAAATCAATTGAGGTTGTGGATGTTTCAATCAAGGAGTCTTTGGCTGGAAGGTTGCGTCAGGGATATGATGCTTACAACCACGTTTATGGAGACATGATTGAAAAAGGCATCATTGATCCTTTGAAGGTTGAAAGAAGTGCGTTGGAGTATGCTTGTTCGGTTGTGGGACTTCTTCTGACAACGAACGCGATTGTTGTAACTGATCAATGAGGAAAAGCCGTGGCTATTGGTGACATTGTAAAAATTGGTTTCGGAAGTGCAATTCATGGGATTGCACCAGACAACGTTCCAGTATATGATTTGGAAAAGGATCCAGGTGGGAATGTTCGCTTTGATATGAATGATTGTGCTTTTCCTCGCCCTGTTGGTGGAGTGAAAGGTGGATCTGATGGAAGAATCACTGGAATGCCGATCAGGGTTCAACGTTCTTACGTTGAACGCATGTCGGGGAATGTGAAGCCTTTGGGTGGTGTTGATTACATCCTTCTCTTCCCTGTTCACATCCTCCAGTACCAACGAGATGCTTATGTCCAGCAAGATCACGTTCATCTTTTTCAAGGAAGGCAGCAGTAATCATGAAGAGTTGCAGCTTTTGTAGGATATTCCCGACCTTGTTTTACTTGGCTGCTGATGCCTTCCTCTGGTCCACCAATGCACTATCAACCAGAACAAATCTAGGACTTTCCATCCTGCTTGCCGCTTACGGGTTTGCATATTATGCCAAAACCCAAGGGGAACAAGAGGAAACGGATTTGACAATCAAATTTGTTCGGGAATTGACCTTTGCCCTTGGGTGCTTGACCTCTGTTCGGGTCATGATCCTCATAAGCACACTCACCAATATCTCTTAGCTCCCTTACAATCCTTCCTTGGATCCCTCTTCTGGTTATCCTCCACAACCGGGCATCACACCAACGAGAAAACATGCTGAAACCAATCACCGAGCAAGAGCGAGCAGCCTTTACCCTCCAATTCCAGTTCCAAAAAGCTGTTGAGGAACTTCTTCTTGAAGCGATTGATGCTGGATACCAGGGCTATGTCGATGTTTGGCCTGAGATTTCCAAGTCCAAATCCTCAGAGATTTGCATGGAAGTTAGATCCAAAAAGATCCCCTCCCCAGCCTCCTCCAAATCACACACAGATTGTGCTCGTTATCACGTTGTTCCCAGTAAGGGATACAAGCGAATCTCCTAACCTCTTGATCCCAGCCAAAACGGATGCTAGCCACCTGGAGTGAACATGCACACTCAAGGGCAAGCCATCGCATTCATTGAAAGACTGTTTGGTCCAGCCAAGCTGACCAACAATGGTCTCAATGCCAATGTTCACTGCCCCATCTGTGCCGATCCAGACCCAAACAAAAAGAAGTTGGCAATCAGGACGGATTGCTGGCTCACCCGATGCTGGGTTTGCAATTTTAAGTCCAAGACAATTTATCCTCTCATTCGGCGCTACAAGCCCGAATACGGCGAGGAATTTCTCGTAACGCTAAATGGGGCATCCTTGGTCTCGGAAGCCGAGGATAATGCCTCCAGGCTCGATTACGGGGCATCCATTTCACTCCCCGTTGGCTTCCAACTTCTTGCTGAATGGTATGACCAAAAAGGCACCAAGGCAACCGACGTTCCTCTTCATGTTCGTCAAGCCTTGAGATATCTGACCTCCGAGAGAAAACTTTCAGAACGTGATCTTTGGTACTTCAAATTGGGAGTTACAGTTGTTGACGAAGACTACAAAAACAGAATCATCATTCCTTCTCACGACCAAGAAGGAAACCTGAACTTCTTCACGGCAAGGGGCTACAAGACTTTTGTCAAGCCGAAATACTTTAATCCGCTTTTCAGAAGAGAAACGGCTGTGTTTAACGAACTCAACATTGATTGGGAAGACGAACTCACAATTGTTGAAGGTCCATTTGACTTGTTCAAGGTCAATGACAATGCGACCTGTTTACTGGGGAAGGAATTGACGATTCAGTGTGCTCTCTTCCGACAGATCGTCAAGCATAACACAAGAGTTCTTTTGTGTTTGGATAATGATGCGGTGAAGCAGACGCTAGAGGTGGCGAAGCTGCTTTATTCGTATGGTATCTCTGTCAGAGTGCTGGAGTTGCCAGATGGTCTGAAGGATCCTGGTGACTTGAATTCAAGAGAAGAGTTTCAATCGCTGATTGAAACCAATGCCGTTGAATACAACGAGATGTATTCGTTGAGAAAGAAAGTAGACAACACAAATGCCAAAAATCGCCTTTTTGTCTGATATTCATTGGCGCGGAGTAACGAGGCATGAAGAATATCGTCAGGTATTTTCTCGTGTGTTTGAGACTCTGAAGACAGAGATCAAGCCTGATTACATCATGATCGGTGGAGATATTTTTCACACCAAGACTCAATCAATCACACCAGAAGTCATTGATTGCATCACCTGGATGTTTAGAAGTCTTGCTGAAGTTGCTCCGGTTTACTCCATCCTGGGAAACCACGACGGAAACCTGACCAATGAAAACAGGCAAGATACAATCAGTCCAATCATCTCAGCAATGAACAACCCCAGAGTCACTCTTTTCAAGAAGAGTGGGAATCATATCATCCCAGGAACCAATATCAACCTGTGTGTGTTTTCTCCGTTCGACGAAGCTGGCTGGAATATTGTTTCCCCAGATGAAGACCTGATCAACGTTGTGATGTTTCACGGCGCTGTAAAAGGCTGCAAAACTGATTCTGATTGGGTTATGACCTCTGGTGAAGTGGAACTCTCAATGTTCCAACCGTATGATTTTGCTCTTCTTGGGGACATCCATAAGAATCAGTTTTTGGATTATCGGAGTCACTCTGGGCCAACAAGAGACATGAAACCCTGGATCGGTTATCCTGGCTCCCTTATCCAGCAGAACTATGGAGAAGACAGAACCAAGGGATTCCAGGTTTGGGATATTCGGTCTAAGACCGATTGGGACATTTCCTTCCATCCAGTTTCCAACGACTATCAATTTATCACGGTTCCTTGGACTGGAGATGTTGAATCGACTCTGGGGGAAGCGTTGATTCTTGTTGATGACAACCTGAAAAACAAACGAGTCAGAGTCTCTGGTGGTTCTTCAACCATCTTTCCCTTGCAGAAGAAGCAACTTGCCGATCTCTTCAAAGAGAAGCACGGCGCTGCTGAAATCTTCTTTTCCCCAGACCCCAAGAAGGAAGCAGAGCAAGATGAAAAAAGGATTCAGAGCAAGACAACGAGTTTGAGGAATGACCCAGAAGAACTTTGCAGGCTTTATGACACCTTCATTGAAGCAGACACCAAGTCTTCTTCTTTGAGGGAAGATCAAAAGCAAGCAGCCAAGAAATTCATTCGATCAACTCTCACCAAGGTGAGGAATCAGGAAGAGTTGGAAGAGGGAGCATCCAGGGATATTGTCTGGAGCATTAAGAGCTTGGAATGGGAGAACCTGTACCGTTACGGAGAAGACGACAACCAAATCAACTTCTCCAGACTGAATGGAATCACAGGAATCTTTTCTCCAAACAAAACTGGGAAGAGTTCAATTGTTGGAGCGTTGATGTTTGCTCTTTACAACACGACTGATCGTGGTCCTGTGAAGAGTGCTTACCTCATCAACAAAAACAAGAGCAGTGGTTCTGCCAAGGTTGTTTTCAACGTTGCTGGAGTCGATTATGAACTTGAAAGAACAGTCACAAAATCAATCAAGCGCGGCGGAGTTGTTGATGAAGAAAAAGCAGCAACAAAACTTTCTCTGAATCGAATTGACAGAGAAGGAAACAAGACCGAGTTGGTATCAGAAAATGCCGATTCCAGAACGGACACGGATAAAGTTGTTCGCAAACTCATTGGAACATCCCAAGACTTCTTGATGACTGCCTTTGCTTCTCAGGGAGGAATGAATCGTTTTATCGAAGAAGGTTCAACCCAAAGGAAAGCAATCCTCAACAGATTCTTGGACCTGGATATTTTTGAAAAGCTTCACAAGATTGCAAACGAGGAACTCCAAGCCTGCAACACCAAAGCCTCAAGTTTTTCTGGTTCTCCAAAAGATATTGAAGCTTTGGAAGATAGAATTCACCAACTGAACGGGGAAGTGGAGCACACACAAAGCAAGCTGGATGATAGTAAGCCCAGGAGGGACTCAGTACGTTTGTGGTTGAAAGCTCATGGATATGAGAAGCGTCTTGAGTTGAAAACCAAGATCAAGCAACTGAATTCTCTTATTCCTTCACTGGAAAGCAGTTTGGAGTTGGGGAGGGTGGAATATCAACGGCTTCTCTCCTCGCAAGACAGAGTTGCTGCCGAAATGACCTCTCTTGAGAACTCTTTGTCTTTGGTGGAGGCGGAAACTGTTCTTGCTGAGAAACTGAAAACTCTTAGACATGAGACTTCTGTACTCACTCAATTTCTTGGAGAGTTGACAGCAGCACAAAAAGAGTTGGTAAGAAAGGAAGGTAACATCAAAAAGTTGAGTGTTGTTCCTTGTGGAACTTCCTTCCCTTCCTGCCATTACATCAAGGATGCTCACGAAGATCAAGCAACCATTCAAAAACAAAAACTGCTGGTCGATGAAGAATCCCAAGCCTATGAAACTCAAAAGGCTTTGGTCGAATCCTTGAAAAAGGAGAACGCTGAAAAACTCTTGGAGGAGATCAAACAGAAGAAAGGAAGACTCCAGCAGCTTGGAATGGAGCAAGTCAGGGTTGAAGCTGCTATCAGTAAAACCAACTCAGAAATCTCTGCTCAAGAAATCAAACTCACTTCCTTGAAAGAAGAACTGAAACAGGTTCAAAGTGTTTTGAACAACCAAGAAGACTTGGATGAGAAGATTGCCGAAGAGCAAGAACTGGAACAAGAGTGCAAGGTTTGTGAAGACAAACTCAAAACACTCTGGCTTCAACTTGGAGCAGCTACGAACAAGCTGGAACATGCCAAACAGGATGCAACTAAAATTGCTGAGATTCTGGAGGAACAACTTGTTTTTGACAGCATTGTCCGAGCTTTCTCCAAGACAGGAATCCCAGCCTTTGTACTGAAAAACAAACTTCCTGATATCAACGTCCAGTTGGATGGGATTTTGGGAGGTGTGGTCCCTTTCAGACTTCAACTGGAAACTGAAATCGGGAGTAATGCCTTGGATGTTTTCATAGAGGACAAAGACAGCAGGAGGGTTATTGAGCTGGCTTCTGGTATGGAGAAGATGATTGCCTCTCTTGCTCTTAGAGTGGCACTAATAAACCTCTCAAGCCTGCCAAGGCCCGATCTGTTTATCATCGACGAATCGTTTGGATCCTTGGACTCTGAAAACTGCACAAGGGTGATCGAATTGCTCCAGTCAATCAAAAGCAGGTTCAAAACCGTCCTGATTATCACCCACGTTGACGAAATCAAGGAAGCAGCAACCACGATTTTGACAATCAACAACAACGGAGCAACAAGTTCTATTTCCTTCCCGTGAAGAAACTCCTTGACCGAGAATATCTGCCCTGGTAGGGTTCAAGGTGTCTCGGTCACTTCAACTCCTACAAAAAGGAACAGATACAAAATGGCAGTGAATGGTAAGCAGAATCTCGTGGAGCAGGTATATCGTTTTGTCGTCCGTGCATCCCAATCTCACTGGGACTCGAACGATCACTTCAACGATCTTGAGGCAGTCAATCTTCTCAAGACCTTTGCTGATCAGTTGACGGCAAGGGAATACCAATCTCTCATGCTCGGATGGTCTCAGATCCGAAATGATGAGGGCGATGCAACCATGAGAGATGCTCTCGACGCTATCACAGAGCGTCTGCAAAACGGCTACGCCACCAACTGATATTCCCGTCCCCACTTAAACCCTAACCCAAAACACACAAAAGGACAAGAATCCTCTTCTTGATCCTGTTTTGGCATTTCCGATAACATCAACAGAAAGAAGAAAAGAAAATGCTTGAATTGGTTCTGGCCTTGATTACTTTGTTTCCTCATTCTCCATCCAGGGATTGTTTGATTGCACGCCGCTATCAAATTGCTTCCGTGCTGGAAGCTTCCCAGCAGAGATTTCCTGAAATGCCACCAGAGCTTGTTCTGGCGGTTGGTTTCATGGAGACACACAATGGATGTGATCGAAATGAGGGAGGAAATTGGGGTGTTCCCATTTCCAATCAACAACGTCACACAGCAGGAAGACCGATCCAGGCTGCTGCGTCTCTGTGGACATCTTATCAACGTTGCAATCATTCGTGGGAAGCAGCAACCAGACGATTTCGTACTGGACTTTGTTCTCCATCTGCGGTAGGAACTCCTTATTCCAGGACGGCTACCAGACTCGCCAGTCGTATCCAAGCCGAAGTCATTCGCAATCAAGAAAACTCTTCTCTTGTTTGTCGCATTGATCCATCGCTTGAACGCTGTCACGCCTGTTAGTCTTCTTCACTAACAACCTCTTCCCTCCAAAGGACAAAGCCATGACTCTTGGTCTTTGTTGTCACTTCCTCGAACGGCGCGGTTCCTCTCTCGAAAACTCCATCAACGAAAAGCCGATGCAGCTTGGTAGGTTCCGTGCTGGTGCCTATTCCCAATCCTATATCCACAACCTTTACATCAACAACCTTCAAGAAATCATTCGGCTGCTCCCAAAGCTCATCTCCAACAACATCAAGTGTTTCAGAATCTCCAGCAGCACCTTTCCACTGTTCGAGTTCAACAAGACTTTGATTGAGAACAGCAAGGATATTAGAGACCTTCTTAATCGAGCTGGAAGGGGTTATCTGGGCGCTGGAATTAGGGTGACTACCCATCCTGGTCAGTTCACCGTTCTAAGCTCAGATAAGCCTCCTACGGTCACGGCGGCTATCACTGAATTAGATTTCCACGGCTGGGTATTTGACGCTATGGAATTTCCTCAAACTCCCGAGTATGCCATCAACGTCCACGGTGGAAAGTCTGATCGTCACCAACAACTCGTCGCAGGAATTTCCAGGTTGTCTGCTGGTGCCAAGAAACGTTTGACTCTTGAGAATGACGAGAGTTCTTATAGTGTTCGTCAATTGCTCGCTGTTTCTGAGGAAACTGATGTTCCAGTTTGTTTCGACAGTCACCACCACACGTTTAACGAGGATGGGTTGAGCTTGGAGGATGCTTATGGTCTTTCTGTTTTGACGTGGAAACGTCGCGGCTGCAAACCTCTCCAGCACATCAGCAACTCAACTCCAAATCTTCCACAGACAAGCTCGTTCCAGGACAAGAGAAAACACAGTGATTTCATTCACCACATTCCCAAGTGTCAATTGGATGGCTTGCTAAAGGAGGAGGTTGATGTGGAAGTGGAAGCCAAGATGAAAAACTTGGCTTTGTTGAAGATGCGGGAGATGCTGCTAAAACATTCCGATGTTTAGCTGCTGAGACAAGACTCCACCTCTTGTGTTCCTTACTTCAACAAGGAATTTGGAGGTGGTTGTGGTGATATGAACACTGAGTTGTTTGGATGATTGCTTGTCGTTGGTGTAGTAAGGATACAACACCTTCACTGAAACAACGTCTCCAACCAACTCCAGTGTTTTTTCAGGGGAAGAAAGATCAACAACCCTAAGATCATTTCCTGAGAGTTGTTTGACGTAATAAAACCCAAATCCAACCTGAGCAGCCAAGAAACTTGCAACAGTGTTGGAATCAAACTGTGGATTTAGTTCCAGCCGTTCCATTCCAGAAGATACCTTGTTCACATAGTCAGTAAGACCTTGTGCAACCTTTTCCTTGGAAACCCCCAAAGCAAAAACAAACTCATCCGTCGCTGGAAACAACCTTGAAGGTTTTTCTTCCACTGTTCTTGTTGAAGGATTCCAGACAAAGGCATCTGAGTATCCAGTGTTTGCAAAGGTGCTGCCTCTCAAACCTTTGACGCTGAGAAAAACCCTCTGACCATTCTTTAGCTCAATACCAAAGTCAGCCACGGAAGATCCAATGTTGGAAATGGATTTTCTGAAAGGATTGATTCCTTTTGGCATGGCTGGAGAAACTCTATCAACACGCACAATCTCTTCTTGAGCAATTCCCAGCTTTGCAATCAAGGAGTCCCACAATTTTCCTGACCTGGAAACGGTTGAGGTTGAGAGATCATTCTCAAAGTCGTGTCCTCTATTTCCTCCAGCCCCAAACACAACAGGAATGATTTCTCCTCTTTTCTTCGGAGAGTGAATCAAGTAGGTGTTGTATTTTCCACTGGATGACTTGGGTGCTCCTGGAGGAATAACCTCGGCATCCAATCCTTCCAGTGCTTGTTTCATTAAACCAGAGATGTTTTCTTTGTTCTCTGGGGAAGTGAGGAGGAGTCGATAAGCTCCTTTTCTTTTCTGGGGAGCAAGCCTAAAACTTCCATTGGTTTTTGAGATGATTGATTGAAGAACAGAAGACCTGGAAGAGCTTGAAAGTTGTTCTGGTGTTTCTGTGTTTGAGTCTGTTCCTGTTTCCAGAGGAGTCATTCCTTTGAGTGTCAGCATGATTTTTTCTGCATCCATCTCAATGCTACGTTCCTCCTTGAGAAACAGAATCTCAAGCAATCGCACGGAGGAATCAGTATTCATTGGTTTCCACCTGGAACATATCATTAGGTATGAAAACCGATAAACACATTGATGTGCTGGAAAATGGCAAGGTTGTTGTCATCAAACCAGCAGACCTTGACAAAATCATCGTTCCCTTCTTCTGTCCCTCATGTGAATACCCAATGAAAACCGCCGAAGACGCTTCATCTTTCAGAAGGAGCAGCAAGTGTGAGATGTGTGAGTTGTGTCAGCCGCCAAGTGAAAACAAGACAGATCCGAGATGGATTTCTTACATGGAGAGAAGGCACAGAGCTTTCCTGCCTACCTTGACGATGAAATGATCCATAGTTACCCAGCAAAACTATGCCGATTCAACAAAAAGCACGTTATAGAATCTTGGCTGGGTTGCTGGATACTTCCTTCGGCAGAGCCTCAGAAAAACACCCTCAGTCCAACCATTTTCTCAAAATGACAATGCCACTCGAAAACACCATCGAGTGCAAAGCACAAATCATTGTGAACATGGGTGACTCAACCAACATGTACGTCGCTCTCAGAAAGAAATTCCGAGAAGAACTCCTTGACCTCATCAAGAAGAGGCTGGAGAAGGTCTCAGAAGAATATGCAGAGGCAGTGAAGCAATCCAACAACAAAGACTTGCTGTCCTACCGCAAGCAGCCTCATGAAAAACCTGCTGAGAAATCTGTGACCCTGAAAGTGGATAACAGCACCATCCAAGAGTGGCTTGAGCATGTTTCTATGAGTGCTTACAGAACCAACAAAACCTGTATCTATCACCTCAACTGCCTCGTAACCATCTCCTAAAGCCGTTTGCCTATTTACAGGCATGGCTCTTACAAAAAAAGAACAAGTAGAAGAAGTTTTGAAGTGTGGGAAGGATCCCATCTACTTCATCAAGAACTACCTTTACATCCAACATCCAACCAAAGGAAGGCTTCCCTTCCGTCTCTATCCATTCCAAGAAGAATGTATTGAATCCTTCCTGGACTACAAATATAACATCGTTTTGAAGTCCAGACAGCTCGGTTTGTCCACAACAACAGCAGCTTATTGTCTTTGGATGGCTCTCTTCCGACAAGACGCCAACATTCTTCTCATGGCAACAAAACTGGAGGTTGGAAAGGGAATGATCGAGAAGATCAGAACCGCTTTCAAAATGCTTCCAGCTTGGATGTTGAACCTGCTGGAGTTGAAGGTTCCTGATGCCGAGTCCGTGAAATATATCAAGTTCACAAACGGATCAAAAATCACCGCGATTCCAACATCAAAAGACGCTGCTCGTGGTGAAGCCGTTTCTCTTTTGGTTATCGACGAATGTGTTGCTGGTGAAACCCTTATCACTATCAGAAACAAAAAAACTGGAGAGGCAAGGAAGGTACAAATAGAATGTCTTTTTGGTGAAGAGTTTAGTGGGCAGTTGGTTGGTGAGCATCAAAAGTTGATTGATGAATGGGAAGTCCTAACGCCAGATGGTTGGAGTTCGTTTTCTGGAATCAAGATGACGGAAAGAGATGAAGTCGTTGAGCTTCGATTCAACGACTCAGAAAAACCATTGGTTTGTTCGTTGAACCATCAAATCCGACTGGGCGATAGAAACGGCTTCGTTGAGGCTGAAGACGCAGCAGTTGGGGAGGAAATGTTTGGTGGCAAACGCATAACAAGTAAACAAACAATAAAGCAAAAGACCAAACTTTACGACTTGTTGAATGTCGAAAAAGACCATCAGTATTGGACCAATGATGTAGTCAGCCACAATTGCGCCCATATTGAAAACTTGGAAGAATTGTGGATGGGTCTTTGGTCTACGGTTTCAACAGGTGGTCGTGCAATCGTGTTCTCAACGCCCAAAGGAAGAAACTTTTTTCAACAGATGTGGGTTGGAGCAGAAGTCCCAGAACTCGAACCAAACAAGGTTGGACAAATTTGTAAAGGTGTTGGCAAGAACGGATTCCACGGCATCAAACTCCCCTGGTTCGTTCACCCAGAAAGAGATGATGAATGGTTTGATGCTCAGTCGAGAGCACTGGACGCAAGAGGTGTTGCACAAGAACTTTTGTGCAGTTTTGAAGGATCCAGCCTCACCTTCTTCTCACAAACTTCAATCGACTACGTTCGTAACCTCTCTTTTCCTCCTGTTTCTTTCACTGGGCCAGAAGGAAAGGGAATGGACTTGCAAATTTGGAAGAACGCTGAGGAAGGACATCAATATGTTTTGTCAGCAGACGTGGCTAGAGGCGACGCAGAGGATTATAGCGCCTTCCATGTCTTCGACATAACCAAGTCTGAGGTTGTGGCTGAATACCTTGGTAAAATTCCTCCTGATCGGTTTGGAGAGTGGTTAATCGAGGTTGGTAAGAAATACAACATGGCTCTGATCGTTGCTGAAAAAAACACGGTTGGAATTGCCACAGCAATCAAGCTTCGTGATTCTGGGTACCCAAACCTTTACTACGACCAGGAATTGGCCAACAAGATGTTGACCATGACTCCAGACGAGAAAAAGGATTGTCTTCCAGGGTTTACAATCACTCCCAAGAACAGAGAAAAGATTCTGGAGAACCTGGAACAAGTCATCAGGAACAATCACTTGAGGCTTTATTCCACAAGGTTTGTTTCAGAGATGGAATCATTTATCTGGAATGGTAAGCGTGGACAAGCACTCAAGAAACGACACGATGACTTGATCATGGCTATGGCTATTGGCTTGCAAGTTTTCACTCCCAATGCAGAGCAACAGAATTACTTTGATGTTTTGGCAGCAAACCAAGGATTGGCGAAGGCTATGCTGGCTGGGATGTCGAGAGGTGGTGGAAGTGGAAAGCTTGGTGGGAAGAAGGTTCCAAGTTTCGTGAACAAGGAGACTGTTCAACTGGAGATGCAATTCAGAAAAGAGTTCGGTTGGCTGTATTGATCCGCAGCCCTATCAAGGGGCAGCTATCATTTTTCTAGTGGCTAGGTCAAAACCCTTTGGCAATTTTGTCTTAGCGTCGAATGTTGCTTCACGCAGCCCAATCGCATCTTCCAGGTTGCTCCCAGTAAAATCAACATCGTAAAACGCAGCACCAAAAAAATCAACATCCTGCAAATAAGCATTTCTCAAATGGACTCCCGAAAAACGTGAATTTCTCAAGTTGGTAGCAAACAAGTCAGCAGAGTTAAGAACACATTGAACAAAACCGCAATTGTCCATTTTTGCTTCCCTAATCTTGGCACCGCCAAGTAGACAGCGTGTGAAAAGGCTCTTGTAAAGCTCGATTTTCGAAAGGTCTGCCTTTGCGAACCTACAATTTATGAAGTTTATCCTCTGAAGATTGGCACCCGTAAAATCAGATCCTGAGAAATCCACACCTTCAATAATCATGTTGTTTTCACTGAAACCAATGGCTTTCAAGATTTGCTTGTTTACCATGTTGCGGAAATCTGATCCCTGAAAGTCAAGGAGTTTTTTATCTTTCTCGAACAGAGAAAGGATGCTGCCCTTTGGAGCATCGAGGATGCTTGATTCATCCTTCTTCTCTACAACGCTAACAATTTCGACTTGAGTTGTGTTGAAGAACACAGCTTGGTTTGGTTCAAGGTGATGGATGATTTGAAAACCATCATCAACAACTCCATCATATCCAAGGACTTTCCAGAGAAGGTAAGACCATTTTCCGGTTGGACCACCACCCCGATCTTTCTTTGGAGCAGCAGGTTGAAAATCTGGATCAACAGAATCTGCACCAGCCAGCAATCTTGTAATGTTCCAGATCATTGAACCATGAAGATTTTGATTGTCTCTTGCCCCTCTTCTTGCATACTCAATCATCTTTTGTGAAAACCCCCAAACAGCAAGCTTTTCTACATCTTGTTTGAGGTTTTCCGCGGAATAAGTCGTGAAATCTAGCAATCTCGCTGTTGGTTTTGGTCTGATTACAACAGCATAAGGTCTGCTGGTCGCAAACCTCATCATCTTCTTTCGATCAAGGAAGTAAGCATAGAAGCCAATAGGTGTCTTGTACTGGTTCTTGAGATACAAACCCATCCTGGGATAATCCGAGAAGTGGACAAACAAGTTCTTGTCTGTCTTGTTTTGTTGTTCAAGAGCAGCAAGTTGCTCTTGCCAAGGGGTTGGTTTGACTCCCAACTCCTTCTTGTGTCTGGAGATTTCAAGAAGAGTAAGGGATTTGATGAGAGGGGAAAGGGAATGGTTGCTGCTCATGGGGAGTAAGTAAAGTCATCCTTGGGAGGAAGACAAAAGTCAAGAAGACATATAAGATCTCTTCCTTCTCCCTCTTCTGGTTATGTTCCACTCGTCCTTTGTTATCAAGGGGTTACGCGACACCCCCAACTTTCCAAGAGTTCAATGCTGAGATCAAGTTGGGAAGCTCTTTTCCAGAGTTCAACCTTTCCAAAGCTTCTCTCAGGTTTTCGACGCTTGTTCTTAGGAATATAACTTGTTCTGACTCTGGCTGAACAGCACGAGGATTTTGATTTACAGCCAAAGGTGTTGGGGTGACAACTGGTTGTGGTGCAGAGGCAGCATCTCTTGATGCTGCCTCTGCCCGCGCCCTCGCTACCGCTTGCTGTGAATCAGGGCTCAAATCCTGTCCCGAAACTACTGCTGCGGTACCTCGATTCGAAGGTAGCTTTGAAGGTAGCGCGGAAACCTGGGTTTGTTGAGCAGCTTCTTCCAGAAGATATGAACCAACACCCGCTCCACCTTTGGGAACAACTGCATTCAATCTTTGGAGAGCGGAGGCAAAGGCAACACGACTTTCTTCAAGAGCAGCAATTGCATTCTTTTTGGCTGTACCAATTGCGTTGAGATTGACTTGTTGTTCCTTGGCGTTGACCAGAGTTTTATTTGGCCCGTAAGCGGCTTCAGATGCCCCAGCAAGGCTCTGTAAATTGTCGTTGATGGTCTTGGTCGTATACCTTGGAGTTTTATTTCCTGGGCCTTCCCAGTAGCTTCCACCTTCAGCAAACACGAACTTTTTTGCAGCCCAAGCAACCAACGCACCAAGCCCAGCCAAAATCGCTCCAATCAAAAACTGCTCATCCAGCCTTGTTGGGTTAGATGCTGCTTCTGCAAGTTGTTTGTTGGTTGTTGCGAGACGAGTTGTGAGTTGCTGGAGTGAGCCAACCTCAGACACGAGGTTTTCTCCAAAGTTGTTGATGTCTTGTATAACTTTGGCAACAGCGGCGCGGGCTTCTTTAATTTTATTGCCAGGAGAAGTAGGAGGAGCAGCAGGAACAGCAGCCTCGCCAATGAAACGTTGCTGATACCTTTGAAAGTCATCTTCGGTCAGAATTCCATTCTCCAACAACCTTTCCAAACTAGAGAGAAGGTTCAACGCTTCAGATATAGCAGCACGAGGAACAGCAGGAGCAGGAACAGCAGGAGTAGTCTGTCGCTGCTGCTGCAACACTGGCAACTGTGGCAACTGTGGCAATGGCGTTGTGCTTGTTTGTTGTGCTTGTGTGTTGACGAGTTCTTCGGTGTCATTTAGAGCTTTGGAAAGTGTTTTTGCCAAGTCAACAACGCCACGACCATTTGAGTTGATGAACAACGGAAGAACTTTTGCACACGCAGAAGCAACTGCCTGAGCCTGAGTTTTCTGATTTGCTCTCCAGTCACCAGCAGCTTTTTCTACTGCTTTGAATTCTTTGGTTGGGGCAATCTTGTCAAAAACCGCTTTTGCTTCTTCTGTTTTTTGTCCTTCAAAGGCATCAAGGAACCAGTTGAGGAACCAGATGGGAGTTTCTGAATCCATTCTGGCAGAGTTGTTTCTCAACTCTTTCAGTGCTTCCTGAATCTGTTGAGCCTTTTGACCTTCGTCCGTTGTTTGTTTTCCAACAGCGGACTTGAGTTTGTCACCCAGAGAGAGTTTGATCAGCTTGGTAACGTTGTTGTCTGAAAACAGAACGTTTGCCATTGCACTGAAGGCGTCTGCTGGGACGATGACATCAGGGCCATTGAATGTGATTTTGACTGCCATATTGTTGTAGCCTAAGTATTATCCTTCACCTCCCGCATGAAACGATAAATCCCAGCCTTCTTTGCCTCTGTGGTTGCTGGATTCACAATCCCGGTAAAAACCCAGCCAATCATCTGAGTCTCGCAGACCAACACCTTCAAATAACTCAAGGTCTTCTTGGGAACTTCAACCAAAACAAACAGTTGCTTTGGTTTGAGGTAAACGACCATACTCCAGCGTTGATGTGGAAGACCTACAACCCTTCTTCCATGACGCGAACAAAGAAGAGGTCGTGCCGTGTCAGAGACAAACTCATACAATCCACCAACCCGAACATCTACTTCTGGAATCTGAACCTTTTTACGAATCCGCTTGTTGTTTGACATTTCTCTTCTCAATGACTTGATACAATCTTATACAATGCTTACAGTTGCTTCTGGAGCAAGAATTATGTCAATCCAGAGACGCAGAACCAAGAGATATCCAAACACCCCCAGGCCCAACAACAAGGAAGATCATGAACTGTTTCTGAAATATCAAGGAACCAAAGTTCACAATGAGAATGGTAAACTCATCTCCTCAGACTTGAAGCTGAGGAATCAGCTAGCAGATCGTAATGCGAGGCTTGTGACTTTTATGGTCAACAAGTTTTACAGCCGCAAGAAGAAGCATCTCGAACTCAGAGACGATCTTCTTCAAGAAGGTCACATTGGTTTGGTCCATGCTGTTGAAGGTTTCAAGCCTGAAATGGGAATCATGTTCAGCACTTATGCTGGAATTTGGATTCGGCAAGCTATCAAGACCTACCTTCTGGAACACGATCCATTCATGCCCATTCCAGGGCACGTCAGAACAGCCAACAACAAACTCGTTAAACATTGCAAAGAAGTCGGCAAATCCACTGACAACTTCTTTGTTTTGACTGATGAGGAATTGGCGACCCTTGAAATCACAAAGAACATGGTTGATTGTGTTGAAGCAGCAAGAAAAACTGCTAAGACAAAAACCGTGTTTGTTGATTTCTTCCAAGACCTGAGACCAAACTCGGAAGTTTCTGAAACGAGTTTTCTGAAAGGACTCCCAGCCGAGCAAGATGATCGGTTTATCAACAAGCGTCTTTTGTTGGCAGCGAAGAAGGCATTTACCCAACTTACTCTTAGAGAGCGTTGTGTTCTTCTGGAGAGGTATGGAATTGATTCCAAACCGTATTGGAATGGCGAAACATTTTTGAGTGAAGAGGATAACGAGGTGACAAAATGAGTGCATCAACAGGCAAGTACATCACGATTGAAGAAGGTGAAGATTTCAGGTCCATTGCAACCAAAATGAAGAGCCTTGGTTCCAAAATGAACCATGCAACAGCAAGAAATGTTACTTTGCTGGGAATGCAGAAGTTTCTTGGGAATCTTGCTCGTGAGTTAAATTGTCCAGTGGACGATGAGACTTGTAAGAGACTTACTCAGCAACAACATATTCATGAGTTGATTGGGGAAATTCTTCCCTTGATTTGTGATGACATGAAAGAAGTGAAGGAGAAACAATAATGCCCGGCGGAAATCTAAACCAACAGCAGCAACAAACAGACCTCAGAGGGTTTCTTGGAAGAAGGAGAGCAACCCTCCAACAGTGGATGGAAGCAAACAATATCATCGACGCAGAGGGCCTTGGGAGGCTTAATAGTGACAGCAAATGGTACGTTGATCCCGAACTACTGTCCGAAGCTCAGAGCCTCCTAAAAAAGCCCACAGAGCCTTCTGCGGCCATCCCCGTTTTGACTGCTGTTTCTGAAGAATCCGAACGAAAAAATGTGGCTGCTGTTTCTGAAGAGGAGAAGGTTGTTTCTGCTGTGATTCCAGCAAAAAGGAAAAAGGGTGTCTAGGTAGCTCTAGGAGACAATGAGTTCCCGCTACCAAAAAGAAAAGCGTTTTCGTCCTCGCAATGATCCTTACCAAAGAACACAATTCAACGCCGGGAAGTATACCCGAATTGAAAGAGTTGTAGTTCTCCCTCCAAAACAACACCAGCAAGATCTTCAACAACATCAAGAGCCAGATGAGAATAGTGACATGATTCTCTCTGGTTCTGTTGATATTGCTGAAAACCAAACTGAAACAGTGGGTTGAATAGTTACCGCTCATAGATCATGAGCATGGGAGAAAGAATCGGTTTGGGAGACTTCGGTAAACTCGCAAGACCGAAAACTCTCACTGATGTTTTTCTTCTCAACCCATCTGCAACTCCAGACCTCGAAGACTGGTGGATTGAAAACAGAAAACTTTCCTACTCCTCAACAACATTCAACAAAGATATGTTGGCTGGGACTTATGGAATGAACCTGGATGTTCTCTTTTCAGATCTTTCTATTGATTCCTACCACTGCCAAATAACCTCGTTCCTTGTTCTTGTTTCCAGCGAGTATAAACTCCTGACGACACTAGAACAGATTGAGTTCTACAAGACAAGGAAACCAAAAGCCAAAGTAAAGGCTGTTGGTGTTACCATCTTCAAAAACTCACAAGAGGTTTGGAACCCAAATGATTCGGGATTGGTTTGGTTGTTCAGGCCAAGATGTTTGGTGAGGCTGGAAGATGTGAAATTGTTTGAAGAAGTTGAAACAGGAGATGTTCTTCAGTTTCAAAAGACGAATGGAATGGTGATGAGGGTGTTGAAGGTTCGCCGCAAAAGATTCTACCTGAGCACTTCTTGGACAAATCGTTCAATCACTTATTTGACCGGAACCACAGGAAAACTTCTTCAGTTGAATCCAGATAGACCTTTCAAACTTATCAAACTCTCTTCGTCTCAATCCTCAACACCGCCATCTTCGTCTTCTTCATCATCATCGACTTGAGAGTCTTTTACTTTCTCAACGACACCGATTGCATCTTCGATGATTGCAACTTCGTCTGCGTCGAGATCGTGCTTGTACTCATCAACAAACTCTTCAAGGCGTTCAGACAGTCGATTCAGAATCTTAGCTCTTGTTTGCATTGTGTGCTTGGTCCGTTTCTTCTGGAAGGGGAGGAAGGGGAGTTACCTGGAAGTTCTTGTCTTTGACAATCCAGCCCGTTCGAGTATCCCCATATAGACAGTTGTAATAGAAATGACCATAAGAATCCACCACTTCCCTCAACAACACAAAAACTTCCGTAAATCCCTTCAGTCCCCACGGTTGCACTGCTCCGGTGAGCACAGTTCCAAATTCTGTTGTTGTTGAAATTATGGTTTCATTTTTCTTCAAACGCGATTCCAGCAAAAGTTCCAAATCAGGATAAACAGCAACAAACACTGGCTTCCTCGTGTTTCTTCTGTTTTTCAGTGTGCAAATGGATCCTGGTTTCATGTTCCCTAGCTAGACTCATCATGTTTGTTGCTGAATCTCAGAGATACTATGACCACACCTTCCAGGAAAGCAAGACGATCCTAAGAACCCAATATGACTCCCTTCTTTGCTCTCTTCTGGTTATCTTCCACAACGGCTCTCAATACCTCTATTTTTCAGTGCCTCCAGAAGTTCACCAGTCCCTTCTCGATTCCCCAAGTCCAGGAAAATTCTTCCACTCCAACATCCGAGGAAAATTCAGGCACGAACGTCAAACCAATATCTAAACCCATGAAACTAAGCCAAATTCTCTTCACCAACGAAAATTCTGGTGACTTTTCAGGGGCTGGAACCTTCCAAGGCGGGCCATTCGGCTTTGGAAACAAACATCAACTCGCTGCACATGAACCCTGGGAAGGACTCAAAGACCAGGAAGAAACAGACGAAATCTTTCTCAAGGAGAGAAGTCCGTCTGACATCTTGTACCGCGATCTCCCAGGATTCCCCAGGATGAACACCTTGGCAAAACCCGCAGACCACATTCCCCATTCTCCCTCAGACGAAGAGAGATACAACGTCCCCGATCTCATTCCCCCAGGAAGAGATGGAGAAGCTGGAGAACATTTTGGCTTCGGACCCCTTGAAGAAGATCCAGCCGTTCTTGCTCACCACACCGATTGGATCAAAAAAGAAACCGAGTCGGAGCACGCTGGATATACCTCCAGCGAAATTGCAACCAACTCAGTTCCAACTCATGGTGGAAGCATGGGAGTTATTGCCAAACCCATCAAGCACACTCCTGGTCCCGTTGACATCTACAAAAAAGGTTCCGGTCCCGGTTATTCCCTCGGAGAATCTCTTCTCCTCAGCAACCTCCTCTTCTAGCTCCCACAACATAAACGCTACGGCACCTATACGCCTTATCCGTGCCACCAAATGGTTCAGACGGGTGAGAGTGCGTCAAAACAATTCGGGAGCCTTAAAAAGCCTCCTGGAGCGATTTGAAGTCCAAGGCTGCTTTCTCTCACCGAGACAAGAAAAAACTTGGGCATGACGAATGTTGTTGACGGGAGATTTATGGTCGTGGTAGGGTTGGCTCATCCTCAAGAAAAAGAGATGGCGATGACGACCGAAGCAAAGATGCGCGAAGTCCTTGTTCAAATGTGGGAAGAGAGTGAAAGAGGTTGGGGTTGCCGACCAGATGGTTTTTCTCTCCATCTCAACCAAGAAGATCTTGAGAAGTACGTCAAGGCTTATTGGGATCGAATGCCCGCTGTGGCTCCTGATGAGTACAGTCGCCCCGATGGCAAACCTTTCAAAGCTCTTGTCTCAGAGGAGTGTTACCAACAACTCGTTGAAGCTTCCCCCATGAAGTTTGGACTAAGATACTGGAACAGTGAGAAAAGGTTGTTCGCCAAGATTTCGTAATAAGGAGAAAAACATGTTGACTTCTGGAATGGTTTGTGAGATCAATGCCCCCACGGAATTCTCGGGCTTCAAAGTTGGAACACCCTGGGAACAATTCCAACCGCCAAAAGTTGCCAAATTGGTTTCCAAGGGAACTGACTTGAGTTTGCCTCCTCATTGGGAAGTTCAAGCTGTCGAGGGTGATAATGAGACGATCTTTGCAGTCTACGATGCTTGGTTGGTGGAAGCAGGAAGTTGTTTGAGGTTCTTTCCCAGGTGTCCTCGAAGGGTTCGTGCCGGTTGGTACCGTGAATACAATGGTGTCTGCCCTTGAACTCTGAACTCCTCAAACAAACACTTGAAAAACTTTCTCTCCGTGAGATGGTTGTGAAAGTAGAAATGACCCGAAGAAAGTTTGTTGCCAGAGTCATTTCTCCTGAATACGAAAATCAGGAAGATTGGGAAAGACAACAAGCGGTTTGGTCTTTGTTGTTGAGTGAATTGACTGAAGAACAGTGTGAGATGGTTGCATTTGTGTTTACCGACACACCAGAGGAGTACAAAAAGTTTCGGTCGGAGATCGAAAGTGGTTGACTAGATAAAAGAGAGGTGTTACAAGGAAGCATCTCTCGCTGGAAGAGTATCCTAATGGTAAGGAAACGGTTTGCTAAACCGTCGAGGGCTAACCCCTCTTGCGAGTTCGACTCTCGTCTCTTCCTCCGATGTTTTGTGTGTGGCTGTAAAATGGAACAGTTTCACATACCAACAGTAATGTGGGGTGTGGAAAATGTGGGCAGGAATAATAACTAAACCAACCCACTTCACAAAACATCTCTTTGTCGCTGTATGCCGCCTCGTTTCTACATTCTCTCCATCGTCTAACAGGATAAGGCTCTTGCCTTCTAAGCAAGTAATTGGGGGTTCAAATCCCTCTGGGGAGACTAACGTTTTGGGATTTTATCCAGGGGAAGAAAACCGTGTTCTTGTTCCCAATGGTGATTTTTACACAACACCAAAATGTTTGAAGGGTCATTTACTTCAATCAATAACGCTTCCTTCGGAAATGAATGAATTGGTTTAATATGAGCCAACTCAGTGTATAGAGAATAACCACACACTTGGCAGGGTAAAGAGACTATGCCTTTGTTCCAAGAACGATTGAAATTTCTTATTTCCGAAGAGTCTTTACAATCACCAACGGTTTTCAGCCGAGAGACCGTGTAGCCAGTTTGGCATTTTTTACACATCTCAGACGAGTGTTTGCACGGTGCCCCGCAGTGGATACAGGTTTTTTTGTTTGCATCAGCCCAACGTTTGCTGCAAAAAGCAGCCCTGCAAACAACCCCACAGAAAAGCTGTTTTTTATGGTTCGGAATAAAAGGCTTATCACACCGTTGACAGTTTGGCATCGTAAATGTAAGTAGTTTACCTTTCAATAAAAATCAGGAGAAAGCTAATGGATACATGGGGGTTCGAGTCCCTTCAGCGATGCCAAGAAAAAAGTCCTTGACAAGGAAAAGGTGATAGAGTAAAAGAGAAAGTGTCCCGAGTGGAAAGGGAGCAGTCTGCAAAGCTGAAGAGGATAAAATCCTCACCAAGAGTTCGATTCTCTTCTTTCTCTCCGATAGGAGCATAGCTCAATGGTAGAGCCTCCCACCGATAATGGGAAGGTCGAAGGTTCAATTCCTTCTGCTCCTACCAACAACACCATAACTCAATGGTAGAGTTTCTGCTCGACGCGCAGAATATATCAGTTCGATTCTGATTGGTGTTATCGTTTCTTCTTAGTTTGCTTCATACATAAGCCTTACAACGCCACTGTGGTGGAATGGCAGACACCGCTGTCTCAAAAGCAGCTACCCAATTCGGGTGTGGGAGTTCGAATCTCCCCAGTGGCACTCAGCAATAAAAGTGTTGACAGATAGAAAGAGTTAAGTTAAAGAGCAGACAGACGGGATCGTGGTGGAACGGCAGACACGGCTGATTTAAGGTCAGAAGCATCATTATGATGCACTTGGGGGTTCGAGTCCCTCCGGTCCTACTCAAGAAAGTCCTTGACAAGCAAAACAAAAGATGGCACAGTAGCCCAACTGGTAGAGGCAACGGCTTCAGATGCCGTCAAGTAAGAGTTCGAATCTCTTCTGTGTCACTTAAAAAACGGTTCAGTAGCCCAACCGGCAGAGGCAATGGTTCGAGAAGCCATCTAGTGAGAGTTCAAATCTCTTCTGAACCACTGATAGAAACAAAGATAGAAGAAGGTAGTTAGAATTGCAGCAACGATACAATCGGGGATCGGACTCAAGGTGAGTCGCCTGTTTTGGAAACAGGACATCAGGCAGGTTCAATTCCTGCATCCCCGACCAAACTTCTCACAGCGCCTCAGTTGTGAATCGTTCTTTGAAAACTTGTGTTGAATTAGGAAGGTCAAGCCGATGGGCGACGGCGCCGGTCTTGAAAACCGTGTGACCAGCAATGGTCTTGTGAGTTCGACTCTCACCCCTTCCGCCGCGGGATCGTCTAACGGTTTAGGACACAGGGCTCATACCCCTGAAATCTTGGTTCGATTCCTTGTCCCGCTATCTCTATGGTAGAACAGTTGACTGTAAATCAACCGGTCCAACAGGCTAAGCAAGTTCGATTCTTGTCTGATCCACCAGACACTCTTGTAACCTCACCGGGAGAGGTCGCTTGCTTGCGCGCAGCAGCGGTAGTTGGTTCAATTCCAACCAGAGTGTCTTGAATTTCCAACAGGAGGAGTTGCAACCTGCTCAATCCGCAAATAGGGTTGACTTTGCGATGGAGAGGAGTAGCTAACCTCAAACCTCCAGGAAACTATCCTCGTACCAGGACGCTGGATTAAGGAACAGTTTCCGATTTTGCCCACTTAGCTCAATTGGCAGAGCACCTGACCTGTAATCAGGCGGTTGTCCGTTCAACTCGGATAGTGGGCTCCATAGGTCGGTAGTGCAAAGGCAGCACACTGGTTTCCAACTCCAGAAATAAAGGTTCGAGTCCTTTCCTTCCTGCCGTCTCTCGATGAACACAACGAGGTAAAACTTGTTGGTGAGTGGAGGTTGCAAACTCCTAAAAGTTCATGAAAACACACAGTCCCGGCAAAGATCTGTGCAATGGTATGTGTGTATTCGGTCCCATCGTCCAGTGGTTAGGACACTTGATTTTCAATCAAGGAATATGAGTTCAATTCTCATTGGGATCATGGTTAGTTGATACAGGCCAATAAAGGTTTCGACAGGGAACAAAGTTGGTTGCGGGTATGACCGTTGGGTGATAACAACGTAAACACTATCAAAAAACACAAACGCGAACGACAACGCCGTTCCAGCCTTTGCCCTCGCTGCCTAAAAAACAGTGAGAAGCAGGTCATCTCACAAGATACTGACCCATCTGATGGTTGGGTGAGATGCGATAAAGTCAGAAAAACCTCACAGTTGCTTTCGTGTCAGTTGTGTTGTAGAAAGTCACACGGAATTTGATTCTGACCGATGACACTTGCTCATGAGTGTCGATAGAATCGAAGAAACCCAAAAACATGAGAAACGTCATAAACACCGTTATTGATAGAGTTTTCTGGACATGGGTTCGACTCCCATTTGGTCTATTGTCTGTTGAGGCTGTCGGATAAAACCGCTGGGCTACGAACCCGGAATGCGTGGTTCAACTCCACGAACAGACGTTAGTTTTTGCCCTCATCGTTCAATGGTAGGACAGCAGATTGTCGATCTGCATACAGGAGTTCAATTCTCCTTGGGGGCGCTCAGGTTTCTTCTGGTTGGAATGGTAGTCGTAGGGCAATTCCTTAGTAGTCACTCCGAAACATCTGAAACATTTGTTTGTTTTGAGTATGCAAGGGGTGTGAAAAGATAACGGGTAGCCCCCTCGGATCCGGGTTATGTCCGGGCCAATTTGAGAGAACGGAGAAAGGTGTGAGATGAAACTTCTCACCTTGAACAAAACACCTTTTTCGAATGGTGTTGAAACACACGCAAGTTTGTTTCGCAAGCGGTGTAGGGGATATGGCCTGAAAACCATTATGAAACCCGAGCACATTCTCCAGGTGCAGGTTCGAATCCTGCCGATGACTCCAGCCAGAAGAAATCTCTTGACTGTCTTTTCTTGGTGTGGTAGCTTAGGTCTTGTCAGTGAGTGAGATTCGGGATTAGCTCAATGGTAGAGCGATCGGCTTTGACCCGGTTGACGTAGGTTCGATTCCTTCATCCCGAACCATGAATCCATAGCTCAATTGGCAGAGCATGACTCTCTTAAAGTCGAGGTTTCGAGTTCGACTCTCGATGGATTCACTTGATAGTTGTTAGTATGAATGGAACCATAGCTCAGTTGGTAGAGCGTTGGCCTGAAGAGCCAAGCGTCGAAGGTTCGACCCCTTCTGGTTCCACTTTGTTTGTTTGCAGCAATAGCTCAATGGTAGAGTGCCGTCCTTCCAAGTCGGATGTTGTGGGTTCGAGTCCCATTTGCTGCTCCGTGATAAACTATCGCTTAATCGGTAAAGTACCTACCGCGGTGTAGGAGATGTTGGTTCGACCCCAACTGGTTTATCACTCGATTGTTTGTGTGAAGAAAAGGGCCCATAGTTAAACGGGATAACTTCTGCTTTGCAAGCAGAAATTGACAGTTCGATTCTGTCTGGGTCCACTCCGCAGGTAGTTTACTAATCAAAACGTGTGGCAATCACAGGCCACAAAACACAGGTTCGAATCCTGTCCTGCAACCAAGTTTGAAAGTTGATGCGGGTATGGTATAGTGGTTGTGCTCCACGTTGCCAGCGTGGTAAGACCAGTTCGATTCTGGTTGTCCGCACTTGTTTGGAAGCGTGTTCCGAATGGTAAGGAAACAGCTTGGAAAGCTGTCGTGGGGCAACTCACATGCAAGTTCGACTCTTGCCGCTTCCGCTATCTTTCTTAGAATATCAACGTGATGGGCCGATAGGTAAACGGTTATACCGGGCGACTTAGACAAAATATGAGCCTTGTTTGGGAAAAGAAACCAAGCAAGTGGACGCGATAATATCGGTGAAACTCCTTTGCTGGATTGAAAGGACAATACCGAGGGAATCAGACAAAAAGTCTGAGCCCGTAGAGAGCAGATGATCGCGCACCTGAAATGGTGAAGATGTGCTCCAGACCACAAACACTCCCGTGTGCCAGAGTAATTTGGTGTGGTAAGATAATCGCTTATTCCCAGTTCAACTCTGGGTCGGCCTACCAAAACCAAAACAGACTAATCCTATCTAAGACGGATGAAATCCATCTCTTTGGAACGTTTGTTGTTTGAGCGTGTTGACCTCGAAAAGATCAATGCGATTCGACAAACATTCCAAGAAATCAAAACAGCCATTCTCGCTCTGCCAGCAACACCAGCATCTTTCAAAAGAAATGGCTGGGAGACAGAAGAAGGGAAACTGAAAACATTGGTTGTTTCTGAGCTGTATGCAGATTCAGCCTTTTCTAATCTGTTCATCATTTTCGATCCTGAAAGTGCTACGCTGGCTTGGGCAAACACAAACGAAGACGGAGATCTTTTCCTCGCCTTTCGTCTCCCAAAACCTCCCAAAGAAATCAAATCAAAACCTCAATTCAACTCATGGTTTGTGAGTGAAGTGAAGACATGGTTCCAGCAGCCAAGTTCTGAACCTCTTTTTGTTCATGAATTTATTCACCTTCTGGATATTGCCAGGATTGGCGATGTGTTCTTTGACATTGTTGATAGAACAACAGCTTCTGCAAAACCTCTTGCCGAGTTAACAAAAGAAGTTCAGAAGTTGAAAGCCGAGTTGGAAAGAATTCCAAAAGGAAAGCCAGAGAGAAAACAGGTTCTTGTTGACCTGAGAAAGTTGGCATCCAAATGGAAAGAAACTAAGGATCGGCACTGGAAGGAATATCAGAACTCTCCAGTAGAGACCAACGCCTACTTCAACCAAACAATTGCCGCTGTCAAAGAAAAAGCTTCTAGGGCCCTTAAAGAGCGTGGTAAATTAGCTGCCTTGAGTGTGCTGGGAGTAACGCCGCAAGAATTTGTTTCGGTTTTTGAGAAAGAACTTCCGAACCACATTAGAGTTGATTTGTTGGATCCAAAGATTTTGAAAGGATTCAGGAAAAGGGCAGCGATCTTGTATGACCAACTGGTTGATGAGATTGAGACGGGGAAAGAACGCAGCCTTGTATAAAGTTCTTGACCTGGGAAATGAGTGGTGGTAAGGTTGGTTCATCGGTGAGAGAGAAAGAGTCTCCATAGCTCAACTGGATAGAGCAGACGGTTCCTATCCGTCAGGTTGTAGGTTCGAGTCCTACTGGGGATGCTAAGGGTTGCAAGCTTAGATGGCGAAGCAGGGGACTTTTAATCCTCAGAACAGGGTTCGATTCCCTGGCAACCCACCACCAACATGAAAAAGTGTTGGTTTTTCTAAATGCAGATAAGTCGTGGGAACGGGCGTGTTCCTCGTTCCCACACCACGAATTCGTAGCTCAACCCGGCAGAGCAGCAGGCCGTTAACCTGCATGTTGTAGGTTCGATTCCTACCGAATTCGCCATTTTCAAAACAATTCATCTCAACCCAACAGAAATAAAATGAGCAGGCAAAAACAACAGGAAGAGCAGAAGTCTGAGTTGGAAAAACTCCTGGGAGGAATCCCAGGACTAACCAGTTCGGCGTATAACGACCTTAAAATCGAGCCGGTTAAGACCGAAATTTCATCTGGTCTGTATGAGTACAGAATCAAGTTCACTCAAATGTACGAATACATCGACTTGTCATTCGAAACACTTTTGGCTCTGTCTGAAATCTTTCAAACTAGGAAGATTGACATTGGCGAAAGAGAGAATTGGGGTGGGTGTGAAACCTGTGATTATGGATCCAGCTACCAAGTCTCTGTGAGGATTGGAAACTCTCCGGTTTGTTTCGAAGTTTGATTGGTTTTGGTTATCGCACAAGCTCTGATTGGTGGAGTGGCTTTTGGGTAGCCAGAAGCACGGACAAGGTTCGAATCCTTGGTGTGATATGTTTGTTTATGTTAACCGTAGCTCAGTTGGTTAGAGCGGCTGGCTGTGACCCAGCAGGCGGGGATTCGAGTTCCCTCGGTTAACCTTGTCGGGACCATAGTTCAATGGTAGAACACTAGCTTTACACGCTGGCTACGATGGTTCAATTCCGTCTGGTCCTATTTTGTTTGTCTGCCAGCATAGCTCAGTTGGTTAGAGCGGGAGAATCATAATCTCCAGGTCGTTGGTTCGATTCCATCTGCTGGCATTTTCTCATTCATTCAACACAGGTTTTCAAGGAAGGTTCAGGATCAAGGAGGTGACGATGATGGAAGTTACACACACAGGTTCGTCGGTTGTTTCTCGGGTAACATACAACCGAAAACAAATGTTGCTGGAAGTTACTCTGAAGGGTGGAGAGGTTTACACCTACAAGAATGTTCCTCTTCATGTGTTCAATGAGTTCTCCGTTGCTCCTTCTCTCGGTTCGTTCTTCTCAAAGAACATCAAGACCAGTTTTGAAGTTGTGGAGAAGAGTGAGTGAGCAAGCGGCCCTGGATTTTGATTGACACAGAACGGGTTGTTCTTTGTCGTGAGCCAGAAGGAACTTGGTGGCTTGCTTATGACAACTGGCTCCACAAAGCTTCAAATCCTTTCAAGCTCGCTTGGTCTGTTCTGACCGAGTTCAAAAGTGACAAGCATCGCTGACTTTGCCTACCTAATCACTGCGATGTCATCATCCTCCAGCAGTGATAACAAACTCCTCCTCAAAACAATAATCCTTGAAGCCTTGGCGGAAGCCAAGAAAGAATATCAGCAAGATCCGATGAGATTGTTTGGACTGCTTTTCCCCAAAACCAGACCAACACAATCAAAGCACGGGGCAGATGTTCGTGGGTTGACTTTCTACCACGCTTCCCCAAAAAGATTCAGGCATGGAGATGTTCTTCGAGGGAATATGTCTGGTGGTTATGGATCAGAGCATCCCAACGTTTGCATGACAACAACTCCCAAACCCCACGGAACAATTCAGTCTGCTGTTCAAGATGATTGGTTTGTTTATGAAGTGGAGCCTGTTGGTCCCGTTTGGTTTGTTGAAATCAACAAGGAATATCAAACACAACAAGCCGTTGTTAAATCTCTGGTAGGGAGAGCAGGAGCTTTGAACAAGAATCACCCAAGCCCTTCCAGACAACGGGCCAAGTCTCCAGCGGTTGAAAAGCAACGTCAAAAGAAATGGGAAGATCGCCTTGAAAAACGCCTAACAAAATTGGATCAAGTGGGAAGTGATGACAATGAATCCTGAAATGGTCCAGCGTTTGGTTAGAGAAATTGAAGGTGAGTTTCCTGGTGTTGTTTTAGATTTGGGATTGAGTGCTGGGGGAGATGTTTTGATCCTGTCCAGAATTGCTGTTGGGAAAGAGAGTCGGGGGAAGGGAATTGGGTCTGCTGTTATGAGGCGTCTGGTGGCTTTTGCAGACCGTCATGGGTTGAGGATAGGTCTCACTCCGTCTGGGGATTTTGGTGGCTCTGTTGGGCGTCTCAAGAGGTTCTACAAGGGGTTTGGGTTCAAACCCTACAAAGGTTTCGACCACAGAGAATCTATGGAACGAGAACCCGGATCAGTGAGCCTGTCAGAGTTTTTGTTTGCTCAGGATTGAGCTTCAATGAATTCAACGCTGCTCAAAACTGCATCATAGCGATTGCTCAGTTTTGATTTGATTTCCTGAACGATGTGGTTCCACTCGTCAAGAGAGTTCCCTGTCATCCCAGCCTCAACAAGTTCGTCTTGAACGGCTCTTGCTGCTGTGTCAATAGTTTGTGAAATTTGTTCTTTGGAAACAGCAGCAAAAGTTTGTGCTGCAAGTTTCAGATAAGAAACGTCGTAGAGTTTTGCTGCTCTGTTAGGTCTTGGATCTGTTCCGTGAACAGGGTGCATTGTTCTGATTTCGCTGGGTTTATCGGAGAAGGCGTTACCTTTTCTTGCTCCTTGTGCTCTGAATGTGAGGGCGCCACCCGGATCAATGCGAACAGCATCATCTCCCGACTGAAACAGGTTTGCTGTTTTCACATCCCAGTTTGCCAAGAACATATCCACGAACATTCCAGCGGTTAGAGATTTCCTCATTGCTGGAGTTGGGTTTTCCCTCGGCCATCTCTGCCCTCCGGCAGCAGCGTTTGACGTAGCAAGACCAAGACGTTTGTTTCTTGGATCACTAACAACGTGAATCGTTTTTGGTGTTTTCAACCCAAAGAGTTTGTAGAGTTCATAAGCAATGAACTCAACTCCGATTTGGTAGTTGTACTCTTGTTGCTGTTCAATGGAGTCGTCACCCCATCCTCCGAACTTCAAGTAAAAGCTTTCATCTCCCATTTTACACGTTTGGACTTGGTGTGTTCCACCAGCATCACAACTGCGAATGTCCTGTAAAGCTGAAAGACTTACCTCTTTGAGAATTTGTTTCAAAACACGAAGAGAAGAAGGTTTGGTGTTTGTCACTGAAGCCATTGCTGTTGAGAGTAACTAACCTGAAAAAAAAAACTTGACCTTGGGAACAAGCTGTGGTAATGTTCCTACCATGAGAACCGACGAAGTTGATCTGATCAAGCCCGGATGTCTTCTGAGAATCAGAGACGGGGGAAAATACAAATACCCAATGACCCCTGTTTTTCAAGCAGACGGAAACGCTAACTTTCCCACAGACCTATCTGCTGGTGATGCCTTTGTGGTTCTTGGCGTTGATCAAGTGAGAAAGGTTCATGATTCCATTTGGCTTATGGTCATGACACTCGCACCCTCTGGCGATAAGTGTTGGATCAGTTTTATGTCTGAAGATGTTGAATCGGTTGAAGAAGAAGGGTAAACGTAAAAATGTCAAGCAACACAACCCATGCCATGTATACGGTTTTGAAGATGAGTCAGGCAACTGATCCACTGGAAGTCGTTCAATACCTGGAGGAACTTCTCGCTCTTGATGGTTTCCAAAAAACTCCAAGCGGCATAACAACGACAGCGGCAGCCAACACCGTAAGGGTATTGTTCATTTCCAAAGGACATCCCAACCACGCAGCCGCAGCCACCAAATTCATCCTGCTGGTTGATAATTGGTGGAATAATTTCAAGAAAGAGATCAAACCAAACACAGGGTATCGTTGAGTAAACGGCCCAGAGTCCAAATCGTTCGAGGATGCTTTTTAACGCCCCGGAATAACTTGGACGGGTGAGAGGATGTCAAAAGAGTTCAAGGCCCCGGAGGGGGCCTTCTCGAACCAGGAAAAGGGTGGTGATGGTTTCTATGAGTGAAGAGAAGAAGGGTGGTCGGTGGTTTGGATGGATGAAGCGGATTGAGGTTGAGGAAGTCTATGTTTTTCTGATGATGGTTCTCTTGGGAATTTTTGTTGGGATGACAGCAACCAGCTTCCTTGTCTCGGTCGTTCAGTTTGTTTTGAAGAACTAGAAGGAGAGTGGCGATGAAAAATCTGTGGAACAAGGCGTGGCAATGGTTGGTAACAAGCCCAGTTGTTTATCACCTGATTCCCTACGGAATGGTGCTTTTGGGTTTGGTTCTGATTGTTTTGGGAATTATGGACAAATGAAAGGAAAAGAGGAAGTGAAAATCTGGAAGATGTATGAGAGTCTGAGTGTTGGTTGGCAAGCAGCGATTCTTACTCTGCTTCATTGGAGTGTTGCTGTTGGGTTGCTTTGTGGTTTTCTCGCTGTCCTGAGCAGAAACAATGTCAGTTATTGAACGCTATGCCAATTTCCTGGATAGAGAGGGAGATAAGATTGTTCATTTCACAAACAATGAAATGAAGTATGGAAGTGGATTCGCGCACAATTGTGCCCCAAAGATTTACTTCAGAAACATTGCTGTTTACCTTATCTCAGTCTTCTTTACAACCATCTTCACAATCATCGTTCGATGAACACAGCAAAAAAGAAGCATGAAAAAGTTCGGGATGTTGTTGATGTGTTGGTGATTGCCGCTCTTGTTTTCACACTGCTCAAAGCAACTGAGACACTGTTCCAGCTAACACATCCTCACCTGTAAAAGGTGTCAATGATGTCGTTGGAAGCTCCATAGTCCAACAACACTATTTTTCCCAAAGCCGTCTTTCCCCATTGACGGATTCCACCAAAATCAGCAGGATCCAACTGGAAAGCAGAAACGGCTTGCTGTAAACCCTTGAAAACACGCTTGGCTGTTTTGTTCTTCTTCACTGCTGCTTCAACCTTTTTTCGAGATTCTACCCTGCTGGTTGATTCTCTTCCATAATCTTCTTCGGAGGAATTGCTGTAATAACTTTGCAGTGCGCTGGAGAGTGAGGTTGGGTGCAAGCCGCCTGATAGCTCAAAGAATTCTTCCACACTTTTCAAAGGTCTAACAAGATCAGCAATCAACCATAGATTATCGGTCGGCTCTATTCTATAAGACTCTGGAATGACGGCTTTGACTGATGGAGGAGCATTTTTCCAAGTGTTGAACTCTTGTTGGTTTTGGGCTGCTCCTGCCTCTGTGTACTTCTCAACATATTGAGTCTTGAAACTCCCAGCCAGCTTCAATGCAAATCTGGAAGAAAGGATGTAGGCAGTCCTTGAAGAGCCTTCTCCCACCTTCTGCAATCCTTTTGACTCAACATATTCTTTGAGAATCTTTGTCTTTTCGACCGTGGGAAGATTGTCTTTACCATTCAGGAGAGATTCAAACTCTCTCATGTTGAATCCTGTCCCACGAAGAGATTCACCAAAGAGAAACTCGGTCAAAAGATTTGTCTTTGTCATAACTCAATACTTCCTTCCGAAGAGAGACTCTCCAGCTTTTGCGATTGCCACTTGCTGCTCTTGTTTGGTGATGTCGCCCTCTACTTCCATTTCTTCCAGCAAGATACTTCCTTGGCGTCTGAGTGATGCAAGATTAATGCTTGTTCCAACGTATCGCCAAGCATCGGCAGTCCCTAGCTTTGAGCTATCTTTCAGAGGAAGAGGACAATCGTCAGAAGTGTCGGAAGGAGTCAGAGGAGTTGGACTTTCTTTTCTTCTTCTTCTGGGATAACGACCACTGAATCTAAACCACTTTGTATCAGCAGCCCTGGAATTCAACGGATCCTTCTCGCTGGAGAAGTTGTCCAATGGAGCCTTCTCCCATTCGGGACTTTGTTCAATCCCAGCCCATGTTTTCTGTGCTGCTGGAGACGTGGAAACAAACCTGTCACTTGTCAGGAAGTTATTTCCATAAAGGCTTAGGAGTGCATAACAAGCAGATCCAGCACCAGGATATTTCGGGTTGGCTACAATCCAGTTGACGATGTGAGCACCGGAACACATTGGTTCCTTTGGTTCCATGATTTGCCCAGCACCACACAACCAAGAAAAATCATTCTCGTTTTCCAAAGCTCTGGGTGTGTATCTCTCAGAGTTGATAAGAAAAACCGTTGTCACTTGTCCCGACCTTCCAAACACAGCACCATAAGCTGGGGCCTTGAATTCGGAAACCTTGGCTCCAAATTCCATACCTTCTCCAAACAAGAATCCTTCGAGAAGTCGTTGTGTTTTCATCGTTGACTCACAGATACCTTTCCGAGAAAAGACGAATAGCAGCTTTCCTCAACAGAACTTCCAAACGTCTTTTTCCATCAACAACATCGTCGGGGAATTCAAACTCAAGAGGTTCCATAACCTCTTGAGCGAACTCGTCTCCAGAAGCAATCAAGGACTCAAGTTTTGCTGGGCCAGCGTAAATCCAAGCATCCACAGAGCCAAGAACCTTGTTGATTCCAGTCTCTGGGTCTTTGTCTCCGTAAGTTCTGTTTTGAGGGAGTTGACAATCGTCTTGGGTGAATCCTGGGGTTATTGGGCTTCCGCCAAAGTTGATAAGTCTTCTGTTGGGCCATGTTCCTTGATGGCGGTAATAATCCCCCCAAGTGTCGTGGTTATCAAGTGGAGCCCTTCTCCACTTCGACACATCCGTTTCAATCTTTGCCCAAGTCTTTTTTGCAGGATCAGATGTGCTTACATCTCTATCACTCGTGATAGGTCCACCAACCATCTCTCCAAACAATTCATAACAAACAAGCCCAGCACCAGGAAATTTCTTTGAGGAAGCAACAGAAGCAACCTCAACCGCCCCCAAACAATCTCCCTGGTGTAACTTTCCTTTGCGGATCATCCCACACAACCAATCCTCATACCTCGCCACAACAGAGAAGAAGTTTTTCTCTGTTGTCACAGCTTCTTGTAAAGATTGTTTGTGGAAGAGGGTGATAGCTTTTCCATTGCCCGTAACAGAAATGATTCCAACTCCATATTCTGCTGGAGATGTGTAATCTCTTCTTGCTGCTGTGGTTGCATTCTCACCAAAGAGAATTTGAGTGAGCTTCATGGTTGATACAGTAAATACCAGACCTTACTCATCACTCTCCGAACCAAGAGTCATAGAAGGTTTCCAGGAACTCAACCGTTCCACCAACATCCAAGAAAACAATATCACCTTCACGGTTCTTGCCGAGTTGATGAATGCCAATCATGTCTTTGGGAGATAGACCAGTGCGGACGAGTGCCTGAGCCCCCGCAAACCACCCTAGAAGCTTTTCTGGGGCGCCCATTTGTCTCAGACGGGTCGGAGGCAGTGAGGGAAATTCGGGCGCCAGGATAATGCCTTCAAACGTCTCCTTGGTCATGCCGCCCATCGCCTGCTCAAAATCATTCCAGTTCTTCAGAGGTCGAACCAACTCCGAGATCATCCAGAAACCTCTGGCTCGGTCAAAAGCTTTGATGGCCGGAACAACAAGCTGCGCTTCCGGTGGAGCATTGCCGACCATCTTGAACTCTTCTTTGTTTTGGAAAACACCTTCATCTGTTTCAGCAAGTTTGAGAACTGTTTTGGCTGAGATGATGTAGACAACTCTCCCCGATCCAGCGCCAACCATTTTTAGCTTCTCTTTTGCGTAGCTCAACATCTCTTGAAGGGTGTCGAGTGCAGCAAAGTCTTTCAGAATGAAAGGAGCCTTGCGATTGATAGAACGATTGCTTTCTGGGAGGAAGAGAATGGAAGAAAGGTTGGGTGCTGGCATTGATGGCTTGAAAGGTAAATACAAGAGAATGGTTAACGAGAAAACCAACCGTTTTCTTGTGCTTGTTCAAACAAAACACCAGCACACACCTCCAGAAAAGCACCCAACTCCATTCCGGGCATGAGATTCTTCAGCCCGTTTCCAACATAATCACCAAGCTTTTTACCGTAAGCAAGCATTCCTTTGGCGTCTACTGGACCTTTGCATTTGTAGGCATTAGCAGAACCAAGAAGGTCTGCCACCTTTGGAACATCCCACTTGCTGATGTTCGTTTTCTTCTTTGTTGGAATGGGACAATCATCAATGGAGCTATCAGGAGTCTTTGCTCCATTGGGTCCAAGATCTTTTACGCTTCTTGCGGGGAAATGTCCTTGGTAATCTACGAAAGATTTATAGGCACCATTTTGATCCGTGACCTTGACATAGTTGTCCAGTTCGGCTCCGATCATAGTCCATTCGGGACTTTGCTCTATCTTTGCCCAAGCTTTTTTTGCTGCTGGACTTGAACTGTGTGCCCTGTCACTTGTTAGTGGAGTATCAAACACTTTGGAAGCGAGAGCATACATGGTTGATCCTGCTCCCGGATACAAAGGATTGCCAGCAACAAAAGCAACCTGCATTGCTCCAAAACATTCCTCCGTTTCCGTTTCTCTCAGTTGAACCATCCCAGCAGCAATCTTTTCATAAGGAACTTCCGATTCGCTTCCCTGGGAATACTTCAGTAACTCCGCTGAGTTCACAAGAAGAAGAGTGTTTCCGTGAAGCTGAAACAAGGAATATGTTGGAGCAGAAAAGACGTTTAGTTGCTTTGGTGTTGACAACTCTGACTTCTCAAAAAGGATCTGAGTAAGAGAGGTTTTGCTGGTTTTCATCATCCAGTGATTCCCTTGTAAAGATCCTGAAAGAACGGCCAGGATTGTTTTTCGAGATCATTCCTCAGTCTTTTTGGGTTAAGAGCATGTTCTTCCGAAACAGAGGCAATAACTTCCTGCCCTTTGGCGAGCAAAGGAGTTGGGTCAAGACTTGAGCCTGTGTATCTCCAGGCATCAGCGGTCCCCAGCTTGTTATCAATTCCGTACTTGTCTTCTGCTGGAAGTTTGCAATCATCGCTTGGATCAGGAGTTGCGGGTCTTGCTCGGCCTTTGATTTTTCTATTCGGCCAAGAATCTCTGATGTCATACCACTCAAGGTCTGTATCTTCATCCCCAAGAGTCGAATAAGTTCCAATGAAGTTGTCCAGAGGAACTCTTTCCCATTCTGGATCCTGTTCGATTCGTGCCCAAGTCTTTTTGGCCGCGTTGCTTGTGTGATGTTCTCTGTCGCTTGTCAATGCTCCGTATTTCTTCGAAAGAAATGCGTAGCAAGCATATCCAGCGCCAGGATAACGTGGATTGCCAGTGGAGAAACCCACCGAGAAAGCACCACCACATTTTCCAACGGCACTGCCACCAAGTCTTTGACCAGAAGCATATCCAGCCGCATATTCAAAAGGCTTTGATGGGGTAAGGGCCCCGTTGTTCTTAGCCAAGACGTTTAGAAAATCTTTGGTGTTGATGAGAAACAGCCCTTCACCTTCTTCATCTTCTGTTTCAACCAAGAAGAAATTCTCCGCTGTGAATCTCTTTGGGTTTGATGCTTCTGGTGGAAGGTGTTTGAATGCTCCTCTTGGGGGAAGCATCTTTTTGGGATCAAACAGTTGCCGTTGTGTTCCTTTGGGAATACTTCCATAACCTGGAACGTAGTCATCAAAGCCACCAGCTTCTTTGAGATAGATCCATTCAAGAAGGGTTTTTGGGGTTGTTGGTTTCATGGTGTTGGTGATCTTTCTCAGAGGTAAACAGCGTCAAACAGTTTCTTTGCATGTTGTGCCATTATCATTTTTCCCTCTTGTTCCTTTCCGTTGAAAATTCTTCGGAGAGCTTCTTCCCCATTGCTTTTGAGCGAGACAGCATCAATAGAAGAACCAATATAGAGCCAAGCGTCTGCTGTTCCAAGATAATAGTTGACACCTTTGGTTCCAAATCCAGGAACTTTACAATCATCGTTTTCTGTTTTTGTTCTTGGTTTGTCGGTCATCTGAACTTTTCTGTTTGGCCAGTTGCCGGAAATTTTTACCCAAGAGTTGAGGTTGTTCGCACCACCTGAAGGGTGCGAGCCCGTGAAACTGTCAAGAGGAACCTTCTTCCATTCAGGGCTTTGCTCGATCCTGGCCCAAGACTTCTTTGCTGCTTCACTGGAGGAGTTTTTTCGATCACTTGTGATTGGCTTCTTTAGCAGGGAGGAAGTTGCCGCATAGCAGACATAACCAGCACCTGGAAATTTAGGGTTAGCAGCAACGTGCTCAATATCAAAGGCGCCGCTACAATTCCCATCTTCAGGAAAGAGGCCAAGCTTCCCAGCCTTGGCGAAGGAACAAAGATATTCCTCCCAAACTCCTTGCTCGAATTTCCCAGTGTTAACAGCCTCTTCTAATTTGCCAACATGAAACATAACAAACATGCTCACGCCTTCAAAAGCAAAAAAGGAGCAGCCGTATTCGGGCGCCTTGAATCTTCCAGGATCTTTAGTTGGATTGATGACTTGTTCCAAGAAAAGCCATCTGGATAGGTTGAATTTGGGCATGGTTTGCTTGGTCTAACTATCCCAAGGAGATACACACAACATGATAAAACTTGACAAGACATGGAAGAAGGTGGTCGCATTCGCTCTAGGATTTATTGCACTGGTCGCAAGCAGCTTCTTCATCGGACACGCCATTCACCAAGCAACACGCCCAGATAATCACAATGAAGACTTCTATGGGGTTGTCAGAGTGCGTTTGGCTGGGGAAGGATGGACTGCTGAAAGAAGAGAGGCAGCAACAAAAGCGATGGAAGAACTAGAAAGGCTTGGACCATCGTTCTTGTTCGTCGCTGACAATGCACCAGCAGAAATCACTGGGATTCCTGTTTGGATTGATTCACAAATTCCAGAAGGGGAAGTCGGTGGCCATTGTCCTGCTGGAGTCTATCAAACCTTCCCACACGACAACAACAGCGTAAGAATCACACTGTTCCCAGCCTGCATTCATTCAAATCTTGAATTTCAAGGTGCTTTTATGCACGAGCTTGGTCATGCAATTGGAATGGATCACGTTTGTAGAACGGCTGGAGAGGATGGAGTTTGTAGTTCCGTTGGTCATGGTGTCTCTTTCATGAATCCAAACCTCGTATATGACGAAGCTCTGCCGACAACCACTCAATTCTCCATCCCAATGCTCGAAGTTACCGAGTTGGATGTTAGAGAATATAGAATGGCTCGCGGCAGAGCTTCAACTCGACCAGTTCAGTAATTCAAGAGTTTCCTACAACGAAAATCTTGTTCTGGAAGCAGGAATAACCAAAGTCACTGCGATCCAACAAGGCCACAACAACATCGTTCGGTTTCAATCCCACCTCACCCTTCCAGCCCCAAATGAAACAAGTGTACTCCTTGTTCATCTCAGCAAACAACTTCAGCTTCAAATAAAGCTTACCAGTTTTTGTTGTTGCTAATTCAGCAGAAGAAACAACGGCCCAGTAGTTTCCCTTCTCCTCCCAATCATCAATGCTGGAGAATCCGAGATCGTCAAGCTTCGATCTAACATCTGCTGGGACAATCAGTTCAAAATCAACACTTCCAGCAAGCTCTTTTGAAAACTCAAGCTTCTCAGCAAGAGTCCAATCGGGAATGTCTTTGGTTGCTTCAATGGCATCAAGCAAGGCTTTGCCAACGTCGTTGTTTTTCTTTCGTGCAGAAGTTCTCTTCAACAGGTCATACTGACCGATCAAGACCTCGTGGACTTGGCGATAGTTCTGAAAGAGTTTTCCGGGACCAACACAATCCAAAGAGCCAAGAGCTTCCAGTTTGATAAGAGCACTTAAAGCACTCTTGTTGAATTTGCTGTGTCTCCATGTTCCATCAGAGTTAACAAGAAGTTCCAACGGAGTCCTGTAAGGTCTGAAACGCAGGATCTCTTGTGTTGCTGTTTTCCCAACGTGAGCAATACCACTGAACCCCGGAACCAGGGTTTTTGAAAGGGAAGGATGAGGATTGATGTCAAATCCAGAGTTGTTGATGTCTGGTTTTGCCAGTTTGTATCCGAGTCCTTTGGCTTCTTTAAGTGCGATGGCTTTGGGATCCTCTTTTCCAGTTACCTTTCCTTTGCTGGTGGAGCAGTAGTCGATATAAGTTGCAACCCATTCATCAGGGTAATACGTCAAAAACCAAGCGCACTGCCAGGAAGTGATGGCATAACAAACAGCGTGGGATTTGTTGAACGAGTACGAGACAAGCTTCTCCATCTCATCAAAAACTTCACCTGAGATTTCTTTTGAAATTCCATTTGTCGCAAAACACAACTCCGTGAATTTGTCACGGAGAGCATCACGATCGGCTTGTGCTTTCGCCTTGTTGCTGATGTCCTTCTTGGTAAACGCCTTCCTGATACTGTCTGTTTCTTCCAGTGGAACCCCAGCGAGCTTGTGATAAATCATCTGAAGCTGTTCTTGGAAAACCAAGAGTCCAGAGGTTTCAGCAAACACCTCTTTCAGAAGAGGGTGTTTGTAAACAACGTTCTCTGGATTTGTCCTGTTTCTCAGAAACTTCTGATCCACCTTTGCTCCAAGAGGACCAGGACGGAAAATCGAGGTTGCAACCGCAATGTCAAGAATGCTTTGCGGTTTCATCTTCCGCATAAACTCTTGAGTGTTTGGTTGAACGAACTGGAATACTCCTGTGTACCTCGAATCCCAGAACACGTTTTTGTAAACCTTCTCATCCGTCATCGGATTGCTGTCTGGATGAAGGTTGGTATCAAACCACGCCTTAATCTGAGCAAACGAAGGATTTGGATTTCCTTGCTTGATCAAGATACGACGAATGCAGTTTTCAAACATACGAAGTGTTCCAAGACCAAGAATGTCGAATTTCAACAGCCCGAATTCTTCCAGGTGACGGTAGTTCAATCCTTCCGGCCAAGGAGTCTGCAAATCACCTCCAGACTTGATCAAAGGCATTCCTTCACGAGAGTTCTCTGTGATGATAACACCTCCAGCGTGACGACTCAATCCTCTCATCTGCTTGAACAAAACCTTGATCGTTGTCTGGAACTCTGGAAACTCCTCCATCAGATTCCTAAACGTCTCAGAGTTTTTCAATGCCTCTTCGTAAGTCAACACCCAAACCTGTCGATCAAACCCAGGTTCTTGCTTGGCAACAGCCAAAGCCTCTGCTTCAATCTTCCCAGTTGCGGCGTTGATCTTTTCAAATGGAAGACCATAAAGCCGGGCAACATCCTTGATCAAACTCCTCAGTTGAAGCTGGGCAAAGTTGGAAACAGGAATAACGTTTTCTTCTCCAAAGAATTGAATGAGAAGCTGGACTGCTCTGTCTCTGTCGGAGAAGTCAGAATCAATATCCGGGTAGCCTTTTTTCAATCTCGTTAGGAATCGCTCGAAGACCAATCCAAACCTAATCGGATCTGTTTGAGTGAGATTGAGAGTGTAGGACAACAGAGATCCAGCAGCCGAACCTCTTCCATTCCCAATCAACATCTCATCCCCAACAACCTTCATGATCTTGTGATAAGTCAAGAAGTATTTCGAGAACTTCAACTCCTTGATTGTCTCCAGCTCACGCCGAAGCCTGGAAACATATTCCTGTTCCTTGGCCTTGCCAACACGACGCAAGCCTTCAATGGCAAGCCGCACCAGTTCCTTGAACGCAAGGTCGTCCTCAGACATGCCCTCAGATCGCTCCAGGAGCTTTTCTAGTGGCTCCTTATCCACGATCCTGGCCAGGGATGGCAACTTGATTTTGCTGTCAATAGAAACGCTCCCAATTTGATTGTGGGCAATATCATGAGTCAACTCAATCGCATCACAAACCGTCTGATCATCATAAACCCCAGGATAGAGTTTTTTGAGATCCAGGTAAGTGTCCCAAAGCTGCTCGGCGTTCTTTGGGTAAAGTTGACACTTCAACTGAGAAACATCTTCTGGAAGAGTGCTGGGATCAACAGTGCCTTTTGTCTTCGATGCCCAAGCCATTGCTTTGTAAATCTCACGTTCACGCCAGTGTTCTGGACGAGAGTAGTGAGAGTCAACAGTAACAACCATCTTCAATCCAGTACGCTTCGCCAACTCCATCAAGTGATAATTCACAAGATGCTGTGCCCCAAGATTGTTGAACTGAAGCTCAAGATAAAAATTCTCTGGGCCGCCGAGAACCTCAACAAACTTATCTGAAACCTCCTTCAACTCCCTCTGAATAACTTCCAGGTTGCTGTTGTTTACAGTCCAGTCTTCCCAAGGAATAGACTGATCTTGGTGATTGAAGATAATGCGAGATAGACGACCTCCAAGACATGCGCTGGAAGCAATCACGTTTCCATTTGCATGGCGACGAAGAATGTCGAAGTCCATGCGAGGATAACGATACAAACCACTGATGTAACTCTCTGAAACCATCCGAAATAGAGACTTCAAACCCTCGTTGTTTTTTGGTAGCAAAACCAAGTGGCTGCGCTGAGTGATTGGATCAGAAAACTTGGATGTTCCCTTTGTTTCACTCTCAACCTCAACAATGGTTCCACCATCCTCGGTTTCCTCTGGGGCAATCTCCTCCGTCTTTCCAGAAGCAAGAGCCTTTTCAAGCCGCTTGGTTTCTTTCTGATCTTGAAGGAGAACCTTCCAGTCGGAAAGAGAGTCGATGAAATAAGCTTCAACACCAGGAATGGCTTTGAAGTTCACACCCTTTCCAGCAAGTTTTTTGACATGGAGTTGTTGGTGCGAAATACCATTCATCGAACCGTGATCTGTCAGAGCAATACCATCCATTCCATTGCTCAAAGCAAAATCAATGTGCTCTTGTGGAAGACCAATCGCATCACCCACAGAAAAGTTGGAATGGGCGTGAAGTCCAACAAAGTGTCTTGGTTTAATCGTCATTGTCACTTGATTGGTTCGATCCTGTGCTGATGAAGTGAATGAACTTCCTTCCGAAGAAGTTCGACATCTTTGCGAAGCTGGGAAACATCTTTGATCAGAGTTTTGACTTCGGAGATGCAGTCTTTGATTTGTGTGAGGTTTTCCTTGGCATAACTCAGGAGAGCTTGAACGCCTTGGAAAACCTGTGCTTCATGCTTTGTAGACATTGATGTAAAACTTCTTCCTCTCTCGTGTGAGATTCTTTTTCGCTGCGTGTTGAGATGAACCATCATCCCACTTCACTCGGATGGTAGGCAACTCTACATCATCCGAATAAACCGTTCCAGTGTAAAGGATTCCATCGTAAGTCGCCTGAACCCTGGCACCAGGAAGAAACACAGGCCAAGGAGGAATCCAATTTGGATCACGAACACTTGCAACCGGAGCATCCTGACGCAAAGTCAAAATCCCGTCAACGCCATCTTCAATCTCAGCCGGAAGATTCTGTGCGGTCTTTTTCTCGGCTTCCTCTTGACGCTGAAGCAATACCTTTCGAACTTCCAAGTCGGCAGCACGCTTTTCAGCAGCACGCTGACGAAGCTCCTCATTGCTGGGACGACCCTTCTTCTTTGCAGGCTTCTCCTCAACCTTCCCCTTCTTCCCCTTCAGTTTCTTTCCTTTTCCCTTGGGTTGATTTGAAGCAGGACTCGAATCCCGCTTCGCCATCGTCACCACCGGAACCGAAGTGCTGGTGCTGTTCCTGAAAATGTTCGTGTACGTCTTCATACCCAATCCTTACCATGCCCACAATCAAACGTCAAGGCATTATCCAGGCTGCCAAACCTTTTCTACCACCACTCACCCATCCCAAAACTCCAAGCCCGTAATAAGGCGTATAAGTGCCATAGCGTCGGTGTGGAACTCCTCTCGGTTCGAACAATATTCCTTCGGTGCCCTTTCCCTTGTTTTCTCGTGTGTTTCTGAACCCTGTCTGGAAGTGCCTTGTTTTCCAGGTGTTTGGAATGAGTTGTGGAGGATAACCAGAAGAGGGATCCAAGAGAGATATTCTAAGAAGATAGAGGGTTCATGATGACGAGAAGATGTGGAAGATCCAGATATGGCAAAGCCCACCTCCAACACCAAAGTCAGAGATGGGCTCAAAAAACCCTGAATCCTGGTTTCGAAAATCTTTAGTATCGACCCTCAATCACGCTGGATGGTCGAATAAACAACGAGTGTGTTCTAGCTTCGGAAGGATACAAACCAAACTTACCGTCAATGTTCGTGTAACCAATCATCTCTTTGGTGATGTGTGTGTGCTGAATATCACAATTTGGTTCACATTCTTCTTCCATGCACACCTTTAATTCCATAACAGGTTCTTGACCTTCCACTGGATGCCATTTTACGAACTCTTCAATAGCAACGTTGTAGTACCCAATCAGATAGTCTTTGGGATTCATTGGGTCTTTGAAATCAAACAATAAATTCCTGTCCACACCACCCGAACCATCCAACACCCCAAAACCCCAGCGGGCGCACGGCGATGGATAGTCAACATACCCCCTCCCAGGAAGACATTTCTCACCCATCTCAACATCTGTCAAATTAATAGGAAGAAAACCATCGGCCAAGTAAACATAATCCTTCCCTGTCTCTGGATGATTCTCAATCAACAAGGCAATTGCTTTACTGCTCCTTACTGTTGTGTTGAACAACACTTCCCCTCTCACCTTGTCGTAACAACGAATCTCATAAACCCAATCCAAACCACTTGGGTGAGAACGATCCTCATACCTCAAAGCCACAAAACCATATCGACCTGAATCAGAATACGATTTCAGGATTCGCAAAGGAATATATTCCCTCGGTGCAATAACGTCAGAAATAAAATTGCGGTAATCTTCGTGCCTGGGGCGAAAAAATTCTTTCATGTGAACTGTTAAACTTTTCTGTTGATTGAATGCGAGGTTGAGGAAAAAGCATCAGATGGTTTGATGAAAAGGAGGAATGGAAGGATCCCCACCGCAGGAACATTGCAACCAATCTTCCCACCACAAACACTCATCAGTGTGAAGCTCTGCTTGCTGATCCCATGAAGCCATCATATCAGCAACCTGCTTCTCCAGCAACCCAACATCAACAAAACGATATTCAACTGCTGGATACGGACCAACCATCACAGTCGTCCAAGGAACAACCCGGATGTCTTTCTTTGTTTCATCGCTGCCCATATCAAAGAATAAACCTTCCCCAAGACATCGCTCGAATCTCTTGACTCCGACCAAAACGAAAAATATGAGTTGACTCCTCCATCACCACTCCAGATTCACATGCTTCAAGCCAAGCTTTCCCTGGACCCTCCATGTGAGTGTCATCCATCACAATGATTGTCCTAGCTCCAGCAAACCTCTTGCAGTTGTCAAGATCACGCTTTGCTGCTTCATATGAATGATCTCCGTCAATGAAAATCAAATCAAATGAATCGTGCTTGCTGTATCCAGGAACAGTCTGAGCACTGTCACCCAAAACCAGTTCATGTCTTCCTGGAAATTGACGATCGACTTCACGCTTGCACATGTCAATATAACGATGTGCTCCCAAATCAAAACTAACAACCTCAACCTCTGGACGCATCTGCAACCAACGTTCCGCACTGTGTCCAGCATTAAAACCAATCTCCATCACTCGCTTCACCCAAGGAAGCAAAAGCAATGAAGCCAATGACAAACTCTGTCCAAGAGATTGCCCACTATGACCCTCCATCTCAAAAATCCCATTCTCAACCAAAACATCATTTACACTCATTTCTCTTCATTCTCCTCTTCTTGTTTTTTTGTTGCTGCTTTTCCGTTTGTTGTTCTTGCTGCCCAACTGGTTGAATTACAATAAAGTCTAAGACGTGAACCTTCTCAAGAAGGATGCCACTCCCAAGCAAAACACTGACAATGAAATTGCTTGTTGGGATAGAATACTTTCTGGTAATCACACCAATTTCCCCAATGTGTTTCTGGGATTCCCATTCCATTGAACGTTCACTCCCAGGACCATTCAACTGAATCCTAACAAGAGAACCAATCCCAGCAAGACACCACAGTCTGTGAATCTCTCCAATGTGTGAATCGCTGTTGAAAACACGAGAATCTTGATAAAGATATAGATTTTCTTTCTCTGTCATCGGCGTTTGTTTCTCTTTGGATGTTTGTTGTTGGAAACCGGCTGAATCACCACAAAGTCCAAAACAAAAACCTTATCAAGAACAATTCCATTGCCAAGCAAAATCTTGTAGATGCTTGAGTCTAACCTGGAAAAATCTTCTCCAACAATCACACCAACCTCGCCAATGTATCGTCTATGCCAAATCGGAACCTTGAACGCATCATTCGAGCCATTTGGCTCAATCCGAACAAGATCACCAACCCGAACAAGATTCCTCAACCTCTGAATTTCTTTGTTTGTTTCACAGTTGGGATCCGAACGATTGTGAAAAATATAAGGATTCTCCGGCTGCTGCCCCGGCTCGCTATTGCTCATTAGTCCCTCCACTTCATCCACTTTCGTTTGTCAATATCAGTTTTTCTCAGAACCAGTTCATAAGCAAAGCTGCTGGAATATTTCACCTCCACAACAAAACCCTGCCCATCATCATCAAACTCTCGAACCCGCAAACTCCCAACACACCTCAAATCAGGAAACAAAGGTTTGCCAGTTGACTCCCAAGTTCTTCCAAACCTCAAAACCCAGTCACGAATAAAACCCTCAACCAACATCTTCGCACCAAAATTGAAAGAGTGAACATATAGCAAGTGTGTGCTAGAAACAACCAGTGGTTTCTCCCAATCACCATCAAAACATATGTCTGAAAACTCATGTTCAAGCTCTGGCCTCACCGAACCAGTGGTGATATATGAAGAAACTTCACCATCCCTGAACAAGTTGTTGTTCTCAATGAATGGCTGGTATCCCAACAAAAACAACTTCTGTTCTGGATCGTCTGCGGTGGTTGACCAACCACCATCCATCATGTCATCCACCAACAAAACTTTGCGTCTCATCATTTCTTCTCTACGGTTCAACAACTCGAACCTCTTCCTTCCAAATGGTTGTATAATCGCTTTTTTCGCAAATCATAGGAAAAGCCCGAACTTCCAAACCCATGTCGTCTATTTCACAAACCTCCAACAAGTGAAAGAAATCCAAGGTGGGGAAATGATAACAACTCGTTTCCCATGTCTTCCCAAACCTCAAAACCCAGTCACGAACAAAACCCTCAATTACTGACTTAGCTTCCACCCTGTAACAATCAATCACAAACATCCCATCACTCAAAATCAACAAGTTCGGCGCCGACCGGTCAACACTCTCAAGATCCCAGTAAGTGTCAATCCGACAAAGCATTCTGGGCTTGTTGGTGATGAAGTCAATGAACGGCTTGTACTCCAAAAGAAATCGCCGCTGCTCATCTGAGAAGAAATCTGAATCATCAGAACTCCAACCACGACGACGCCAATTCGCCCTGCTCCCACTCGAAAACAAAACTCTTCGAATTGCCATTGATTTGCCTTTTCTGTCTATTGCTCAACACAAGTCTTGGCCAAACCATCAAATGCCTTCACCAACTCCATTCCATCCTTAACACTCATACCCTTGCCATCAGGACAAACAATCCTGCCCTTCAAAAACCTCGGAACCCCAACAAACCCAGGAGTATACAACAAACCATTCGGCTGCTTCCTCAAACCATAATGCCAATCACCATCATCTAAAATCGCATACCGCGTACACCCAACACTCTCAACATAAGTCTTGAACCTGTCACAACGAAAATCCCACCCGGTTCTCCTGTTCTGCCTACCACCAACAACTCCAACCACTGGAACACTCACCAACCCACCAGCAACCAAAACATCCCGCAATGCCTCAAACGAATAATGAAACCGCCACGCCGAAATCACAACAACACCAACAACACCCTCAACCTTCCTCAAAAACATATCCAAACGCCGAACCAACACAGAATCCAAAACGTGATTCTCTGCCTCCGCATCCCCATCATTCAAAACACCATCAAAATCCAACCCCAACAAACAATCAACATCAATACTTTCTTTCCTCGTTTCTACCAAACATACATCAGACATTCTCAACCTCCTCAACATCACAGTCAATAATGCAAACCTCCCCCAAAACACCATCCTTCGTCAAAACCTCCACTCGATAATTCATAACCTCAACCGCTGGATGCCCAGGGTCATAAACACTCTCAGCAATCACACGAACAACCGTAAACAACTCGTCACGAACAATCTCAACAACATCCTTCCCGCCAGAAGACGAAGATCCCGCAACACGCAAAACCAAACTCGACAAAAATCCAGAAGGATTCAGTCGATACAAACCACCAGCACGAATATCCGCACGCTCCAAAACAATCGTGCTATCACCCAAACTCTGAACACAAGGTTTGCTACTCTTCTTTGCTACAATCGCCATGATCAGTTCATCACCGTCTTCGTGAAAATACCCAACTTCGCCAACGTCGAAACAAATGACGAAGCACTGTGCCAGGGAATCTGTTGCTCCTTCAAACCCTTCGCGGCAACCTCCATAAACTCCTTCACACTCATATCCCGAGTCGCTGGATCCATCTCAGCTAACTCCAAAACCAACTCCTCGTCAGATGAATAACTCACAACCTTCCGATTGGTCTCACCCAACTGAATCGCTACCATCTCCCCAACCTCCACCATCCCCTTGAACTTCTTCTTGCTGTTCTTCATTCTCTTCTTCCTTCCTTTCTTCTAGGTTCATCACCAATTCATAATCATCTTCATCAACCAACAGCCAATCTATTGGTTCCTTGTCCCGCTTCTCATTCCGACTCCTCATCGGACCAGCAGATCCCCTAAACTTAGCCGCAACAGCAGCCCAATTCCGTATCTTCATCTAACCTCCATACAACCATACCACATAACCATAACCACACACAAGAAAAAAACATCCCAACCACCCCAATGAGGAAAATTCCCCCGGAAAAATTTCTTCCCGGAAAATTTTGGAAGGGAAGAAGGGTTTCAGGAAGAAATATCTTTTACGCGATTTGTGGGTCTAGCACCTTCTGTACCAACAGGGCCCGGCACATCATTACCCACGGCCCCCCCACCCTGCCCAGCCCCCCGTTTTATCAGGGGCCTCGCCTTTCTAAGATTCCACCCTCCCATAACCCAATAACACTCAACCCCTTCTCTCATCCCAAGACATATCATTCTTGGTTCGAGAAGGGATCATCCGTGCCACAAAACATATCAGATGAATTGGGATGTGTTGAAGAAGGGAGGATGGATCAGAAAAGATCCTGGAGGGATTGGAAGGGGGGTTGGTGTTGTTATCGAATGGAGCGGTTCACCTTCTCATGGATCATCTCACCATGAGAGAGAACGTCGGTGGGATTCTGACGAAGCAGCCGGATGGAAGTTCGGAGAAGGTGTCGGGTCTCGCTCATGGTCTTGTAATCCCGAAGAGCATTCTGGTAATCCAACCGAAGCTGGTAAAGCTCGTTCTCCAAAGCCGTGTTGTAGTGGCGCTGGAAGACACGCAGGCCCTTTCCCTTGGGAATGTTGTGGGCAATGTCAGCACGAGAGTTGTAATAACTCTGGAGAGCATACTTGGCTTCCAGCACTCGAAGGTGAGCCGCACGAAGCATCCCGCGCATCGCAGGCATTCGGATGGAAGTGTTGGTGGGAGTAATACGGATTTCCTTGGTGCTCGTCATGATGTTTTCTTTATTCCTTTTCTTGTTTTGTTGCAGACGTTGTTGTTGGTGTTTTGAGGAGAAAGATTTGTTAGTTCGTCAGGATTTCCTGGAAACGGGTTTGAATCATGGAAGGAGACATTCAAAGAGCCTCGATGCTTCCGACTCGCATTCCCGTTGTACCACTGGCGAGTGGCCGAGTCAAGTTCTGAAGTGGTCTCACTTCATACATTCGGAGGTTGTTGTCGTATCCGATCACTCGGATCTGAACCCGACCAACATCGAATCCCTTCATCCGAAACTCCTTGCCAATGAAACCAAGTGGATCAGAAACGTTCGTGCTCTTATTCATGATGTTTATTCCTTCTTTGGATTTTGAGAAACGATCAGAAGTCGTAAGAGGCATGAACAGCGTTGACGATCTTGAGGATTTCCTCAGCGAAGTTGTAGTAGTCGCCGATGGCAGCCAGCATTGGCATACATCGACCACTATTTTCTGCGGCTCGATGAGCTTGCGCCTCAGCAAGACGACGAACAAACTTTTCTGCTTCCTTCGGAATGCTGGGATCGTTCATTCCCATCACCTCCGCTGCTTCATCAAAGAGGGCGTCGAGATCGTTGGGGTAATGAAAAACACCATTGAGAACACGGCTGCGAAGTTCAGTGGTCGTCGTCATCTTGATCTCTCCTGTTTGCTTCCTGATGATCTGACTCTACCAGAACAACCCATCCCCTTCAAGGACTTTCCCTCACCTGGACTTGGCATGGGATTTGCTGGGAGTGGGATGGCTTGCTGCTCGGAATGAAAGGGATCGAAACAGTTGAATGGTTGTGCAAGTGATGGAGGGGATCTAACCTCCCCCATGTTTCATTAGTCATCCCTGTGTTTCATTAACCACCCCTATATTCCCCATTGTTTCATTGGTCGCTCCCTTGTTTCATTAACCACCCCCGTGTTTGGATTGTTTCGTTTTTTGAAACAATCCCTCCTAGTCATTTCAGAGACTGAACACAGTTTTCATCTTTACCTTGTTTTCCAGTGTTTTATGAACTTGGTATGAAAACCGTGTTCTAGGGCATCTGGAGAGGGTTTTGTGTTTTGCAGGAAGTGAAAACCGTGTTCTGTGGCATCTGGGAGGGGTTTTTGAAACTGGGTTCCCAGTATGTGAGACCTGAGCATTTGGTTGAAAAACCGTGTTCTAGGGCATCTGGAGGGCCTTTTTAGCTGAGTGGATGAGGGAGGAGATGTTGGTGGTGCCGACGGGATTTTGGGAATGGATGCTGAAGTTTGGGATTGGGAGGTTGTTGTTGATGCAGTGGTAGAGGAAGGGGTGAAGGAATTCGATTACGGTTGTTGTTTTGCCGTTGGGGTTGGTACCGAGGTCATGGTCGAAGGAGATGAATGTTGGGTGGTTGTTGTAAGCGATGTCAATGCACTCTTGGACGGAACGAGCGATGATGGGTTGTCCGTGTTTGGAGATGATGTTTTGGAGGATGTCTTGTGGGATGAAGGAGGGATCTCGTTCGTCGTCGATGAAGAGGAACATGGGATTGTTTTGCTTTGTTTGAGTTTTTGTTTTTCAGCGGCGATGTTTTGTGATTTCACTCAGGTTTCCAGATCCAGCCTTTGGATTTGGTGAGTGTTCCGATGAGTTTATAGTTGCTGGACCATTTGATTGATACCATTTGGCAGAATGGGATGAGGTCTTGAGCTTTGTTGATGGCGTCGTCGAGGCCATTGCAGGTGTCAAGTGAGTGGTGACGGATGTGTCCGTTGTAGTATTTTCGGATTGTTTCGGTGGTGTAGCGGCTTTCGTGTCGGTTTTTTGCCCATCTTGGGCATTTGCCTTCTGGGAAGCCTGTGAAGTTGTGGGTTGTAATGATCCAGAAGCCGGATGGGGAGGTCATGGTTTGTTTTGTTTGGGTTTTGTTTGGGTTTTGCGAGTATTGTTGAGATTGAATCGGTCGAGAATATAGGAAGGAGTCATTTCGGTGACGGCACTGGAAATGCGTTTGCCGGTATTCCAGTAAATGTACTGGGCCTTATAGCAAGCAGTGTTTTGGTTGAAGTCAATGACACGGACTCCTCCGTGGGGGTTTTCGCCGGGGAGAGGGATTTCCTTGTTGATGATGTTGAGGGGATCAGAAACAGAGGTGTTGGGGTTCATGATCTTTTCTCGTTTCCTGATGATCTGACCTTACCAGACTTTCCCAAGAGGGTCAAAGGGTTTTACCGGGCGTTGTTGGAGAGTTTTTCTTGCAGCCTCAGTTGAAGTTCCAAGTCAGTGTAGAGTTCTCCGAGGTCGAAGTGAGCGAGCCAAGCCTTGTCAATGAAATCGAGCACTCGATGATCTTCTCCGCGAAAGTGGAGGAACACGTTTTCCAGAGGGTGCTCATGGTCTTTGGTGTAGCAAAGCTTCACAAATCTGGAAATCACGAAGGGGGAGAAGGTCGTGATCGTCTGGTTGGGAAACTCCAGAAACTCGGTTTTACGAGAATCTTCCTCATCCAGTTCCACCCCATACAGATCAATCAGCTTTTGGTTGATGTTTTCGGGGGAGTCATCGCCCGAGATGAAGATTTCGGAATCGGAGAAGCTTTTGCGACCGATGATGAGCTTGGGGTTCATGGTTTGTTTTCTTGTTAGCGGGCGTTGGTGAGGTTGAATCGGTAGGAAATCTTGAATGGAGTCATCTCGGTGATAGAGTTGTCACCCATTCCAGTCTCCCAGTGGATGTAGCGGATTGCGTACTTGTTGGTGACTTGGTTGAAACCGATGACGCGGATTCCTCCTTTGGGGTTATCACCAGAAAGAGGGAGTTCTTTGTTGATGATGTTGAGGGGATCAGAAACAGAAGTGTTGGGGTTCATGGTTTTGTTTCTCTCTGTTCTTCCTGGGATGATCTGACCTTACCAGATCGGGCTGCTGGAGTCAAAGGGTTTCTCTCACCGAGGTTTGGCATGGATCATGCAGGATCAGCCGCCTTGGATTTCTCATGGTCAAGAATCGCTCCAGGAGGCTTTTTAACGGCTTGGAAGGTTTGGGACGGGTCGGAGGTGGTTGGGAGGATTCAAGCGCCTGGAAGGGGCATCCTCGTGTCAGGAAAGGGCGTATGTGATTTGGAGAGCGAGCATGAGGATGAGGGAAGAGATTGTGATGAGGAGGAGGAGGGAAGTTGTCCGCATTGTTGTGTTGGGATAACCTATTGCTGACGCTGGAACAGGAAGAGTTGGCAGCCGAGGTTGTTTGTGCCGGAAACTGGACCCTTCAGTGTGTAACCTTCACGGAGAAGGCGCTCGGTTCGTTGAGTGATGAAACTGTTTTGGTTAGAGCAGAAGTATTCAACCCGAACATTTCCCATTCCGCAAGAACTCTGATCGTTTGAACACCTGGGAGAAGGAGGAGCGACTGCAACCGTTGTGGCCGTGGTGGTGTGTCGAGGATTGGGTTCAGACTTCGCGGAACCGATGAGGATTCCAGCGGAAAAACAGCCGATTGTAGTAAGCGTCGCAATCACAAAGTTGGCTTGGGTGCTGTTCATGGTTTATCCTTGGTTGGTTTTAACCGAAGAGGTGGAAACAGGGGAGAGGATCACTCAGATCCAAAGTGTTCAGCCGACGAAAGAAGTCAACCAGCCTTGTTTCTTTCCAGTTCGTGATGGTGAGCCCAATGTCTTTATCTTCTTCGACCTTGAGCAAGAGACAAAGACGAGTGTTGGTGTCGGAGCGAACAAGGTGGAAAGGAATCAAACTGTTTGTTAGGGCAATCTCAACCTTTCCGCCCTTTACTTCCTTCGTGAAAACATTGTCTTGCCGAGAAAAGCCCCAAGCAATGAGTTGATTGTGCATGGTGTTTTACTGCTGGTCGGAAGTGGTGTTGATGTCGAGGGTGCGAACACGATAGCCACGGCAACCAGTGTTGAACTCCGTGAACATATTGGCAACGCACTCAATCTGCGTTGACCGGGACGAAGGCACAGCACCATCATGAATGGAACAGGTGACATATCCATTGGCGTCAGTGTCCATGCTCATGCACTGGACACGAGGAGAAGTCATGCCTTCAATTTCACGAGCGTAGTTCGTTGCATAACGTTCGGCATTCGCACGAACCTTTCCCGCAAAGAAATAACTCCCCGCGACAAGAAAACCAACACTACCAAAAATCAGAACCATGATTCCGATAACAAACATCGGAAAAAGGTTGTCAAAGGTGAAAAAGGAACGCTTGTGCAGATAGCTGTTGTAGCCACGCATTTGTTTTGTCTTTCTTTTGAATCAGAGATTGAGGAACTGGAGCATCAGTCGGCGCTGAGATTCGATCCAATCGTTGATTGGAATGAGGTTGACTGAATCGAGATGTGAAACGAACCAGTTTCCGTTGTTGTCGGAGTAAGTTCTCACTTCTTCCGTGGTGTTGGGTAGAACGCCGGGAGAGGTGTCGTATCGGTATTGGTACTGGACAGTATCCTTCCCTGCAATACGCACTTCCAACCAGCAGTATCGCCCTCCGCTGTTGAAACCTTTGCAGAACCATCGGTCATGTGCCTCAAAGAACTTGAGGTTACGTTCGTAAATGAAGTGCAGAGCCATGATGTTTTTACTCCTCCGAAGTGTGTTCCTCGTCAAGAGGCTTGCGGGACTGTTCCATTCCGCAGTTGCAGCAACGTCCATGTTCACGATTGCCGAGGCAACCCCAGGACATTACCACACCATCACACACAAGGCAACCCCAAAACTCGTTCTCTTCGTCATGGTCCCGAATGTTCCAGCGGTGCATGGTTTTACCTGTTTCGTTTTTGAGAAAAGTAGTGGGGAAGAAAAGAGTTGTTGAAAAGATCAGTCGAGGTTGCCGTTGATCCAGTCGAACTTCGGGTTGAAACGGTCACGATTGCGCTTGCTGCGCTTGTCCTTCATGGGGCCTGCGGAATTCCGCATGTGTGCGGCCACAGCGAGAAGGTTTCGGGTATGGTAATCACCCAGAGTCTTGGGGGTGTCGGTGTTGTCCTGCGAATACTTCTTCTTGCTCTTGCTCATGATGTTTTGATCCTGTTGATGAATGTGATGCTGTTATCGAGGGAAAACCACGTCGAGACAGCGAATGAATGACAAAAGCTCTTCAAGCTTCCCGGGGGTGATGTTGCCATTGGAGCAGTTGATGTGCTCAAGAACAATGGAACTGTCAAGATCGAAGCGGACGCGGGCATCGTGGGAAACTTCGGTTCCGTCACTCTGAACCTCTTCCCAATCACCGCACTCAGACAAACCCAAAAAAACTACGATGCTTTCCATCTTGCTCATGGTCTTTGTTCCTTCCGGGGATGATCTGACTCTATCAGATGCTGCCAGGGCGGTCAAGGAGTTTCCTCGACGTTGCTCTGGCATGGTTTTTGCTGGGAAGTGTGTTAGAAGGTGTAGGGCAGTGCGCGGAGAAACTGCTTCTCCCTGTCCCAAGGGCTTCCGACAGTCAGCCACCTGCCAAACTCCACACGCAAACACTTATCAAACACAAGGGTTTCGCTTCGAGTTCCGATGCGAATGTGAACCTCGGAAGGAGTGATCTTGACAATCACACCCTGATAATGGTCACAGTCATTCGGAACAACATCGAAATCAACCACGTCCCCGACTTGAATCTCGTTCATTTTGTTTTCCCTCTGCTCGTTGCCGTCTTCCGATGATCTGACCCTATCAGACCTCTCAGGTTCCTTCAAACCCTTTTTCTTCGCCATCTCTGGCATGAGTCTTGCAGAGACAGCAACCTCGGTCTGAGGGTTTTGAGAATCGCTCCAGGAGGCTTTTCTGTGGCGGGGAGAGTGTGGGATGACCCGGAGGTCGTCAGAAATGCCGAAGGCCCCAGAAGGGGCCTTCTCGTGTCGGCAATTGGGTGCTGGGAGATTGGGTTAGGTGACGCTGGGATACTGCTTTCGGAAATCTTCGAGGATTTCTTGAAAATTCTTCTTGACCTCCTCGTAATGGTCAGGAGAACCTCTCCAAATCTCTTGCAAACAGTTGTGGAAAACACGTTTCATGTCATCAAAGATGGCTTGAAGCTCTTCGGGAGATTCCGTGTGGTTGCTCATTCGTGTTTTCCCAAGATGCGGCCTTCGCGCAAAACAAAACCGTTTCTGGCCACCCAAGCATTGCGCGAAGGGAGAGGACCGCGGTAATCAACACTGGGAATGTCGGTTTGGGTTCCACATTCTGGACAGCGGAAAGTCGTATAACTCTCGCTGCTCCCATCATAGTGATGGGACTCGGTGCGAAAGAGATCATCCTCCTCAACCAAAAGGATGGCTTTACAGCCATTTCCTCCATTACCATCTCCAGTACACTTGTACTCTTTGGCCCAACCCTTCTGACCCGATCCTTTCTCAATAACCTTCATGTTGTTTCACTCCTCTACTTCCATTGTGACAACGCTACAACCGTATGAGGGCGGATACTCGCTTTCGCACACGCACGAAACATAAGCCCTGGCCTTCTCTTCGGAACGAAAAACTTTGATAGCGGTGGCCGAATCACAGTCAAAATGACCCATCACGATCCAAACCTTGCTGCTATCGTTGTTCGTGTTTTGGCTGCTTTCTTGTTGAAGTTTTTGTTTGGTGGAACTCTCGGGAGTCGAACCCGAAACCCCCCGGTTAAAAGCCGGATGCTCTGCCAGTTGAGCTAGAGTTCCAAGTGAAGAAAAAGCGATTACTTTCTCTTCACACACAAAGGAGACGAGGTTTGCATCCGTCAGGTTTGCAGTAAGGCGTCGGTGGCTTACATGACTTCAACCCTCTTTCTTATCGTTTCTTGTTTTTACCATCACACAACAAAATCTTTCATGTTTGCACCCGTCAGGTTTGTCGAGTTGTGCTACATCATTGGAACACCGCTTTCCGTTTTGTTGTTGCCCTTGCCGTCTTGCCTATGATCTGACTCTACCAGAAGGTGCTTGGGGAGTCAATGAGTTTCTCGGAGGTGCTCTTGGCATGGTTCTTGCAAGTTCCCTTGTCAGCCAAGGAGGTTGATGGAGATGGTTACAGTCTTTCCAAGAATCAGCCCGTGTTTCTCTAACACAACAGAAAGCTCCTCGTGAAGAGTCTTGGGAGCTGTTGCAGCCGGAACGGCTGCAACAACAACAACTTCTTCCTGCTTGGTCGGAGAAGGCGCTTCGGGCGCCTTCTCCCCAACCAACTTCATTCCACAAGAAACAGGATCAAAACCCTTGGGAAAAACGGTTTCCTTGTTGAAAGTTGCACCCGAAAGGTTTGCAAACTCAAGGTCTGCATCCGAAAGGTCTGCACCTCGAAGGTCTGCATTCTTCAGGTTTGCATTCCGAAGGATTGCACCCGAAAGGTCTGCATCCGAAAGGATTGCACCCGAAAGGATTGCATTCCGAAGGTCTGCATTCGTCAGGATTGCATTCGTCAGGATTGCATTCTCCAGGTCTGCATACCACAGCTTT
>JACCDG010714954.1_pt1 | contig 99378 bp, 112 predicted proteins | sample 7442471 | NCBI WGS metagenome assembly JACCDG01 (sample SAMN15323444, study PRJNA562643) | freshwater metagenome | isolation source: river surface water | place: USA:Blue River Watershed | collected 2017-08-17 | reverse complement strand
CCAACACGGAGATTTCGTACATAACTACCCTTTCTGTGACTTTCCGATCTTCGTCCGAAGCCACTCCTGAAACTCTTTTTTGTTGTATTTTGCACCCTTCTTCAGATTGGCTTTTCCAGATAGGGGCACAGAAAATTTGTCAAAATTAAGGAACTGGAGGCGGATTTAGGTTGAGTTTCATTAGAACCCAAGCGGCCAGAATAATCCAGATCAATTGGACCAAAAAGCTGGTCACACCTTTCCATCGCTCTTGTTGACTGCCCGAAATACTTTCGACGGAGATCAATCGTTTGTCGATCATGTAGACCTCTCTGTCGGTTTCCTCAATGTCTTTGGAGAGCAAGGAGAAAGCCGTGGCATTGTTATGAGACTCAAGCACGGCGATCTTTTGCAAGATTTCCGTGTGCCTTCCGATAACATTCTCAATCCGGTCCTCAAGGTCCGATTGTTTCATTTGGATGAGCTTGACTCGTTCATCGATTCGAGTTGTGAGGTCAGCCAACTTCTGAATGTTTTCTGAAGTCTGAGCGAGAATCTTGATTGAAACTTCCTCTGACATGTTGCCCCTCGAAATTAGAACTTTACAGTAGCTATATACAGTTACTATGGCCAATTCAAATCACAACGTAGACGCCGACATCATTGTCGAAACGGAAAAGCCAGTCGAACTTGAGTTCAAGGATGACTTCGAAGGAATAGATGTCGAGAGCTTGTTGCCTGTCATGAATGTCTCTCACAAAGACCTCATGCCTCAGCAGGAGAAGCAAGAGAGCATTGTCGCCGACGAACAAATCTTGGGACTGTATGAAGAAATTCTCGATGGAGCACGAAAAGACAGAGACTCTGCTGACGAACTTCTTGTGAACTTTGTAGATATGGTACTGAATGACGGAGACAGCAGTTCTGCCAGCAAGGAAGCCGTTGTCAACCTCATGAAGATCAAGAGTGATGTTCTGGACAAGATGGCGAAGGTCGCTGATCTGATGACTCGCATCAAGCTCAAAGAGAAAGACACATTCCCGAGATACCTTGCCGCACAACAGAACAACAAGGTCATCATCGAGGGAAGCAAGCGTGATATGCTGAAACAGATCAACAAGGTCTCCGAGGAGAAGAAGAAATGAGCAGACACCTCAACTTCCAAGATTGGCTTATTCAAGAAGCTGACATGCCGCCGATGGGTGCCCAACCAGATATGGGCGCTGGCGGACCACCCATGAGTCAGCCGGGATCGCCCGGTGATCCAATGGGTCAGAATCCACCAGCCAACCAAATGACTGGCGATCCAAGTACCGATCCTATGGGGGGACCGGATGTCGCCAATGATCCACCTTTCCCTGAAATGCCAGAGGAGAAATCCGAGGATGATTTCGAGGTTTGGAAGATCAAGTATGCCAAGGAATCCATCAAGGGAGACCCAAACGATCTCATCAACATGCTTCTGAAAATTCGTGATAACGAATTGGAAGACAACAACAGACGATTCGTTGAAGAGAATTTTCAGGTGAACATCCTCAGAAGGAATCCGGCAGTCTTCGAGGCATCACAGGAAATCCGCAAACTCATCAAAACAGACTTCGACCAAACTCACCCCGGCGTATCGGTCATGAATCATATTGTCGAAGTTTTGAGTAAGCATCCAATGCTCAACGAAGTTTATCTGAAAGCCGCCAACACATTCGGCAAGGGTCAAATCCATCGTGGTTTTGTCTGTGCTTTGCTTGGCGCAATGCAGGTAGGGTCCGGCTACGACGAGCCAGACTTGATCTTCGAGGAAACTGACTACTCAATTCACATCTCTACAAGGATGAATGCTCGTTGGGGCAATGTCTTTCTCGGCCAATGGTCATTGTCAGAAGATGACCCAGAACGATATCTGAAGGAACCAGAGATCACTCGACTGGAGGGCGGAAGTCCTGAAGAAAGAGATGTGCTTCGTCGGCGTGTTGTTATTGAGTCGATTGCGGAACGATTCCGTGAGCGAGCCTTCATCATCAACACAGTAGGAACCGATGGAACCGTGCAGCACCTTGGTTGGGATTTGGGCAACTCTCTCAAGGCTGCTTATCTGGACGGCAAACTTGTGGTCAGGACTCAAAACTCTGACCGAAGGGATGCGTTCGTTGACGAGAGTGGTTCGATCGTGTCGATCCCGAACCTCAACATCTATTACGTCAAAGAGAGTCCAACGTTCGATGACAACATGAAGGCTGGCATCGAAGAGATCGAATTCATGCGGTGCGATCACAACGAGTTGATTCTTTCAGCGCCGCTTGACTTGCTCAAAGAGGCTTCGATTTCATTGCAGGGCATGGTGTTCAAAGAGACGCCGTGGCAAGGGAACCCGACTGATCTTCTGCGGGTAACTCGTTGCTCTCCGACACTGCCTGAAATCATTATGAAGGACTGCATGTAACCCATGAGACCCAAAACATTTGGCGATTTCCTGACGAAGAAGAAGAGAGAGTGCCTCAAGCAACTCTCTCTTCTGAAGCAACTGTTGGAACGGGGTGGCTTCAAGGTCGAAAGCTACATCGGCGGTGACGACGATGATGAGCCCTACGTCTTTTGCAAAGCCCCATCTGGCGGTACGAGCTTTGGCGGTATCCGTATCTACAAGATCGGCACTCAGCTTGCGTTTCGCATTCAGAAAGAGAACAAGACTCACCCTTATGGGTCGGCTTATGCACTCAACATTGAGGAAATGTTTAGTGACTTCATGAGCGAAGAAAGAGTCGATGATCGCAAAGCCGGTGAAATGGTCATCGAATTTGTAGGCCGAGAGATCAGGAAGTTCTTCGAGAAGAGCTTGATCGCCGAGAAGGAAGAGCGTGAGTCCAGTGTCAACCGGGACAAGGAGTCTTCAGGCAATGTGATGATCAAGAGCACGAGCGGCACAGACTATTCTGCTATGGTCTTCTCTAAATCATGAATCGTGGCAATGTGGCAAACGGAATTGCCGCCGGTAATTCGACAACCTTCGTCTCTGGAACATAGAACAGACAAACATCGCCCCGAAAGGGGCGTGTTCGTTTAATGTTCTGCATGATCTCATCAGCAAAATTCCAAGACATCATGACAATGGCGAGCGGACCTTTTTCTTTTGCCATATCATCCGGCGAACAGATAGGAATGTCTCTGCCGGGCGTGAGATAACCCCATTTCATGGGGTTGTCATCTACAATGTAGTCCAGCTTGACCCCGAAGAAATTCAACATGGTGTTACCTTTGGCCGAGGCACCATAACCAATCACTTTCCGATACTTACGATACTCAGAGATTTCGTCACAGAATGACGTTTTCGTCTTGAGGATTCGTGCCTCGAACGATTTGTAAATGTCAGTTGACAGCAACCCCTTTTCGTCTTCCTTCTTAATCAGTTCTGAAACTTGTTGGCAATCCTTCCCATCACCCGGTCGGATGAAGAATCGAATGCTGGACCCATGAATTGGCGTCTGCATGATATCGAAAATTTCGTATCCACATCTCCTCGTCAATGTGCTGAACGAGTTTACAAGGAAGTACGAGAGGTGTTCATGATAAATGGTGTCGAATTCTGCATTGCCAATCATATCCTTGCAGTATGGGAACTCAATCAGAACATATCCTTTCGGCTTGAGTGCCGTCTTGCAGGCTTTTAGGAATCCTGCCACATCATCCACATGGGCAAAAACATTGGTTGCGGTGATGATATCGAAGCCATCACCCTTGATTCTTTCAGCAACCTCTTCCGACCAGTAGTCCACTTCGACCGGGATGCCTTTCTCTACAGTAAGTTCTCGCAAGTTAACTGACGGATCGACGCCCTGTACTAGGCATCCGAGGTTGCGGAAACAATTCAGCAGCAGTCCATCGTTGCAAGCGATGTCGAGAACATGAAGATTCTCACGTCCGGCACGGAATACTGCGTCTGCCGCAAGTGCTGCACAATGTTCTCTGAAGGTTTTCGATGTACTTGAGACATACAGGTATTGCTCAAACATCATCTTCGGGTCGATAACGACACTGAGTTGGCTGTGGAAACAACCGTCACAGACGTTGACGGCCAGTGGGAAGACCTCAGTCTCTTCACCTTTATGGTACGAATTTGCCAGAGGTTGCCACCCAAAGTTCAGGTAGGGGAAAAGTGCGGACGAACCGCAGCATCGGCACTGGTGGATTTGTTTCATACTCGAACACCTTTAGCGCAATTGTCATAGTCTCTATTCAGATCAGCCACAATACTGTGGATGGTGTCCTCGAACTTCAATCCAAGAACATTCTGAGCTTTTTGAGTAGAGACGGAAAAGTCGTATGTTGGGGTATCTCCGGCGTGAATCACTTCTACACCGTCAATCTCGGACGCCACAGCGCTGCTGATTTCACTTACGCTGGCATTGAAACTGGCGAGATTGTAGAAACCGTGCTCGCAATCTTGATCTACAAGTTTAGAAACGGCTCTGCAAAGGTCGTTGATGCCCAGAATAGGGCGGTATATGTGAGGATTGTAGATCGAGATTTTGCCGGTTGTTCTTGCCGAATGGTACATTTTGTTGATCATCGTGTCCACCCGAAGATTTGGCGATGGACCAGCAACCGTTCCCATTCTCAACCCATAGAATCGAACATCACTCAGTTCGGCATACAGATCAATGACCTTCTTGGTGAGATCGTAGTAATCGCTAGGCTGAAATCGATCCCATGCTTCATCGGCTTCCTTGCAAGCCGTGTTGCCATAAACACTTGAACTGCTTGCGTATATGAATTTCTGAGAACGAATCTTGGATAGAACATCGACGAATCTCACCACATTCACATCGAACGATTCCACCATCTTGCCCTGACAAGATGGAACGCTTGGGAATCCCGAGAACATCAAGACGGTTTCGTACTGATCGTAGTCTTGGGCAGTGAGGTCTTTGGAATCCAGCTTGCGATTGTTGGGGTTCGTGTAATTGCCATGCCATTCGAGGTCAACAGTGTCAACCGAATGTGATGCTGAGAGAGACTGGAACAGCCTCGATCCGATGTACCCTGTGCCGCCGATGATTAGGATTCTCATATTGGTATTTATTTGGCATACATACGGAATGCCCGGCTTATTTGACAGATTCAATCCGCAGTCCAGAATTGCTAACAACCAGTACGGGTTCAGTTCTAAAACGATCACCCGTGGCTCGCTCATCTCGTTTCATTACCCGGTGAGTTATGCGAAGATACCAAATGTCATCCATGACCCATATCCGATGATCATTGTTACTGACATCTGGCCTAAATACATTCGTGGTGTAAATCTCCATTACATCACGTTCCCGTTCATCAAGAGTTTGCTACAACAGCACGGCGGCAACACCGGCTTTTCGTACTCTCATATCAAGTCGAACGCCTACCTCGCACAATCATTCCGAATGTATGTGAGAATGGGCGTTCGACAACCCAGAAAACTTGACACAGACTTCTTGTTGGACGTTCTTGGAACTGTTCGTTCTCTGGCTCCCGGTGAGTTCGAGAGGATCAAGAAAGTCATTCAGGCTCAAATACAACAAAGACTACAGGTCAAAGCCAATGAACTTCAATCATACGAACAATGGAGAGCCAGTCTGAGTCAGGGGCAGAAGGGGTCATTTGACCGAAAAGTGCGAGACATCAGGACCGATCTGCAAGGAGGATACAATCGGAGCCTCGTCAAGCCGGATATTACAACAGGAACACAAGTTCCAAAAGGCAATCAAACATTGCCAAAGACACCGCCCACGGCACCCCCTACGCCACCAGTCTAAGGGTAGTCAATGAATAAACAAACATTCCTCAATACACTCAACGAAGGGAAAGTCGTCAAGCAGAAAGAGGGCTCTAATAGCGCTGGCTATGAGAAGCTCTTTGCTGCCGTCAAGGCGATGTCCGATAGATTGGGAGATTCTCTGACGAGGATTCTGGCGAACACGGAACGTCAGGCCAAGATCGCCATTGAGGCAGTTAACAACAGCAAGTCCGCCAAGAAGCAAAACGACGATCGTGGCGAGAAGACCAGCAGCCGTACATTGGGTGACATTCTGCAAATTCAGAAGACCATGTACAAGGAATTCAAGAGTCAAAACACCATGTGGGTTGGCATCTCGAAGTTCAGCAACAAGGCTCAGTTGCAATTGACTAAGGCTATAGAAGCGGCTTTCAAGAATGGAGCCGCTGGTGCAGCACGAGGGCAAGGTGCAGCGGTTGCCGCTGGAGCGGGTCGAGGCCGGGTCGGCGGTGGTCGTGGTGGTGCTACTGGCAACGGGGCCGGTGCAGGCGGTGCTGGACGTGGAGCGGGTGGAGTCGTTGGTGGCGGTGCGGGTGGCGGCAATATAATGAACGAGCCGAACAAAATGATGGGTGGACTTAAAGCATCAGCCACCATCTTGGAGTTCCTCGCTACTAAAACAGAAAACATATACAAACAACTTGGCATTGATTTGGGCGATGTTTTCTCAGGTGTAATCGCCGATCAGGCAAAGTTCCAGACAGAAGCTCGCAAGATGTTGTTCACATCTCAAGGGTTTGTGAAAACTAACCGTGAGATTGAGAAGAGCTATCTTGACATTACCAACGAAGTGTCGGCGTCTGGTGGTCAACGTGCCCGATTCCAAGAAGCATGGCTACAAACCATGCAACGTGGTTTCAAGTTGGAAGCCCGAGAAGACCGTCTTGAAAAGACTCGTCAGAAAGCCCGAGATCAACAAGTCAAGTCGATGAAGGCTATCACTGCAACTGCTTTGTCCACAGCTAAAATGTTGGGCATCGAAGGTGCAGCTATGGCTGAGACAATGGGCGACTGGGCCATGCACCTTGATATGGGCGAAGTTTCCTTGGCGAATATGGGCCGGGAAATGTTGTCGATTGCCAGAGCCACAGGCGTGACCGGAGCAAGACTCGAAAACTCTGTGAAGGCAGCTACGAAGTTCATGGAAATGATGCGTAGTTCTGCAAACCTTACAGAAAGAGCCAGCACCAACATGATGGCAATGACCGTCGCTCTTGAGAAGCGTGGCATTCTGGGCACATTCAGTTCTGAACTACAAGCTCTGACAAGTCGTGCAGGCTTCTTTGAGGTGGATGATAAAACAAGAAACTTCCTGACGCAACTGGCCGCTGGTGGTGGTCGTGGTGCGATGGGCAACTTGATGTTTGGCCGCACTATGCAGAATGCTGGCAACATCAAAGACCTACAATCTGGTCTGGCCCCTGTACTTGAAAGATACCTTGGTGGGGCGGCTAGAGATGCTGGATTTGCGAATGTCAATACAGACAATTTGAGCGAAGTTGTAGAAACACTTCAGGCAATGGGCGTTGATCTCAGCATCATCGACCAGCAGATGCGGTCTGCATTTGGCAAAGGCTTGGGCGACATCACCCGTTTCAATGAGGGTCTAAACGAAGCTACAAATGCGATGAAGCCAGTTGGCGAGAGAATGGATAGTCTCAAGAAGGAGATCGACGATGAGATCAAGGCTGGTCGTGGCCTCATGGACAAAACAAAGGAATTGCAAAAGCGTTTTGATGAGATGAATACAGATGCCGCTCTCAAGGCATTTGGCGCTTTGACCACCAAGACCGAAAAGACTGCTGCGGGCAGAAAGGGGTTTGATGATGCTTGGGTCAAGAAGACCCTTACAGAGAGTCTTGGCAAGGATATGCAACAAGACTTCGCAAAAGACCCTGCCAAGTTCGCCAAAATTCTAACAAATTCATTGGAAAGTCGTGGCAAGGATGTGAATGTCGATCTTGGCAAGACGTTGAAGAAACAAGGTATCAAGGATGTGAAACAACTAGAGAAGATGTTGGTGGCTGGTGGTCAAGAACAAGTCACTGCCATGCGAGCAATCAACAGTGCGCAACAAGAGATTGCCACGTTGGAGAAAGATAACTCCGATCCGATTTCAGCCATGCAGAGGGATGTGCATGAAATAAACAACAGGCTTGGCGGTTGGTTTGCCAAGTTGCTGGCGAGTGTCAGCAAAGGCCAGTTGATGGCTGTCATTGTGGGGTCGCTTGCAGCAGCGGTCGGTGCCAACATTCTGATGGGCGGTCGGATTGGGCAAATCTTGCGTCCTCTGATTGGTAGAGGCGGCAAGGGCGGCATTTTCACACGGCTCAAGAGAAGAACAGGAGTTGGTATTGGGCGTGCGGCTGCTGGAATTCGCCGAGCAGGCACAAGACTTAGGCGAACTGGTGCAGTTGGCCTCGGCAAAGCTCGTGGCCTATTCCGTGGCGGCAAGCGTGGAATCGGAGCAATGGGAGTCGGCGGATTGCTCAAGGGGCTCGCTAAGTCTCCACTCAAAATGTTGATGGCTCCGGGCAAACTGGCAATGGGCGGCATGAAAGCAGCATTGGGTGCTGGAACCGGCGGCACATTGACCGCAGTATTTGCCTTGGTTGACGGCGTCTTCGGTGCCATCAGCGGATGGAGCAAAGCTGCTGAGAACTTCACGTTCTATACACACAAGGCCGGTAAGGAAACAAGAGAGTTGACGACTGGCATGAAGGTTTCATCTGCCATCGCTGGCGGTCTTGTAGGCATTTATGACGGATTGACCTTTGGTTTATTGAGCATGACTGGTGTGGCTGAGCCTCTCCAGAAGATGCTGACAGCATATCACTACACGTTCATCGGATTCATCGAGAACATGTGGGATGGAATGAAGGAAGGTTTTGCGGCAGCAGAGGAGTACATCAAGCCTGCGATGGAAGAATTGTCATTGGCTTGGCAGACATTTGAGACAGCGTTGGTCGATTTGGGGAATACTTTTGGTCTAGCGGGGTCGAACCTCGGCGAAATCATGACCAGTCTGTGGGATACACTCAAGCCGATTGCGAAATTCATTGGCTTCGTCATTGGACATGTTGGCGGGAGACTTCTTTCTTGGCTCATGAAACTGGCCAAGTGGACCATGTATCTCACAACAACAATCGTTTACATGGTAAAAGAGGCCGTTGGATGGTTCAATTGGCTGTATGATAAACTAATCGGACACTCCATCATCCCAGACCTTGTATTCGGGATCATCAAGTTCTTTGCAATGCTGCCTGTCCATATCACAAAAGCATTGGGGACACTCCTGATCAAACTTCCGGGATTGCTATGGGAAGGGGTCAAGGCTCTGGCTTCCGGTGCCGGGGAGTTCTTTGGTTTTGTGTTTGATGGTATGAAGCAAGCGTTGAGCAGTGCGTGGACTTGGTTTGTTGACTGGACTAAGAAAGCTACAGGCCAAGATTCTGTAGATGCTGTCAAGGACAGCACCAAGAAGCAAAATGATATGGTGGCAAAAGGTCATGAGGATCAGAAGAAAAAGGCAGAAGGTCTGACTGGCCCTGCCAAAAGAGAAGAGCTTGTCAAACAACTGGAGGCAGAGAAGTCACGACTGGCTGCTGAAAAGAAGAATCTCGAAGGAGCCAACAAAAACATCAAAGAAAGAGAAGGTAGTTGGGGCGGTTGGTTCCTACGGAAGATCGGCATTGGAGATGCCGGTTTGGATGCAGCTAATGCGGACAAGAAGGACTCCGAAGACATCATCTCAAAACGTGAGAGCAAAGTCAAAGAACTTGAAGATGCTTTGAAGGCTACAGAAGAAATGGCTGATGCTGCAACCAAGCCGGGCTCGATCTACACGCACGACATCCATCTTGAAGAACTCTTGAAGAATGCTTTGGGCAACAAGTCTACGGGCGGCACTGGAGCTTCTCCTCAAGGACTTGGTTTGTTCGGAATGGGACAAGCTGCTATGGGTCTGTCTCCAGCGGGCTACATGGCTTCTGCTCTTGCAGGAGCATTGGAAGGCAAGACTGAAGACTCCAAGGATTCAATCAGCGGTGTTCCCACAAACGTTGGTGCTTTTGCTGCTAGTCAGCCGTCAGAGGCGATTGAAAAGGCCATCAAGGGTCTTACCTTCCTGACGCAGATGGGTGATGCTGTCGAGGCCGCTTATGGCGGTCGAGAACAGAATGAGGGCAAGCGAAACATTGACGCAAGCCTTGGTCGAGCATTGTACGGAGCTACTGAAGGGGCCAATATCAGTAGCAATCCGATGGGAGATCGTGATGAAGTCAGAGGACAAATCAACCCATTGCTTACAAGCGGATCGAGCGTGCAGCAAATGCTTGAACGCAAAAAGGCTGGAGAAGAAGGAGCGGCTGCTGGAGCAGGCGGGGCATTGCTGCCTGATATGTCGGCAATCGCTAACTACTTGATGCAATCACAAAGCCAGAAGCTCGACCGAATGATCACATTGCTTGAAGAGATCAGAGACAAGGCTTCTGTTGGTTCATCTTCGGTTGTCGGACCTAGCTCGGCAGGGCTACCGATTCCGACGAGACCGGGAGTAAAGAGGGTTGGACGTGAGATTGCGAAGGGCCAATTGGACCTTCAACCACTTGAGAACTCGCCATCTTCTGTGAATACAGATGGTAGAGGAGGATACTAATGCCGATTAGAGCAACGAGTAATGGTAAACTAAACGAAATTGCCGATTGCAAAATCGTAATTCCGGGTGCAGGCACTATTATAATGAACAACCTGCCTGACATCAGCGACAGCAAACAAGCTGTCTATAACAACGAGCCGATCATCGGTCGGTCATTTCCGTTGTATACCTATTCGCATTCTGGAGACAGAACAATTGGAATTCAACTCCACTTCTTCATTGTTGAAGAAGGAGATGGTTTCAAGAATTTGGCTTCGCTCAGGAAGATTCAGAGTGCTGTCTATCCTCGACAAGGAACCGACGCACCCTACCAACCGCCGCCCGTTTGCACAATTCTGTGCCGACATTTGCTTACGACAAACGAGCCACTTTGTGCGGTACTACAGTCTTATAGTGTGAAGTTCCCAACAGAAGTTGCATGGGAAGAAGCCAGCTATTGTCCATATCGATTCGATGTGGATACAAGTTGGCTGGTTGTCTATACGTCTTCGGACCTTCCATTCCAAGATCGCATCATCAAATCAGGGAGATAAATGACAATCCCAATTGAGTACACGAACATCAGCCCGAGAACATTGGTCGCTGGCGGCAGTCGTTACATGAATCAGAACGTCATCTACTATGGCGAGAACAAGTTCGTTACTTTCGACACGTACATCCGCAAGGAAATTGTGCGAACCGGCGACGAGCAAGTCATGATGATCACAAAGGGCGTTGAATACCGGCCAGACCTTGTTTCGTATGACGTATATGGTTTCCCCGACGTATGGTGGAGAATTCTTGAAGCTAATCAGATGAAAGACATCTGGGACTTTGTAGCTGGCAAGACAATCTTTCTGCCTCATGGAGTTTTCTAATGCCAATCAATTGCACCCCAAGGTCTAAACCCGGCGGCGAACTTGTCGTCAAAGGTTGTATGAAAAAATACAGAATCCCCGGCAAGGAGCGACTACCTGAAGAGGGACACACTCTTAGTCCTTGGGTGACGGTGCGCTTCACTAAAGGTGGTTCAACAATTACTGTAGGAAATTTGTCATCACCAAAGAACGGCAACAACGCTGTGATCAAGAGTTTTGACTTTGGTCGATCTGATGGCTTTACCTGCAAGATTGTCATTCAGGATCAACAGGGAAGCAGCTTAATCCAATTCATGGAAGATATGTTGAAGGACTCACGATGTGCTAAGCCAGACGGTTTGAGAATGCAAGTGCAGTTTGGTTGGATCAAGGCTGGGTGTGATGCTCCGCTCCCGTCTGCATCTTCTCCATGTTTTTGTATGTTTCCCGAATCTATTGAGACAAACTTCCAAGGCGGGAAGTTCACCTATGAGATTACTGGTCGTGACTTGATCTATGCAATGCTCGAACAGAGTGGCGATGAGATTTATGGCAAAGATGACAACCCAAAACCATTGACGGTGGCCATCAAGGAAATGATGACCGATGAAAAACTCAAACCAACTGTAAGCAACGTGAAGTTTTGTCGGTTTGAGGGCGACGAATGCTCGACACCAAAGTTCAAGAATGGTGGAGAGGAAGGGCCAAAAGGGAAATGGCCTATGGGCAACAGAAGTAAAATCGATGCTGCCCGAGAGTGGTTGAAGAACCACATGTCAGACCGAGACAAGGGATGGAAAGTTTCCTACAACGGCGATTGCGATGACAAGGGGGAGATCATCTTCTGGGAAGATGTAAAACCGAACTGTAATGAAGGTAAAGACTGGGAATCGAGTTGCCTTGGGTTCTACATCGTCAATGGCGGAAAAAGCAGTCCTGTTGTTGAATTCAATCCTCGTATCAAATGGGACTTTGCTCGCCTCACTTCCCAAGGTGGTGCCGCTGGTGGTGCGAAGCCATTGTTGAATAAAGACGGCAAGACAAAAGGTCGATTTGACTGCGATACACTCAAGCGAGAAAGCGCTCCATCTGCCGGTAAAACAGTAAGTGTGACTGCTGATGAAACCAGTCAGAACATTGAAAGAGAAGAAGCGGAAGACAGAACAGCCGAGTCCAACGATAAGGCGATGAAAGCCGAGAAGATTTTCCATGACAACATCGAAGCAGACCTTGTGATTATTGGCGACCCCAACATGATCAACCCTTCGTTGGCAGCATGGGCATTTAATGTTTCTATTGCTTTTATCAATCCATTTCATTTGATTGGAAAAATTAGCACAGTTCAACAGGACATTTCTGTAGACAATGAGATTGGTTGTGGAGAATGGCTTGCCAAACCTTGGTGCAATGAAGTGTTAAGTAACAAGGCTTGGATCGTAAAGTCGATTTCTCATTCAATACAAGAGGGAAGATACACAACAACACTTGGATTGTTTTTGACAACACCGGGGGAAGACACAGACGTAGGAACGCCACTTGGTGGAGAAGGCTCAGCGGGCTGGAAACCGCCAGCGAATTGTTAGGAGGAGTTTTGCAAGATTTAGTTGATACACTGACCACAAGGATTGCCCTCTTGGAATCCATTGTGACAGAAATGGGTTACATCAATAAGGGATCGAAGAAGCATCGCTTCGCTCCGAAGCGTCAGGACTTGGTCTTCAATGGAATGAGCAAGGCACTCTGCGTTGAGACTGTAGACCCGCTCAAGGAAAACCGCATTCGGTTCTTCCACCCGCTTCTACACCATCCCAAGACGCCGATTCTTGCTCTCCCATTTGCCCGTGCGGTTTCTGCAATGGGCGGATTCGATGATTGTGGCTTGAATTGGGTGCCGCCTGCGGGCTCTACTGTCCATATCATGTTTGACATGGGCCACAGACAAGCTCCGTACTACATCGGAACTTCGTGGCATAGAAATCGTGGAGCCAACTGGTCTAAATGGGGATTCCCAAGTCGAGAGATTGAAGCACTCTACAAGGGTGAGAACAATAGGACTGGGTATCTAGTTGGTCTGAATGATGGATCACAAGTATTTCCGCCGTGGAACACCGAAAGCTACAACGGTTTCGATCAGGACTCATTGATTGATTTCAGTGATGATACTCAAGAACAAATTCGCACCACATACCCGAACATTTATGGCTTCAAGACACCAGAAAAGCACATGTTCAAAATGGTGGACGGCAATGCAAAGTGTAACCGCCGTCACAAACGTATTGAGATCATGTCTGGCTGCGGCAATTGGATGATCTTCAAGGACGACCACCTTCACTATGGTGGTCAGTGGGCTCATCCTTCTTGCAGTCCTTCGCCGGGCGGTGAATCAGTAGATATCTGCTCGACACATGATGGCAACATTCCATACTTCACAGACTTCCACGGGAAGCCTATTGAAGGCTCGAATGCTTGTCCAGACATCGGTAAGACGATTTTCGGGCATCCTTCAACACCAAGCAACCCGCCTGACAATCCCACGAAATATGTGGACAGCAACAAGGGAAGCAACAAGTTCTTCAAGCACGCTAACGAATGTCGGCCAATTCGAGGACCGGGCACTCCTCAGAATAACCGTTGCGATCTGCCGCAGTCTGGTGTGCAAATCTTGTCGATCGCAGGCCATACACTGGTGATGGACGATTCTGTGGAAGAGCCTCGTGGGAAGCCAACATGGAAGCGATCCCTAGAGAATTTTGACTTTGGATGCAACGACAAGTTCGTTGGCGTCTACTACATGAAATCTGCTCTTGGTCAAGAAATCACCATGAGTGATGTAGAGAGCCAGTCTGGATTGAGGGGCGAAGATACCTACATGAGATTCCGGACGCCATCCGGAATCAAAATCGAACTGAATGAACATACGATTGGTGCGCCGAATTGCCAGCCTTGCCCTCCGAACTACGCAGGCGAGAAGCGTGGCATCACAATGGAGACTTCAAGTCAGCATCACTTCAAGATGATTGACCACATGAATGAGCAGTGTGCTCCTTGTCGCAAGGAAGGCGGCACTCCTGTAAACAAGGCCACAAAGGCTTATATCGAAGTTGAATCAGGATATGGAAGTCAATTCAGGATCAGCGACGATTCTTCACAGAGGAAGACACAGCAACAGTGGATTCAGATTACAAACCCACAATGTGCCAAGAGCGAAGAAGACGATAAGTGCAACAAGGAACGTGGGCCTCACTTCATGAGGTTCGAGGCAAAACCGAAGGGTCAAGCCGGGATTATCTTCCTGCGGGCCGGTGGACATTCTGTCAGAAGCACCTATGACATGGACATTGTTCTGGTGGGCGACAAGGAGAAAAACCCATCTGACAAGTTTACATACGTTTCCAAAGACTACATCACCTCGACCGAACAGGTCCACTTCAGGTATGCGGGCGATATGCACGTATTGTTCGCTGAGAATCAAATCATGCTTTTGGCCGGACGAGACTGCCCGCCTGCATCTGGAAAGAGATGCAAGGGGCCATGTATCTATCCGGTTATTGTAGGACGTTGTCCTGTGATTTGTCCGTTGACTGGTATCCTTCACTGGACAGAAAAGGCTATGAGCGAAAGAGTGTTTGCTTCAGCATTCCATCCATGTAAAGTTGGTTGCGGCGGTGGCGAATGCGGTGGATATGAGTCAAGCATGGCTGGGGCTCAAGGCCCACCTTGTTCGGAGGATGAAGAATAATGGCAAAGAAGTTTCTCGGACTACAATACCCATTGACAAAAACCGCTCGTGGTTTGTTGGCACAGAAGCGAGGCATTGACCAGATCAAGGCCGATATGCTGCAATTACTGCTGACGAATCCGGGGGAGCGGGTGATGTTGCCAACATTCGGGACGCCGCTTAGGCGGCTGATCTTTGAGCCGAACGATATTGCCTTGGAAGTCGAGGCGAGACAAATGATTGCTCAATCGCTCCAAATGTGGGAACCACGTATTGTAATACAACAGATCAATGTAACTTCCCGGTTCGACGAGCGAAATCTGGACATCACAGATAACAAGAAAGAGATCGATGCGATTCTCGGGATCAGAATTGATTTCATTGATCCTGAAAATATCTCACAAATACAACAACTGAAGCTCGAAGTTCCGATTGGGAGCAACTAATGACATTGCCAAATTGTCCTTTTGAAGTAACACCATACGATAAATCTAGTCTTGTCAAGACCACAGAGCTTGTCAATGTAAACTACACCAATCAAGACTTCTGGTCTATGAAGTCTCGTCTGATCGATTTCATTCGCCAGAAGTTTGAAACAGACTTCAATGATTTCGTTGAATCCGATCTGGCAATCATGTTGATCGAGAACTGGGCGTTTATCGCCGATACACTCTCCTTCAAGATTGACCAGATCGCCAATGAAATCTTCATCGATACAGTTTCGGAAGTGGACAATGCCTTTAGATTGGCATTGCTGGTGGGCTTCAAGCCTTTGCCGCCAATTGCCGCTCGGTCTTTCTGGTCAGCAACCATTCAGAATGTGTTGGAAACGGATTTGACAATCGACACTCCTCTGGTCATCAACATTACGACAGAAGATGGGGCGAGAACCATCGAACTCTTCGCTGCCGATTCCAAAAAGCAGCCAAGATTCGACGAGCCAATCGTGATTTCCGCAGGCACCTTCAGCAATACAAGCATCATTGGCCTAGAAGGAAAGACCTACACGCAGACACAGCAGAGTAGTGGAGAGAAGAATCAGTTCTATCAGATGAGCTTTGGGCCGGTGATTTACGACTCTGTGCGAGTAGCAGTCGATGGATTTGAGTGGGAACGAGTTGATTACTTCACCGATTCCAAGCCACGACGTGAATTCCGGGTTGAATTCGATCCGAACTACAACGCATTCGTTCAATTCGGAAATGGCCGAGCGGGATTAGTGCCGTCTCCTAGTTCACAGATCGTGTTCACTTATCGTGTGGGTGGAGGTGTGGCCGGTAACATTGCCACAGGCGCAGTGGAACTGCAACGTGGCTTTGACGTTCCCGGATTCGAGTTCTTTGCTCCTGTAACATTCAGAAACTACACTCGTGGGGAGTTCGGCTACGAGGGCGATACCATTGCAGAGATCAAACGGAAACTGCCAGCTTATCTGAGAACTCAGGACAGGGCCGTTGCCGGAACCGACTATGAGTACCTTGCAAGCAATTTTGTCACACCATACGCTGGCACCGTAGGCAAAGCCCGTGCTTCATTGAGACATTATGGTTGTGCGGCGAATGTGGTTGACATCTATGTTTTGGCAAAGAATGGGGACTCTGATCTGCAAGAGGCCAACGATGAGCTAAAAGTTGATCTGTTGAACTATCTCAATGAAAACAAGATGTTGACTGACGTGGTCTGTATCAAGGACGGAGTTGTAGTCGAAGTGGACATCAACGTAGATATCATCATGGACAAATTCTACAAGAAGTTCCAAGACAATATCGACCAACGAATCCAAAGGCGAATCAATGATTTCTTCAATCTGAACAATTGGGACTATGAGAAGTCACTCAGTTCTGTAGATATCATCAAAGAATTGTCCGACATCAAGGAGCTAAGAAGCATCGACATTGAGCTAACGACAGATGATCCCGACAACTCTGGGGAACTGGTCACAACCAAGTTCTTCGAGATCATCCGCCCGAGTTCTATGGAAATCAACTTCGTATTCGAATAATGGCCGAAAAGACAATTTCAGACAATCCTAAGATCACCGACACTGTCAGGTTTTACATGCCAACACCTGATGCAGACGGATGCTTTACGGACAATCCATACAAGGTCAACAAGGTAACGATCTACTATGTAGAGCGTAACTTCTTGGCATCAAAGTACGGCGAAGTAGACGAAGTCGTACAAGATGAGGAGACGCTTGCCGAGTTGGCTGAAGCTCAAGCTGAAGCATGTGTGAATCCGACTGCGGAAAACATTCAGAATGCCCAGAGGCTTTCTGATGAACTCGATTCCAAGTCTCAATCTACAAGCATTTTCTTCAAAGAGGCCATGCCAGTCTATACGCTAGGCACAGAAGCCTACCCAGCGTGGCTTTCTACGGTTCCAGAAGAGTCTATCCTGACATTTAGTCAAGACGAGGATGGCAACGACGAGATCGGTCAGTTTGAGCTATTGTGGAGCCCACAGGACAGCGCCGCCCGAGAAGGCAACTACTTCATTTGCTGGACGTGGCAGCCTCTTACAGTGGGAGAAACGCTTTCTGCACATCTTCCTTTCTCTCTGAATGGAGATACACGGGCGGTCACAGCGATCCCGACCCACCATACACCTGAGAAAAAGTATGAAACGCTTCTGGAGAGATATCTCCCAGAAATGTACAAGACACTTATCGCCACAGAAGATAAGACTCCTCAAACATTGAACAAATTCAACAAAGCCGTTGCTGACGGTTTTACCTTTGTTGAGGATTACGCCAACCAGATCATCGATCTGTTGGATGCAAACGTTCTGCACGAATCGTTGCTGGTCTTTTTGGGCAACATGTTCAATTTGAAGCTGCGGTCTACAGACCCAACGCTATGGCGTCGGCAGATCAAAAAGGCCATTCCGACCTTCAAGAAGAAGGGCACGGAAGCTGGTCTTAGAGAAGCATTTGCACAAGCCGGAATGACCTTAAACAAAGTCACAAGATTCTGGCAAGTGATCTCAAAGTATACACATGAAGAATCATTCAAGGTCAAAACGTCCCCGACATTCCAACTGAAGGAATGTGGCGTCTTGCCAGTAAACCCGTTGAACTTCACATTGTGGTTGCGCCGAGCGAACACTGAAGAATACATTGAAATTCCGATAGACAATGTCGAGTTCAGCACGAATGAAGATACTTGCGAGACGTTCATCACATGGGTGGGAGACGAGAAGTCAGCAGGGGCTCTCAATATCTATGAGGGCGATTTCATCCGGATTCTGTATCAGTTTCAAGAGATCACAGATGATGTGGAGCAACAGTTGGAATACTATCTGCGATCTCTTCCCTTGATGGATCAACGAGACGAGGCAGATCAGGACTATCCGCCCAAGAACTGGAATGTGCATCTTCTTGAAGAAGACGATGCTTTGTTTGACATGTTGATCGCCGTGAAACATCCGTATCACGACCCGATCGTTTTTGGTCAGGTCAGAACGGAGTTCCCGTGGTCTGAAAACATCTACAACATGGAAGAGTACAACGGCTCGATCCGGGACTCGAACAACCCATGTGACATTGACAAGAACTTTGTCGATCCATGTGGAGCTTGTGCAAGCAGTAATTTCTCCGTAGACATTGGGATTGAAGAGCTTTCAAACAATAGAATCTTGGAAGCACAAGACATTCTAAGTGAATACAAGCCCTTCCATGCGGTCATCCACTCTCTGAATGTCAGTGGAGAGATCGAAGATATCATCTTGCCACCGGTTGAAACAATCGAAATGCTGATGACCTTCGTGAAGGTGGACAACATTCTTCCGGGCAACGCCAATCCATTTTTCAACCGGGCCATGAAGAATGGATTAACTATCGCAAGGATTGAACGAGATGATCTGGCGGAAGAAAACACTGTCCTTACCGGAGAGACCGGTACGGCTTATCACAATGAAGTGTGTTTTGTTGCGGTCAATCAAGACTTGCAATCACTTGGAGTGATTACCGGAAGCAACATCCTAGAGGTTCTGGCTCCATCAGCGAATGCTGGCACTTACATGATCTCGCAAACCGATGGTCAGACAGCCCGTGTTGCATCTGAAGTAAACGAGCCGGTCAACACCAGCATGTTCACATTCAATCTGAAGAATGTGATTTTTGGCTCGACATCTACAATCACTCAGCAGAATGTCTACAAGTTGTCGGACGAAACACTTGATTTTTCTGAGCTTGGCGTCAAATCACAATGGGATGTTGACCATACACCAGACTATGACGGCGGGCCTTGGAAGGTGGATTTCGCTGACTATGGAATCTATGAGATTGAGAACGTCTTGTCGGATGGAACGTTGATCCTTGTGGACGATGGTTCGCTGCCGACATCCGACACAAGCGATCTTGTGTTCGAGCTTCTCGATGATACAGATAGTCCAATTGGAGAAAGCGAAACTGGAGAACTAACTGTACTCAAGCAGGCATCAGTGGACTTGAACGCCAGTGGTTTGACAGAAGATAACCTGTCTCAATTCATGCGACTTGGCGACTTTGTTCACTATGATGGAGATGAGTATGAGATCGTCGGATTTGACGGAGTCGATCTGCTGATTGGCGATTACGATTCTGGCGATGCTACAGGTGTTGATATTGAGGTCCGCCGTTTGTTGGCCAGTGAACGCTACGGATATTTCGGATACAGAGGTCTAAGGCTTGAGACGAATACAGACCTTGAATCAAGTTTGGATATTGTGAATGGATCGAACCCGCCATCTGGCGACTTCCAAGACAATAGCAACTTCAAGCAGAATTACTTGATTAGTATTGATGATGAGTTCTTTAGAATCGAGGAGATCGATGGAACGCATCTTGTACTTGGTGGGCCGGAGCAATCGTGGACAACATTAGCGGCTGGCGGCGAGGCGGTCTCATTCGATGTGATCCATCTGGAGAAGACTGGCGTCGAGGTTGGCTTCTGGGCATTCGATCATATTGATCGAGACGGTCAGGACGCAGTGGAGCGTCGGATTGAATCGACAGTAGATGACAACGTCGCCGTTACGATCCTGTCATCGCCGGGGAGTTCGGTTCTGGAAAACGTGAATCAAGAAGAGTCTGTCTCGTTTGAGATTGAGTACATCGACGGCAGCTTTGAGGAAGGTACACTATGATCGTTGAGAATAAGATCATCGCAAAAGGCGATGTAGAAAGAATCATCAAGTGGAAGGATGGTAGTCGTGACCATTATTCCTTCCACAACACAGTCCTGAAAGGTGGCCGTGTTGCCTTGGTGAAATCATTGACAAACAACATCGGAAGCTCCTATGAGTTCTACATTACTCGAATGTTGTTCGGGGATGGCGGTACTCAGGGCGGTGTAAAGAAGTTCGTCGATGCAGGTAGGAATGGTTTGTTCGGAGTCACAAGGGTATCAAAGCCCGTTATCTCTAGCATCGACCCTTCTGTGACCTCGCAGGCGATCTTCACGTCGATCATCAAGTTTGATGAGGCGGTCGGTGTGACGTTGAATGAGATGGCGCTTCAGATGAAGAATGGCGATCTCTACAGTTTGACGACATTCCCTGATCTGACGAAGACAGAAGAAATGCAGATCACATGGAACTGGAGACTCCAAATGGTTTGATAAAAGGTCTTGCATTTTGTCGTGACTTTCATTATTGTGCTTGTCAGGAGGACATACAATGTTAGATCAGAAACAAACTGAGATTGTGAATGGATCATTGTTGGGAGATGGTTGTATTTGGACAGACTTCTCAGGACACTATAAGTTCCAAGTAGGGCAATCTCAGGATGACCACTCTGGAGCGGACAAATATAGCTATCTGTATTGGTATGCCAAAGAGTTTTGTGTTTATGGATGTTCAATCAGACCAAAAATCACACAGCCAACTGGTCTTCTGAAAGCACTCGGCAAGAAAACAGAATATCGTCAATATGTTTTCAATACAATCAGTAATGATTTGTGGAGACAATTGGAAGCAAAATGGTATGTCCCTCGTGCCGACCATCATTGGTTCAAGCGACGGAAGATTGTGCCACAAGACCTGAGACTCACTCCACTTACATTGTGCGTGTGGCACATGGACGACGGCAGCATTAATCCAAAGGATGCGAACATCGAGCTAAACACACAAGGATTTACAACAGAAGAAGTGGATTTCCTTATCGAGAGACTCGACAAAGACCTTGGAATCAAGTCTCATAAAAAGAAGGCGAGCAAACCGGGTCAGTGGAAGATTTATGTGGGTAGAGACTCATATTTCGACTTCATTGACATGATCAAGCCCCACATTGAGTGGGATTGTTTCCAGTACAAGATCGACACGAGTCAATATGTCAAAACGCCACAGATAGGAGAAGACCATTCGCTGTCTAAACTAACGGAAGTACAAGCACGTCAGATATTTGCTCTGAGGGAGAAAGGCTGGGCCATCAAGAAGATTGCCAAGAAATTCAAGGTATCGCAATCTGCTGTTACAATGATTCTCAACGGAGATCGCTGGCGGCATCTCGGTATTACAACTGTTGGAATACGGAAACCAAGAATCACGACGGAGCAAAAACTACAGATCGTAGAATTGTCAAAGTCCGGAAGAACTCAGAAAGACATTGGGGGATTGGTCGGTGTAAATCAAGCTACGGTATGCCGATTGCTGAAGCAAAACACTACATAATGCTGATACGAAATCAGCATGGAGAATTATGCCACGCATAGAACTAATTTCCGTTCCGCTCTTCGGGCCGAATGACGCCTATCACTGGTCTGTAGACAACATCCCGCTCCAGAACTTGATGCGCCGCCAGCAGCTAATCAATCTGGCTCTGGACGACATCATCGAGCAGATCAGGGATGCTGTAGGAACTCAGAACACAGTTGCCAATCGCCTCAACCAGTCGATCGCCGCTGACGGCTCACTGAAGACCGAGGCGATTGACGAGGCACTCCACAGTATCGCAGAGCACGCTGATACTGATGAGTATGTCAGAATGACGAAGGCGGAATCTGACAAGCTCGAACTGATTGCCGAAGAGGCCACAGACGTATATCTTGACGTTCAGAATGGCGTCAGTACGGTGGAGTTCGATAGCGGTGCAGTCAAGCTCAGAGACTCTGACACCGTCACCTTGACGATTGAGGCTCCAAATGTCGTCAAGTTCAATATGGCTTTCGCTCCGGAAGCCGCCCACAAGCACTACTACAATCAAAAACCAGTACATGCCGTCGCAGAGAGTCCTGACTTCATCAACTACAAAGTCAACTCTATCTCTTCAGTCTTCATTGAAGAATCGCTGAGGGTTTACGTCAACGGCGTCAGGATCAACCCTGCCGCTTCAGATGCAACCGATCAGGAGATTGCTGAAGCAGAAATCTTGGTGCCGGGTGCGTTGATCGATGATCCTTGGACCACGATCTACTTTATTCCGAATCCAGACGAGGGCACGTTCTCATTGTCGGCTGAAATCACCGATCAAGATGTCATCTTCATTGATTTTGACATCTCACTTGTCTGAAAGAAAAGAATGCTTCCAAACGAACCTTTGGGTTTCGTCATACTATGCCCCAATCGCAGCATTGGCGGTCTCAGGAACAGTGTAGGTTCGATCAAGCATCATGCCTACAACCGGGAACACATTGCCGTGACTGGTGGTGACGCAACCAAAGAAGAAATCGAAGAGATGCGACAGGTCTGCCCAACGGGAAAAGGGCGGGCCAACATCATGTCTCTCATCAATACAGGAATGAGTCTGCTGAAGTCCAAATGGGCTTTCTTGTTTATTTGCGGCAAGAGAATCCCGAGGTTCTTGGAACGCAAGCTGGCATTGTTTGCCAAAGACCCGAAAGACATCCTCTTCCCAGTCTTGGATAATCAATACAACTTCTGCGATTCTGCGTTCAACGGCATTCTTATAAACAAGGAAACCTTTATGTCAGTTGGTTTCTTCGCCGAGAATAAGATGGAGAAGGAAGGTCTTGATGAATTCGACATGTCCAAACTGTTTTGGGCTCATGATGCTGTAAAGCAAGGGTGTCGGTTCAAGGGGATCGTTGGCATGAGGATTATCTGATGTCTTGGGCAATTCAGATTGATGATGGCAATTCGATTCCTTGTCAAAAGATAAAGGTCGTGCCACCAAGTGGCACGACCTTTGGTCATGTTTCAGTTGTGATCTGCAAAGAAAATGAGCCAGATTACGAGAGACTAGACCACAATCGAATTGTAGTTCGGGGTCCGAGAACGGAATTGAAGTTCATGGACGCCATTCTGACGTGCTACAACAGTATGTCTTTGGATTATGTCGAGATCAGTTGGGCCTATCGGGGTTCTGCCCCAGAAATCCTGACGCCTCTCGAATTCCCATCAGAGCAAAGGTTGGATTGGGTCAAGCTGGGCTTTTGAGCCGAGCGGCCAGCCGTCTCTGTCGTTTCTTTTCAAGAGCCTTCCGAATCAGAACCCACTTCTTGGTGAAGGGCACTTCTCCTGAATCCAATCTCTTCAACTCCTCGACGACACCTTCGACGTTCTCATAGACGTTACACTTCGTGCCTTTGCGGGGGTCATCGAGATCGACCACATCAAACAACCACCGTGGAAGCCTGTAGAGTCCTCCTTCAACGATGAAGAAGAGCGGCTTGTGCTGGCTCTCTGCAAAGAACAACTCATCGTATGTCCCACACATGTGGACATCCGGATTAACGAGTACAACGACGAAATTTGAGTGATCAACATACCTCAAATCTTGTCGTCTGTAATCTGAGACCAATTCCCGAAGTTCGAGGAAACGGCCCTGCCGCTGCAACTCGATCTGAAGAGCCTTGTTTTCGCCGATCATAGACTCATCGTCCAGAGGCTTGTCTGTAGGATCGATCAGATCGATCGCTAGACCAGCGTCATCGACAAGTTCAATGAATTTCCTTCTCCATTCAACGCCGTTGTCTGAAACGGCTTCCATTGGACCAGAGAGATAACCCCAAGTCCCATCCAGCAAACCTTTAGTCGGCATTTCCAGTCTCCTGTTTACTGTAATAAGCCGAGTTAATCATCGTCAAAAGGAGTCAAGTTGTCAACAGAACTACTAGCAAAGACCACAGAGATTCTCACAAAGTGCGAGGTGCCAGAACGGCACACTTTCTTTCAGATCGAAAGATTCATCATCGGGAAGGAGCCCACAATCCACGGGCAACTCTGGCAGATCATCCGTGAACTGAAAGCCCGGAAGGAGTCTACAGACGCCATGCTGAAAGACTTGGAGCAAGCCGAGGATAACCTCGAATTGTATGACATTCGCATCGAGCGAGCCAACCGTCAAATCCTACAACTGGCAAACGAATTAACGCCGTTCACGGACCTAGATATTCAAGAGTTGGAACTTCAGATCAAGAAGTTGCAGCGTGAGAAAGAGTCTCTGGCCCAATCGTCTCGGATCATCAAGAAAAAACTCCAATATGTGATGGAAGAAATGGCCTACCTCATCGCAGGTTACGATCGGATTATCGCACAAGTTGGAGAAATGAAGCCTCTGGACGACGAACAGGCTCAGAAGGAATTGTGGAATGAAAAGTTGCTTGAACAATTCAACCTCAGAATCCTTCTCAAAGCCCCACTCGATCCCGAATTCGTCAAGACAATTCTCGCACTGGACGACGAAATGCCAGTCAAAAAGCATGTCGTCGCCATCCTACAAAAGGTCCAACAACAGTTGCTCATAGAGAAAGAGAAGGCTGCGGCGCTGCCACAAGCAACTCCTAGACCAAGGATTAAAGCATGACACAACGAATCTCTTCTTTGGATGCGGGCTACCAAAGTGGCATGTTAAGTTTGTTTCCAGAAGCTATGGATGATCGTGAAACAATGTATGTTGCCACGAACAACTCAATTGCCATCCTGAAACAAACCCTGACCTACAATGGCAAGATCGTGATTGTAGAAAGTACAGAGGGGTTCCCGGAGAATGGACAGATTCGCATTGGTCCGCCGCCGGGCGTAGCTGGTACTTTCGAGTTGATCGCTTATTCCAAGAAGACAGCAACCACGTTCCAACAGTTGCAACGGGGGTTTGCTGGTTCAATGCAAAGCACATGGTTGGCTCGGTCAGCCTATGTCACAAATGGCGTTGCCGCAGACCACCACAACGCAGCGAAGGACGCAGTGCTGAACATCGAGGCCGATCTTGGCCTTGAAGAATTTCCAGATGTAGATTCGCTCAATGGGATTCTCAAAGCACAAGAAGTTCGATTCCTAGCGCCGAAGCCTATCTTCAGAGCTTTTCCCCGAAAAGGCAAAGCTCAACTGAAGGTGAGGTTCCAGAACTATGTGACCGGACACGTTGTTCGTCACTTGTGGGATTTCGGAGACGGTTCAACTTCACTCGAAAAAAATCCATCTCATACCTATTTGCAAGAAGGGGTTTACACCGTAAAGCTCAATGTCATTACATCGACTGGGGCTCAAGGTATTGCCACAAAAAATGGGTACATCACGGTCAGCAATGATGAAGGATTGCCATTCTTCTATGTTGATTCTCTGGACAACCCCTATTCTGTAGAAACAGCATCAGCAAGAACTGCCGGGACTCTGCCGCCAAATTTCGAGGCAATCGAGACTGAGCCCAAGGAGTTCAGATTCGTTGATCAAACAGATGGCGAGATTGTGCAGAGAAACTGGGTATTTGGAGATGGCGAGACAGAAACCGAATCGAATCCTGATATCCACGAGGCGACACACATTTACAAAAAGCCCGGAACCTATTTCGTGACACTATTGGTTGTTTTAGCCAATGGTCGGCTAAAGAGGGTTGAACTGCCCGAGCCTCTTGTTGTGATCTAAGAGGAATAATGTCTACATCGAATTATCCAACAGAATTTGACACGGACGAGAACTTGTTTCTGGTTCATGATGGCCTGCGGCTCAGACTGGCTGAGGACTACATGCCCGGCGATACGTCCATTGTGGTTATTGGAGAAGAGGAGCAATTGTTGATTCTCGACAAGATGCCTCCCACTGGTATTATCACTTTGACAGAGCAGTGCAGCGAGATCGACGATCGAGCTATCGCTTTCTCTTACAGTTCGGTGGATTTTGCCACTCGAACCATTGGCGGACTGGAGATTCTTGAAGGTTTTGCCGACACTCCAAAACCGAAGCGTATCACACATGCCACAATGAATGTGATGGCTGAGCAACACAACTGCTTGAAAGATGCACTCATCAACATCCAGAATTTTGCCGGGGTCGAAGGCACAGAAGATGAGGTTCCTTTTGGGGAAACGCTCGAAGGTCGCATCAATTTCCTGAGAAGACTTGTGCTTCAACCAAAGGCTTGGTTTTCCTCAAACATCAGAACAGGCATTGCGCCACTTTGTATAGATTTCCGAGAAATGGCCTTTCGATTGGGAACAGATGGTACTGCTGGTCCTGTTACGATCACTTGGGATTTTGGTGATCAGACCACATCTGTGATTTCAATGGCATCGCTGATTAGTGCCACAGACCGGGTTCCAAATGATGCCATTGATGTCATCGTTCGAGACGATGATCAGGGTCTCATTCGTAAATGCTATATGACACCCGGAATTTACACTGTCAAAATGACTGTAGAGAATGACTTTGGAAGTGACACCGTTATCTTCGATGATTACGTCACCGTGAGATCAAAAGCTCCTGACGAAGCGGTCATTCGGTATGTTGAAAACACTGAGTTCCAAGAGGCTACACCGGGAGTGCCTCCAAACGGGCCATACACTACGGTTCCAAAAATTCGATCGCCCATCAATACATTCATTGAAATTGAAGTGCCTGATGGGGAGAACCCAGCCACACCAGATCGCAGTTGGGCTGGAGAATTGCTAGAAAACGGCTCTCCAATTGACCCAATTGACACTTGGTCTTGGAACATCGCCGACGACCTTGATCACCCAAATTCTCCTACAACGAATGCGTCGTTCAGTGTCGGCGGAATCTACGATTTGATCTTGCGTGTTGACACAGAACTTGGTGCGTATCGAATCACGACCTATGAGAACTCATTCGATATCATCGAAAATGAGAATCTCTGGTTGTTTACGTTCCAAGGGAACACAGACAATGTCCGTAGTTACGAGTATGGCTTGATCAGCGAAACATTCAAGCTGACGCCAGCTAATACATTCGCTGTAACAAGGGATGATTCCTTCTTGAATGGCAAGCCAGAAGAAACAAAGCAGAAGCAAGAGTTTAATCGTAACACAGGTTTTGCCAGAACGGGCACTGCGGGCTCTGGCCGAGGCGAGACGGCGATTTTGTACTGGTCTTCTGGTCGAGGTGAGAGCGATCCAATCTCGGTCGAGAGGATCAAATTCGTAGAATTCAGCGGCTTCTTGGGAACTTACATCGTTAAGGATGATGTCGCACGAGCTTGGAACTGGTTCACTACAAGCATCAGCGGTTCTGCATATTTCTTCGGAGGTATTACCACTGACTCGCCATTGCCAAACACATCTCCTGTCAATACACAACTCCTGACGCTTGATCTTTTGACTTTCACAAGCTCAGCCCATAACTTTGTAGGCAGTGATTACCTCAACGGTGCTCAAGAGCTTGAGAACAACGTCTCAATCTATGACAACGATGGGGCTTCAACATATGGGGATTTCAGTGTTTATCGCCCTGCGGCGAAGGGAATCACCAGTTACATCGCCAAGAATGATGGTGTTGGTCCGTTCTTCCGAATTCGTAGTTTCTACAGGACAGAAGGAACTACCGGGGAGCCGTTCACCAAATTGCGGAAGATGAATGACATCCAAGGTGCAACGAAATTGGAAGGTCAATTGACCAATTTGTCACAAGGGGTTTACTTCTTCAACAACACTGGTTCGATCTCCTCATTCAATGACACAACCACCATTTGGTCTATCGGTGGGCCGGGTGTAAACTCAATCATCTACAGAAGCCTGCAAGACACGTCTGTAGTTGGGTTTGATGACCCGACCAACACGCTTCTTGCAACTTCCGATGGAGACAAGAGAGCATATATAACCTACGACTACAGCGATGATATTTTCATCAAGTTTCAGGAGCTAGACACCACTTTCGTTACAATGGGCAGCAGGCCCGCTGGCGAACAGTGGATTCTGGGAATTTTCTGATGCTCAGATATTTCCATAGTTCGCCTATATATGTTCATGGACATTACCAAAAAACAACTCACAAAACACGTTGAAGAAACCAAGTCTTTCAACGAACTCGTAGTCGTGCTATACGGCAAAACTGGCGGGAACAACTGGAGGAAGACGAAAGATTTAGTGAATTTGCTCGGTGTAGATACATCTAAGTATCGAGTAAGAAAATACAACAAAGAAATTTTGGAGCCTCTCGTAAAAGAATGCACAACTATGAGAGACGTTTGCCGAAGACTAGGACTAAAAGTTGGAGGTGGATCACAAGCCTTCATCAGCAGGAAGGTGAAAGAATTTGGCATCGATTGCTCTCACTTCGTAGGCCCAATGTTCCCAAGGCTAAAACCCAAGGATTGGCGTAAAATTCTCGTTAAAGACCATAATCGCAGCAGAACTAGCGGCTCAACCTTGAGAAGATGTTTGATTGCGATGGGCCGTGATTACAAGTGTGAAGCGGCAAGTTGCTCAATAACCAATGAATGGTTGGGGCAACCGATAACGTTACAAGTACACCATTGCGACGGCGATCACTTGAACAATGACCCAGAAAATCTAATGCTCATTTGTCCCAATTGCCATACTCAGACATCTAATTGGTGCAACAACAGGAGAGCTTAATGCCATTTCCACCAGTACCACTTTACCCGAAGGCCATCGACAACGATCGCACATTGTACCTCGTCTATAACACGACAGAGGCAAAACTCCGTTCTGATAATCAGGCATGGTCCAGCGAAGTAGAGATCGTTGCTGTGAAGCCGGACAAGAATGAGGTGTGGGCGGACAATGGTTTCGCCAACATTGACGGCGAGCTTTTCTATTATGATGCCGTCGATAAAGACGAGTATGGCAAAGTAAACAAGCTCAGAAAATGCGCACGGCAATTGCTTGGTAATTCTCGATTCGCTAAGAAGGGCACTAAAGTTCGAGGGTTCGTTGTTGCAGAGCATCACAATCAGATTGTCGATGCGATCTTGAAGATGGAAGATTTCATTGGCATCAACTTCGATGAACGCCAAAAAACGTTGGATTGGAGAATCCGCAATCTACAAGAACTGAACCCTATCGATGATGATTATGCCTGTCCTGATGTCAATTTCACTTTCAACGAAGTGGAGAGAAGTAACGAAGCGGGCATCCTGACAGAATATCTGATCCAAATTACGCCGCCCGGCACGATCAACTCATTCAGACTAGACTTTGGAGACGGCGAGTTCACGACTACAGAATTGTCTGGCCAACATCGGTACGCTGTCAACGACCAGATCGATCCCGTCGTAACTGTTTCCAACGATAAGTGTCAGATCATCCAGACACCTATTGTCCGAGATGAACCGGGGGAACCACCGGCTGTTATCGTCGAGAGTCTGGAGATTCCATTCCCCGAATCGATTGACGTTCCAGATTTCACATTTGTGCCATGTTCTGTTCCCGAGCCAGACATCAATTTGCCACCTATTGCGTTCCCATGTGTGTCATTGACTCAATCTACAGAACCACTGCCAATCATCATCGAAGGTTCTGACTTGGTGATGGTGAGCAACGTCACGATTACAGGTCCAGACAGGCCAATCCAGATTTTGTTCTCGACGATTGAGTTCATCAACCCGCCGAACATCCCGCCGGTCGTGTTGATTGATCCGCCGATCCCACCGACGATTGTCATTGACCCACCGATCCCGCCCACAATCGTGATCGTACCGCCAGCCTCAAGCATTATGTTTGATCTGGACGTAGCTTCGCTGCCACGCTTGGAAGTGGATTGGGGCTTGCCGCCCAACATGTCCGTGGCGCTGACGATGGGCCAGAGGGTCAAAAATCCAGAGAACTTCATTGTTGATCCCGAGGTTCAACAAGAGTTCGGAGAGGAGTTTGCCGACCTATTTCAGGCGAAGAACCGGGTGAAGGTTGAGTATGAACCGGTGAATCTGCCTGAAGAAATCCATATCATCGCACCTGACATCAAAATCGATGCGAGCGATATCCCAACAGAGATTGTGATGCGTGGGCCTGAGATTCCTCGGGACATCCATGTTCATGTAGACAAACAGATTCCTTCAGAGATCGTATTGAACACTGAAAGCCTGCCGACGAACATTGGCCTTGTTTACAGTGGCGGGCCGATCCCTGTGGATGTGAATGTGGTGGCCCGGCTGGAGATGACCCATCCGATCCCGACTGAGATCACAATGATTGTGCCGGAGATTCCGAGGGAACTGATTCTTAATGCCGATGGTGTGCCGAAGCAGATCACGCTGGTTGGCCCGGAATCTATTCCTCTGCATCTGCCGGACAACCTCTTCTTGCCGCTCAGGTTCCCTGATGTCATTCCACCAATGGAACTGGTGTATCGAGGAAGCCCAATTGAACTCAAGATTACAATGGATCAGATCATGGCAAAAGATGAAGATGGCAAGAACTGCGTCATGATCGTCCCGTGTGCGAGGTAGTATGCTTCCTGAAACAATAACAATCACTTTGCCTGAAGACTGGCAAAACGAACGGATGTGCTACAAAGGCCCGCCTATCCCAATTTACTTTGAGATAGATTTGACGGGGTTTCATGAGACAGATTGTGTGGCAATTGTGCCCTGTAGAAACGACAAGCATGAGAATCAAAAAACACAGCAAAAATGAGTATGTTCTGGGTGGCGGGCTCTGGGTCCGTAATTTCCACAAGCAGAATGTGCCATACCTATCAATCAATCGTCTCTATGGGCCAGAAGATCAGTCCACATGCGTCCGCAATGAGATCAAGAACAAGACGCTGAATCTGGCCAATATCTCGGACGAGAAGCTGGTGGCATCCAAGGTCGTGATCGTTTCAGACGGTTACGACTTCGAGAAGAGGCATCTATTTCTGGCGAAGCTGCCCAAAGATGTAGTAATCTTGGCTGTCAATGGGGCTCTGAAAAAGTGGAAATTGATGTCTGGAGATGTCAGGAGACCAATCAGCAGTTATGTGGTGAACAATCCATACCACGAGTGCGTCGGCTATCTTCCAAATGACAACTATTGGCCAACGTGTATCGCTTCTGTGAGGACAAATGAGTCCTTTATGAAGTCATACAAAGGACAGAAGTATTTGTATTGGCCTACCCCGGAAGAGGATTTTGGGTTCAGATTGACTGGCCAATACTCTATTGATGACTACAGGAACCCTGTTTGCGCTGCGATCGGACTTGCTTATCGCTTTGGTGTCAAGAAGTTGATGCTGGTGTGCTGCGATGATTCGTTCGCTGACAAGCGTGATGCCGCTGTGCAGTTGGAAAACGGATTGTGGGCTTACCCTCAACATCTCCGATGCCAACAGATCATTGATGCGAACCTAATGTGGCTGCTCAAGCAAGACGAGGATATTGTAGTGTCTGACTACTCACTCGGCCCAAAACAAACTAATGCGTCATACATATACGACGAGCGAGCAGCTATGACTTTCTTCAATGAGGGAGACGAGGAGTAAAAATGGATACACGAGCTTCGTTCAGCGATTTCAAGAAGTGGATTTCACAGAACGACAACCTTGCTGAATTTTTCAACATTGATCGGGAAGAGAAGCAAGGCGAAACAGAGTCTTACGCAGGCGTCGAAGTGATTGCCAAAGTAAGTCGAAAGAAACTCCTCCAACGCATTGAAACTGACGATGATCCAGAAGAGGTCGTCGAGCACTTTCTTGAATGCGGCGGCATGATCAATGCCGTGGATGGCAAAATGTTTGTGATTGAAACAGATGAAGCCACATTCAGAATCCCAAGATTCTGTGTGACTCGCCGAGAAGAAGCCTAAAATCCCTCACGAATCCAGTTGACCTTATCGGTTTCTGGTTCAACCTTGGGCGCAAACGCTTGCAAGATAAAAGTCAAAGCATCCCTCGCCAAGCCTCTGTAACGTCGGCTTGGCGGGGGATCGTCTTTGATGGTTTCGACGATTTTTTGGTAGGCCATCTGCTTGAGATCGGCCATCCACTTCATATTTTCGTACTGGTTGGGCAGGATTGAAGTCTGAACGACGTATCGTTTGCCGTAATAGATCACCCCGGCGAGCAGAATGTAGGCGTTCCTCGTATGACTGAATTGAGCCAAAAACTCAATGTCCTCAAAGGATACCTGCGGCTCTTCATCAGACTCCAGATGTTGCACCAGTTCGAAATCGAACATCACTTCTCCAAATGTCTTTCAAGCAGACATCTCACAGATTCTCCAGTTGTCCTACGGCGAAAATGACGTAATGTCTTGGTTTTGTCTTGCAGTTTCATACGAACAACCAAGTTGGCCTCACTTTTGCCTCGTCCTTCGTTTATGACCTCTTCAGAGATCGAAACTTTACACAACATAGTTTCATCTAATGGCACCTTACGGCGATGAACTTCTGCATGGCAATTCTTGCACAGAACGATACACTTGTTGATTTCCTCTTCTATCCGTGAGTAAGACCAAGACTCCATCTTGGCAACTTCGATTACTTTCTGGGATGGATCAAAATGGTGGAAATCAAGCTGGAAGGACTCCAGTGGTTTATCCCAAGCACATTTTGGATTTTGGCAACTGTAGCTTTCAGCAATCTCAGACATTACCAGAAGACGTTCTTCTCGCCGTTTTTGTTGACGTTGAAGTGTTGCCGACCTGTTTCTGATGTAATCGGCTTTTGCTCGTTCCTTCTTCCTGTCAGCAACGTCTTGTCTCGATTCGTATTCAGACATGTGTTTGTTTTTCTTCTCTCTGTTCTCAGGTTTGGCAATGTATTCTTTGTAGTAAGCACGTCGTTTATCACGATGCCGAGCCGCAGATTCCCTCGATGCGGCTCGGCGTTTCTCAATGTCTTTATACGGCATCACTTCATCCCTTGAGCGAATTTCATCTTGCCCTCTTCGTAGTTGATTGTAACAGCAATTTCATCTGTCACAACCTTGTATGTTCCAGCAGCAGACTTGTGACCGTTGCCGGATTTACCGACACCTCCGAATGGCAAATGGCTCTCAGCACCAATCGAAGCGCCATTGATGTAAAGCATTCCCGTGTTGCACTCGGCCACCAAACGTCGGTGCTTCCGAAAGTCATCGGTGATGACGCCCAATGCAAGGCCGTATTGTGTGTCGTTGTAGATGCGAATGGCGTCGTCGAGGTCGTTGAATGGAATCAAAGCCACATGCGGACCGAAGACTTCGTTCTTCAGGAACACCTTGTTAGCCCACTCACAGGTATATACGAATGGCCTCAAGAAGTAGCCCTTCATTCCAATCCGATCTTTGAGCGTGCCACTCTCACCGTCAGCATCCACCAAGACCTTGGTATCAGGGTCACGTCGGACGATTTGGTTCATCTTCTGAACCTTGTTCATCTGTTCCTGCGAGATCAGCGGCCCATACGACAGAGTACAGTCCGTTGGTGCCTTGAAAGGATCAGTCACAATGATCCCATTCACGCTCTCGACGAATCGAGCCATAAACTGATCGAAGATGTTTCGCTGAATGAGAATACGACTGGAAGACACACAGCGTTGTCCGCTCAGCTTGAATGCAGAAGCTACTGAGGCTTGCAGCGCAAGGTCTTGATCCCCGTCGTCAAACACGATCGTGGCAGATTTGGAGCCACATTCGACGGAACAGGTCTTATTCCAACTGTTGGAACAGACATTCTGAATGTCTCGACCCACCTCGGCTGAACCGGTGAACAAGATCGTGTCCACATCGCCCCTGACAAGGGCTGCGCCTGTGGTGCCGTCACCGTGAATCAGGTTGTACACGCCGGGCGGGAAACCTGCCTCATGGTATAGTTGAGCCACTATCTGGTTTACCTTTGGAGTCAACTCAGATGGCTTGTGAACCACGGTGTTGCCCTCAACAAGGGCTGGCGCTGACGACCAGAATGAGCCGATCGCAAGCGGGAAGTTCCACGGACTGATGACTGCAACAACGCCACGGGGCTTGCGGACGACGTAGGCGTCCTTGGTGTCAAGTTCCGAGGCAATGGTGTAGCCAGTTGGAGACTTGCCAGATGCAGCGGCATACTGACACATGTGGAGCGCTTCGATGACTTCAGCGTGGGATTCATTCAGGTTCTTGCCTGTCTCAAGCGAAATCGCTTCAGTGAGAACCTTTTGTTCTCTTTTCATCAACTGGGCCAGATGGTCGAAGTATTCTGCTCGGTGAACCCGGCTAAGACTTCGCCAAGCTGGAAATGCTTTGCGTGCAACGCCGATTGCCTCGGTGACTTCTTCTTTGGTCGAACGAGGAATGGTTCCATATACCTCTTCGGTGCTTGGATTGATCACTTCGAGAACATCATCGCCATCATCGTTGAAGCGGTTGATTTTGTCATCAACGAAATTGAATCCTCTGAACATATCGTTTCTCCTCCTTGGTGAGACCTATCAGAGTAGGTCCACAGGGTTTCTGTTATTCACCATACATACAGAAGGAGGGCTCCTATGAACCGAACACTTCTGTATATCTGGCTTTCAATCACTCTTGCATTGGCAACTTTCGCTTTGGTCCACAAGCGTCCGGTTGAAGTCCCGATTGTTACGGACCCGGTGCCCATCCAATACGTCGGTCAGGTTAAGATGGAGAACGTCTCCATCCGATTGTTGGTTCTCAAGCATTGTTTCGAGAGTATGGCCGATGGCGATGCAAAGATGGGCATTCAGGCAGCCAACTTGGCTGCCCAAAAAGGTCTCAAAATCAGTGACATCGGCAATTTCTACATCAATCAGGACGGCGAGGCATCAAGACGTGGCGTCTGGAAAAACGTTGAGTACACAGCAGATGGTCTCAAGGAATTCATCAGTAAGCAGATGAAAACCAACGCTGAACCGGGTGACACCGTTGTTGTATTTACAATCGGCCACGGCTCAGCGTCCGGTCATCTGGCTACTCTCGGCGAACGTCGCATGGTCATGAAGGCCATTGCTGATGCTGCTGGCGAGAATGGACAGGAGACAGTCTGGTGGCAACTCAGTTGTTACGCTTGTGCCGGGCTCCCCAAGATAACAGAACTGCCTGAAAATCAGCAAGACCTCTTCAGTGTTATTGCCAGTTCAGATGCCAGTCACGTCAGTGCCGCCTATGTTCAAGGTAAGCACATGGAAAAGGTTTTCGTGGCAATGGCAGAGAACGACCCACGGATTGATCCTGACAAGGACGGCAGCATGACAGCCAAGGAAATCGGCGATTTCATGACGCAGGCGATTGGTGAGAATCGTGGCAGCCTCGTCTTCGCCAAGAGTCAAGACGAGGTGATGTTTGGGGCCAACAGTCTGGCTCGACTCATTCCGATCATTGATCGGAACGGCACTCAGAATAAGTACCCGAAGGACTACATCCCTTTGCCGAAGAGATGACCTCCGGGTTCGGTGAGTTTCTTCATCAAAGCGTCAAACGTTCCAAGCCAGCTATTGGGCTGACATTGCTTGATGAAGGTCAGGCTCGGATACCAGTTCGCCACTTCCCATCTCGGGTCGTGATTGTGCGAGAGCATTACAAACGTTGGAACGCCCATAGCCCCGGCCAGATGAACGACTGACGTGTCTACTGAAACAACGAAATCCATTGAATTCAGCAGCTTGGCTGTATCGTAGAAGTCGTTCAGTTCGGCACCCATTAGATTCATTGTCTCTGCACCGTCAATCAACTCAGGAATGTGAATCTCTTTCTGCACCATGTAGAGTTGCGTCTTTGGCAAGGCGAGAGTGAAGAAATGCCTCAAAGGGCAATTCCTCTCATCGTTGTTGGAATGTTCAGGATTACCTTCCCAAGCAATGCCGATCTTGACGCCGTCGAAGTCAATAAGCTCAGCCTCGTCCACCTTCAGATAGGGAACAGGCACCTCAATCTGCTCAAGAACAAACGGCAGACTCATTGAGCAGACGTGGTAGTCATGCTTCGGCACATTTTCATCAAACTTGTCCAGAAGTTCGACACCGTACTGCTCGAACAACCGATGCAATGCCTGTGGACAGTGCATGATGACATGCCCACATCGCTCTTTGAGAGCAGGGATGTAACGAGAGAACTGGATGATGTCTCCGAACCCCTGCTCGCAATACACAACAACGGTTTTTCCGTCGATGTTGTCCGACCCATTCCAACGTTCGCTGTTCTTGTACACATGTCTGTAATACTCCATCTTAGGATGGGATAGACGGTCTAAATTTTCAGGCATGATTTTACTTCCTTCCACATTTCTTCTACTGTAAGTTTCGTCTCGCAATCCAACGTGCTAGTCTTGCATTTGTTTGTGACTGTAGCTGGGGCGAACTTCATGTGATGGCATCCAAGGCAAGCCACTTGAAGTGGATTAGCAGTTACGCCGATCATGTTCTTGTTGATGATACGAGTTTCTGGCTTGATGGAACCAAAGAATGCCACGCCTTGTAGTCCCACTGCTTGTGCGACGTGCATTGGGAAAGAATCGATTCCTATAAATGCTTCAGCAGTAGTCATCACACCGGCAAGCTCTGGGATGCTGGTTTTACTTCTCAGGTCCAGAGAATCTGGAATCAAAACATCCGAACTTCCACCCACAGTCACAATATCAAAACCGTGTTGTTTGATACGCTTGGCGATCTCTATGAAACCTTCAGGGTTCCAGTTTCTACCAACCCAAGCAGTTCTGCCAGCATGAATAGCCACATAAGTTCTTGGAAGCTCAAATGCGGGATATTCGGTTTTGATGCTGACAATGCACTGATCTACATTGACTCCAGCCTCATCGGCATACGCTTGCAAAATGTTTGTGAATGGCCGTCGTTCATACGCAAGGTCGAGATTCACCAACAGTTGATGTTGAACGGTTTCATCTGGGGCCAGAATGCCATCTATTTGCGGCAACCCAACCAGAACTTCTGGGCATTTCGTTCTGAAGTAAACCTTGGCCTTTGGATATTTCGCCTTGAGAGCCACGACGACGCCCGATGCCATCAGAACATCACCATGCGCTTCTTTTCTCTGGACGATGATGCTGGCGATTTTTGTCTGAGGTACGGTTCGCTTCTGCTTGACATACTGGTCGATTCTGCCCGAGGCAACCCATTTGTTATCGAAGATGTCTTTGTTGAAATGATGAAAGTTATGACCGCCCTGCTCTGAATGACTGAGCTTGTGGAAAACGACAGACTTCGGCTCAAAGAGAATCTTGTATCCCTTTTCTCGGACTGTCATGCAAAGCTCGCTGTCCTCCCAGTAACCAACCCGGTATCGACAATCAAATCCGCCGACTTCATCAAACAAAGCCTTCCTGATACCAAAACAACAACCTGTTACCATCTCTCGTTCTTCGGGCCGCATGATCTCTTTGGGAGCATCATTCCAATGGAATGGTTCCTCAAGCAACTGACCTTCATGCTGATGGCGACCAAGGTGGATGAAATTGCTGTAGTCCCAGTTCCATTCAGAGCCAGCACTATCGATAGTTCCGTGCCATTGTCCGCCTTCCTTGATTTGTAGGTTGCCGACAATACCTACGCTCTCATCCTTTAGCGCTTCTACAATAGGCTCGATCCAATTCGGGGTCGTCGTAGTATCTGCGTTGAGGAAGATCAGATATTTGCCGAGGGCGTAGTATGCGCCAAGATTACAGGCCATTCCAAAGCCTCGATTCCCATGTGGCAGAATGACTTTGACTGTGAAGTCTTTCTTATCGGGACGGGCATTCCATGACTGGAAGACGGCTGCTGTGGACTTCTCGGGGCACTGATCATCCACATAGATGATCTCAGTACGCAGGCGATCTTTGGTCCATCGCATTACTTGCTCATGGATTACCTTGCGACTTTTGTAAAGCGGAATAATGACTGAGACATCGACCTCGTCTTGGGTGTACGTGCCCTCGATCGGGTATAGAACCGGTATCATTTCTTGATCTTTCTGGTCATGGTTCGACGGACTTTACAGGAGCTTGTATTTGCTTTGGGTGCTTTGCCATCGATATGAACCATGTTGTTTGGGCCAAGGGGCAAATCCGAGTATCCACGTTCTTTCAAGCGACTTCGGAGATCATTGTAATCCACAGCAGATTCTAGGTATGGCTCATAGAGCATCTTGTTCTCATTGATGATCTGTGTGATTTTCTTCTGCCAAATCGCCGGGAGTTGAAGAGAGGATAGGTCTGTGACTTTTGAGGAAACCACACCTTCACCTTTCAAGGTCGTAATCAGTTTGATTCCTTTCTTGCTTCTGCTGGCCAAATACAAATACAGCTTCTTCATTGAATAGTCCTTCGAGCAAAACTTCAAGCATCATCCGGGAAGATTCATCATCACCAAACTGACCGAAGAAATCAAACAAACCCTTGGCGGCGAGTACGGCTTTCTCTTCATCTGTGGTCATTTATTATAGTCCATGTGCTCTATTAGATCATGATTGGGTTCGAACATTACTCAAAGATCAAAAACAACTACTGCATCTGCTATCTCGGCGTGTCCGATGAATACCTGATACAGCTACGAATGCTGTATCCTGCAATTCATACCCGGTTCCCAGAACTCAACTTGTATCTAGCCTGCAAGGATGAATCATTGCGGTGGTTAACAGGAGTTGAGAATGCGGTGCCGATAACGCTCTTGAAGTCTCGGAAATCAGAATTTGTCCACATCAAAGAACTAACCTTCGATGGCAAGGTCCATCCCGTCTACGATCTGATGACAGCATCCGAAGTGCCCATCTACGCCAAAATCAAACCAACAGAACGAACTACGAAATGTGTCATCATCAGTCGAGGCCAACATCCAACAGTAAGCCTGATGGATCGACAGATTTTGAGGCTCCGGCATATTGCTCAAGAACAAGGTTATTCAGTTGAGGTCAATACATCGATCACTGGCGCTGGCCTCGTCATGGGCGTGGAAAGCCCTGACCTGTTTGAGGCCATAAGCCAAGGAATCAAAACAACTTTAGTGCCTACTGGTTTTGGGACAGAACTCTACAAAAAGCTGGCCCCAGACGGAGATGTCTTGTCTATTTAGGTACACCATAAGACTGAATTGGCTACAGAAATTAAAGATCAGAGCTTAGATACACTCAGACGGAAACCACAACTTTGACACACGAGGGAATCTCTAATGTCTGTATTTCGAGTAAAACTCCAAAACGTGAAGCAGGGTCTTCTTGACCTTGATCCATCGACGCACCCATTGGCCTCTGGCTCATCTGCCACTTACGGCCAACTTGGTAGCGCATTCACCACATCCAAGCAACGTCAGGTTTTCGTCGCAGGACCAAACCGTCGCTATCGTCTGCTTGTTGACGGTGCCACATTCACTGACTGCAACTATTGGAAGCAGTACGCTTACCCACAAGTCGCCTACGAATTTGCCTTCATCGAAGTGCTTACGGACGACGGCTCGGTGTGGAGCGACATCCCAGAAGAAAACACGTTCTTGGTTGGTGCGACGTACACGCTCGCCACGAGCTACAGCGATGCCAACACGATTGACTTCGTCAACACCTACGGCGGGCCAGCCATGTTCCTGCAAGTTCAGAACCAAAGCGGCTCCATTGTCATCACGGGCGAACTCAACGGCGACACAAACGCCACGTTCACCGTTGGTGTCAGCGGCACTCAGATTTTCAATACCGGCGACATTCGTATCACGAAGCTCCGCTTGAAGTCGGCATCTGGTACTCCAACCGCATTGGTCCTCGCCTCAGTTCGTTCAGTCGCAACTAGCTGATCAATGTTTGAGTAATAGAACTCAGAGGCCAGTCAGAAATGACTGGCCTTTTCTCATTTAACACATGCCAACAGTTGTCAGCCGACGAGTCGTACAACGTAAGCCAGACAAGATTGTCCGGACGCTCAATTTGCGTGAGTTCTATGACAAACGAAACAAAATCGTGATCATCCGAGGAGTCGGTGGTCTTGGTGACATTTTCATGCACAGAATGATGTTTGAGGATTTCAAGGAACTGATGCCAGAATGCGAACTCACGTTCGCCTGCCCTATGCAGTACCACGATGCCGTCAAAGATCATCCGTTCATTGACAAGGTTGTGGATTGCGCAAAGCTGGATAGAACCAAATACATGGTTTCATACGATACAACAACCGCCTGCGGACGCTACGAAATGAGGATAGCTCCTCTGGCGGATAAGAACAGAAGTGATATCTGGGCCAATCACTGCGGTGTCGAACTCAAGAAACACGAAATGCACATCCGATTTCTGCCCGGAGAATTGGACAAGGGCCGGGAAATCATCGAATCAAAACGAGATCGGCCCGGTCCTTCTGTAGCTGTTTGTCCCATCTCAGCAATGCAGCAGAAGAACCTGCAAGACACTCAGCTATTGCCGTTGATTACTGGGTTGAGAGATAGAGGCATGTATGCCTTCGGACTGCACACTGCCCCAATCTATCCAATGATCAAGAACGACATCCCTTGTATCAATGGGCTCAAGATCAGACAGTGGATGGCTGTATTGAACCAAGTAGATTATATCGTCTCAGTGGACACCTCGGCCTTCCATTGTGCTGGCGGCATGAAGAAACCTGTCGTAGGTGCTTTTACCTTTGCGGCATCCGAAGCGTATGGGAAGCATTATCCGAGGGCCGAATTGCTACAAGGACCATGTCCTGTGGGGCACAAGGGTTGTTACAACTGGGGTTTGTGTCCCGTGAAGGACTTCCTCAAACCATGTCTGACTGGCATTACACCCGAGATGATTCTGGCAAAGGTGGATAGGATGGTCGAGAAGAATCCTATATACAATCATGGCACAGAACATAACTCCACCACAGACAATCATTAAGGTTGTTCCCCGTGATGGGGAACTGGAAATTACGCTAAACATCAACATCAATCTGGATGGAACGCTAATGGCATCATCGGATGAAGCCAAAGTCAGCATCTTGAAGAAAGAAGAAACGCCCGACAAGGCAGACTTCATGATTCCAGATTTCAGTTCTGGCGGAACTTTGCCCAAGTTCGGCCTTAAGACATAGGAGGAAATAATGACTTGTGGTTTTGACGCAGGAACTTACAATTTGGTTTGCTGCCGCAGAGACGCCGAGAAGAACTTTGAGAACAAGCGTCAGGTCAACGCCTTCATCGAGTTCTCGTGCGATGACGACTTCACGCTCAACATGATGGACAGTGTCAATGTCCCTTTGATCCGTCGTGAAGATGTCCGTCGTGCTTACGCAGTAGGTGAGAATGCTGTGCGTTTCGCCTACACACTGACGGACATTGAGTTGAAGCGGCCCATGAAGGACGGTTGTGTGAACCCCACACAAAAGGACGCTTTCGAGATTCTGAAGATCATGATTCACAGTCTGCTGGAAAACGTTCAGTATGACGGCGAAGTGGTCGTATATTCTGTCCCAGCCAATGCCATCAATGCTGAGACCGATGCCGACTACCATCGCAAGTTGCTTGAGGCAATTTTCCGAGCTTACAAGTCTGAAGAAGGATTCAAGGTAGACCCACGTCCAATCAATGAAGGCATGGCTCTCGTATATGCCGAGTTGAAGAACAAGGTGTATACAGGCATTGGAGTCTCCTGCGGTGCTGGAATGGTCAATGTGGCCTTCTCTCTGCTCGGAGCCGAAGTCTTCAGCTTCGCTATCGTGAATTCAGGCGACTGGATTGACAAGCAGGCAGCCAAGGCGACTGGAGAAACGACAACCTTCATCAACCGTGAGAAAATGAAGATCGACCTCAGCAAAGAGCCATCTACGATGGTTGAGCGTGCAATCAAGATGCAGTACGAGTTGATGATCGAGCGGACGATCGCCGGAATCAAGAAGGGGTTGGAGAGTGTCAGCAAGAAGACACGTCTCGAAGACCCTGTGGACATTGTTGTTGCAGGTGGCACAGCATCGCCGCCCGGATTTGACACGATGTTCAAGGCACAGATCATGGCAGCCAATCTGCCAATCCAAGTTGGAGAAGTCATCCGGCCAGCAGACCCGCTGTATTCCGTGGCGAAGGGCTGTTTGATCGCCGCTGAAAACGCCAAATGATCTTCAATGAACTAAATCGAAAACTCTTCGACGAAACATGTTCCTACATAAGCGAGTATCTGGACCTAGTGCAGTGCTCGCTTTGTTTTCGTTGTGCCAAAGACAAAGGCATCGGCGGTAAAGGTTGGCACAACTGTGGCCGAATCTACTCGCATCTCGTCGGCCACAGAACAACCGCACTTCAGATCGATAACTGGGCTGAAGACACAGAGCACGGCATGTTTCATGGCTTCTGCACAGGCATCATGGGCGGTCTTCTCTTCGAGGACGAATTCCCAAAAATCAAAGAGCTAATCCCCAAAGGCACAGAGCTTCTCTTTATCAAAGAGAAGAATCTGACATCTCGCACGGCTCCAAAACTCAACTTCGATCCCAAGACATATTCTGACTACCGTTCCAACTGTTGCAATGAGACTTTCTCATTCGAGAAGTATGTTGGATCAACACTTCTGCATGACTTCCTGAAAGTCAATGGTTGTGACGAAGGTCACGATCGTCTTCTCAAATCAGTATTCCCAGACTTGATGGAAGGCACCTACACCCATGCGAAACCGCCACAGTACAAGCATCCTTTGGTCTTGGGTGATGTTTTGGAATTGCGTCGTTTCCCAGATTGGAAGGATTGGTACAAAGCTGGTGCGGTTGAGACTCTTTTAGATAGGAAGAAGTTGAGAATGGTGGAATGTTTCTACCATTGTATCCGTCCTGCTCTGGAACATGTGTTTGTCAATCGACGATCGTTCTGGATCAGACATGGTGCAGAGATTGAGCAGGACATTCTCAAGAATCTCTATCCACAACATCCAATTGAATGGCTTGCTGTGGAGATAGACAGATTGCCGTTTGTTGGGTGCATCCAACACGATAGCAACACGGCGGCTGCGCCGTGGGCCTACATGTCTGGCATCATGTGTTTCGAGGATTTTCAGAAGTTGGGCGGGCAAGCTCGGCCCAACATGGAAGGCTATCGAGACCATCTGTTTGTAAAACTGAATGCACGCTGGGATGACTGGGTTTTTGTGCTGGGGTCGTGTACTCCGAACCAGAAATGGCCCATTTCCTTGGCGGAAGAAGTGATGATGAAAGGTTACAAGATCGTACCGATGGAACTGCTTCTGAAGTTCATCTCTTTATCTGACAACCTGTTAGATAGGGTGAAAATTATGAACTCGCACATAGATAGAGGCAGCCCACGGTAACGGGCTTAGGTAACAGAAAAGGGTAACATGATTGAAATTGATGAATTCGGCAAGGCCGAACTGTTTAAGTGTGCGCAGAGCTTTGAGTATTTCTGCGAGACATATCTGAAGCTGGTACATCCAAAGCATGGACTCGTACCATTCAAGCTCTATCCGTATCAGAAGCAAGTCATAGAACTGCTCCGGGAGAATCGATTCGTCGTCGGCCTGAAATTCCGCCAAGGCGGCTTTTCCTCATTGATGGTCGCTTGGTATTTGTGGCGTTGCATGTTCCAGTTCGATGAATCGAACATGATTCTTTGCAATTATGACCGTGAAGCCATCAGCAAAAACCACATTGCAAGGACATTCATTGAGCACTTGCCTGACTGGCTCAAACCAAAACTGAGCAAACACAATGATCATCTGATGATCTTCGAGGAAACTGGTTGTAAGTTATTCTTCCGCACACCAGAAGCCGCCTGCGGGAGGAGCATCCAAAACCTCTATATTGACGAGGCAGCATACATTCCAGATTTGGATAAACACTGGAAGGCTATGTGGCCAGTCCTTTCAAATGGCGGTCACTGCTGCGTTATCTCCAGTGCCAATGGCACTGGCAATTGGTTCCATGAGGTTTACACAGGTGCCGAGAAAGAAGGGCCGTGGAGTAAATTAAAGGCATTCTCTGTATGTGATCCAGACCAACACCCAGATAACGACGGGCCAGAGTGGTCTGAGAACTTGAAGAAGAATCTTGGAGAACTTGGATGGCAGTCAGAGATGCTTGGGGATTTCACGCCGACTAAAGAAAAGAAGATGAAGAAGTTGGCCGAAGAACTCGGGGGGATTAATTTATCTCCAGAGAGTCAGGACAAAGTCCTCAAAATGATCCGGGATTCGACGCCGCTTAGGTCTGTTGAAGATTACAGGATACTGGCCGACACCAAACCAACGTTCATCCAGTGGCCCGCAGGTGTCAAGAAGGGCATTAATCCTGAGTTCTGGAAGGAACTTGAAGAATCTAATCGTATTCCCACAGTTCACCCGGAATTCGACACGGAATCTGAATGGATCAGTAGAGAATGGCTCGCTGAATTCTGGGTTCAGGCTGCGGAACTACATCCTGAATTTGAGGGGTATGCAGAGAGTGCAGCCGACTTCCTCGCAGAGAGGGAGTTCAAGGAAGAGCAGATGATGGATAAGCTGGCCGATTACATCGATACGATCGGCATTGGCGAAGATGCTCTGGTGTTAGCTGGTCTCTGTGAGAAAGTGCCAGATAAGCAGCCAGAGTCGCCAATTACTGCGAAATTGGAAATTTTGGAGAACATCAACCGTGGTCAGTTCTCTGATAACATGAAGTTGACGTTCAACAATGAGTATTTGACTGTGAATGGTTTGCCGACAAAGGTGACTACGCAGTCTGTGAAATGGGCCTATATGGGCCTTGCGGCTCTTAGGAGCCATGAAGAGGCCGTTGAGGAGATCAGCGGTCTGTTGAGAAACAAATTGCAAGAATTGTTCTAAGGGACAAGCGAAAGGGAAAAATGGCAGAGGTTATCCACAGGTTCGTCAATGATCTGGGAGTAGCTGCGTATCTTCTGATGCACGGCTACGCTGTTATTGGCAAAACGGAAAAGTCTATCTATTTCGAGTGCGAGAATGACACGGCATCGAAGGAATTCACACAGTTGCTTCTGGAGTACCAGCCGCCGAATGACTTCTACATTTTCGATTCGTGTCTCATGTATCTGAAGAAGATCAATGAGTTGATCCCGCCAGAGTACGACAAAGTTGTATCTGACCTTGGCGTTGCTGCATATCTAATGATGCTTGAATGCGACAAAGAACGCAAAATGGGCTTCAAGATGGTCGGCAAGAAAGGCAAGAACGTATACTTCTCGCACCCGGAAGGACGTGGACAGGATTTCGACAGGCGATCGTATCAGTATCTTCCGAGCCAGTTTCAGTCGTATGACTCGAACCTGATGGCTCTCAAGAAGATCGGCGAATACATGCCTACAAAGTGAGAATCCCTTGAGTGCCCGTATATACCTTATCAGTCAAACAGGGGATATTATGCTGAAGAGTTTCGTAGAACACAGAAAGCAAAGAATCCGTGAAGGTCTGAGAAATCAGAATTTCTACCACGGGGTTGGCCAAATTGTGGAAATGCTGAGGCTTGACCTCAACGAAAGCATTAGGATCAGGCCGGTTCTTACCGAGAACATCTTTTTCAACAACGAGCTTGAACATATTGTTGAAGAAGACTACAAGCTGGGCAAATGCTTTTCTTCGGAATTCTCCAAGGTACTCAATGAGCATCTTCCGTATGCCCTTATCAATGAGGTAGGGGCTGCCGCTACGCCAATGAACTCGATCAACAAGATCAAGCAGGAAATTGGCGCAAGAATCGACATGTTCATTGCCGACCTGAAGAAGCAAGTCCAAGATGCTTTGCAAAACAGCAGTGCTTCTGTTCAACCAGCCGATCCTACCAATGTGTCATCTAGCGGAAGCATCGGTGGCGGCGGATTGGGAAGTGGATCAAGCGGCAAAAGCGGTGGTGGTTCAAGTAACCCAAATACCGGGTCAAGCGGACACAGGTCTTCCAACGCTTCTAATGCGGGCGTTGGTCGCAAGCCAACGTCTGGTTCTCCAAACTCTGGCAACTCTGCGGCTCCACAAGGCGGTCGTAAATGGCCGGGCGTTTGGGGCGGCATGAAGAATCTGTGGAAAAACCTCGTCTGGCGTCCCATCAAGAACAAAGTGACAGACGCTTGGTACAAGGAAGAAGTCATCACCAAGGCTAACGAATTGTTTGTTGAATCCAATGATCAGATCATGGCTTCAATCGACAAATTCGGACTGGACCTGAAGGACTTCGTTTTTGGAAAAATACCAGAAATCTTGAAGCTCGCTCAGATTGCTGGCGTGGCTCCGCAAGGAACACCGACTCCTGATGTACCGGGAGACCCAGACTCTCTCGAAACACCAGACCAAGCGGCTGCTGGAACGCCAGATCAGACCTTGTCTATTGCTCCAAGAGACATGGCCGGACCAGATGACATGGGCGACGAAGTTCCGGGAGATATTGCGGCCAAAGCAATGCCGGGCGGCTCGCCGGACGACGTGTTTGCTCGACGCCACGCCACGTTCAGTCTTGACACACAACTTCGTAGACTTCGCAAGGAACTCACGGAGAAGGTGCCAGAACTTGCAACTGCGGGTGACAGCCCGAGTGCCGTCAACCCAATTCTGGCCAAGGCCATTGTCAATCATCTCAGAACACAGAACGCTCTTGGTGGCGATGAACCTCGTGCGAATGCCAGCACTGGTGGCTTGATTAAATTCATTGCCGACAAGGCGAAAAACTTCGCCGTTCGTACAGGACGTGAAGAACATGGTGCATTCGGTAATCTTCACCAAGACGCTGAGCGACAGAAGAAGAAAGTCGCTTATGTGGCTAGAAGCTATCTGATGCAATTGGCTCATCATTTGATTCATCAGGGCCAATCACTTCCTCAAGCTATTCAGAACACCGACAAGGAAGTTCAACAAGGTACTGTAACCGCTGGCGAGCCAGCTTCAAACAGCACAGTAACACCACCGGGAAGCCGTCCTGATCCGACCGCTGCAACAACACAAGTAGCTCCAAACAATGCTGCACCAAAGGCCGCTCCGGCGACATTGAGCGCAAGTAATCCGCCTGTTGATGCAGAAGTTCCGAAGCCTGTTGCATCTGCGCCAACGGCTGCTGCACCGTCCTCAGAAGTTGAGAAGATCATTCAAGACATGAGCGCCACAGTTCCGGGCGTAGCAGAATTCATCAATAGCAAAGGTTGGAACAAGAACCCAGAAAGTATGCAAAAGGTGGTTGTTGTATTCACGGGCAAAGAGGAAAGCCTTCGGAGGCAACTTGCCGAAAAAGGCAAGGAGTTTGCGCATCTATCGAAACTCAAGCCAACTGGAGCACCTGAAGCCAGTGCCACTCCGACTGCCCAAGCACCAGACGCAACTACCCAACCAACTGCACCAGCCACACAAGCTGCGGCACCGGCTACACCTGAATCCCCGAAGCCACAAGCTGCTGTCGAACCAACTGGAGCACCGAAGCCGCAAGCCGGAAACGATGAGCAATTCATCAAAGATCATGCAGCAGAATTGCACAATGTGCTAAGCGGCATGAAGGAAGATGGTATGGATGACCTGAATCCTGATGAAGTAAGCAACATCATCAGAAACATGCTTCGGTCTGGCGGGAAGAAGGCAAGTGAATGGAGCCCAGAAGATGGCCGAGAAGCCATGTCTCATGTTCTTCGCAACTGGTACAAGAAAGCCTTCGGTGATGAGGAAGCTGCAAATCGTGTGAAGGCGCTTACTGGTGGCGATGATGAAGATGGAGAAGAGACTTCGGCCCCAGTACCAACTCCTGAAAATGACACTCCACAACACAATTACTCGGCAAATATGCCCGACGAAGACGATGATGAGGAAGGGGAACTCAACTTCGGAAATCTGAGGTTTGACAAGCCACCTTCATTTGCAGATCATCAGGCGAAGCGTCGTGCAGGCGAGATCGAGGGCGTAGAAAAGAAGGACGCCGAAGGCAACACTCAAGGATTTGTGATGCCTGACAGAGATGATGACCCGGCAGAGAAAAAGGATGTTCCGTTCGATCCTAACCCGTTGAAGAAGGGGCAAGACCGTCTTCGCAGAATACAAGCCAATCCCGAAATGGATAAGTCGCCAGAGGAGATTGAACGCATCAAGAGGGCTGAGGAAGAAGGGAATGCTACAAGAAGAAATGCCGAAGCCATTCCAGACGCCCCGCCTGATGCCTCGGTAAAAGATTCTGAAGATGATTCACCGGAAGACGACACCGAAGAAGCAAAAAAGAAAGAACTTGCTAAACTCATCAAAGCCCAAAGCAGAGATGATCGTGGCCGTAAAGCAGAGAAGGAACGTAAGAAGAAAAAGAAGAAGTCGGGTGACGAAGACGACGACGACAATGATGTCAAAGATTTCTACAACAGAGACCATGAAGATGCCCCAAAGCGTGGGGAACGTGAAGACGAGAGCTTTGCTGAGCGTCTAAAGAAACTTCAACTCTTGCTGAATTGATCATAACGATCCCAACGCTTCTTGGCTTCGTCAGCTAATTTCTCTATGCTGGCGATTTCAATGAAAACGGAATCCCCACCTGTTGGTTCATCCCGAAGAGCTTCCTGTATATCAATGACAGGAAGCTCTTTCGTTTTAGGCTTGGCTACCGGCGCAGGCGGCTTCAGATCGCTTTGGACCTTTTGTCCGGTCTTTTGCTCGTATTCCTTGATCATCTCTGCGTGGTTTGGATTCGTAGGATCAAGCTCAATCTCTTCTTGAATGAATTGAATGTGATTGACGAAGAAGAAGCTCTTGGTGGAGTTGTAGGGATGCTCACCCAGAATGCCATCTGGGGTGATCTCAAGAACTCTCACAACAAAATGCTCACGGCTACGGGCCTCGTCGAATTCACGAGGAATGGCATGTGTAAAGATGCTGCAAACACGGTCTCTGAAGTGATTCAGTAGCATTAGGGTCTTGGACTGCATCCCATATTAGAGTCCTACTGCATACATAATCGCAGGCATCATTACTCAAGGAGAATCTATGAACCACAATGAATGTGAATGCGATTGCGAATCCTGTCAGAAGGGCGACTGTGATAACTGCACCTGCGATGACTGTGATTGCGACGGTTGCTCATGCTGACATTTTGAGTCGAAGAGCAGTATCTTGAGTGTACGGTTTCTCATACTTCTCGACATACTGACGTAGAACCTGTGGTCCTTTGAGGGCCAGCAAAGCGTTCCAGTCTTTGCACAGTTTCGGCGGGCGGACATACCGGACCTTGAACCCGCTCCCGATCAAATCCATTCCTGTTTGAATCATGGCCTCAAGACCGCTGGAATCAGCGTCAAACGCCAGTACGATCTCATATCCTCTCAACATTTCCATTTGGGATGTTGAGAGGAATTTTCCGCCACAAGCGCAACTCACGAATCCAGCGAGTTCCATGCTCATGGCGTCGAACTCGCCTTCCATGACGTAGATTTTGCCCGACCGAGGCCAACTCGTCATGTAGAGCACCTCATCCAGAGGGACGCCTTCGCACTTCCGGTATCGCATCTCCTGTTTGGGATTGAGCGCTCGACCGTTGAAGAAGATCAACTCGCCCTCACGGTTGTAGTATGGGACGATGATCCGGTCGCTGAATTTCTCGTCCTCGCTGCAAACATACAAGTCGCCAACAGGCAACTTTCTGTTTGAAAGGTAGTCCGATGCCCGGATGAACCACGGATTGTCTGGGCTCATGTCCCGAAGCCTGAAGCAATTCTCCGGCAGAGCAACCTTTGCTTTGGGCTCTTCTGGCTCGTCCTCTTCAGGAATGCCGTACAGTTCCTCGAAGTATTCGTTGACCTTCTTTTCGAGGGCTCGGAGCGAGGTAGCATCAGAGATAAGCTCCTCGACTTCATCAAACGGCATCCCGTCGAACTTTGAGACGAGTTCGACGAGACTGCCTTTGGTGTCAGTCAGCCAATCTCTGTAAACACCGTAATCTCCCACAGCGGTGTTCATCCAGAGCTTGTATTTTCGGTCATCCTTGCCGATTTTCGCAAGGGACCACGGAGAATGCGTACAGATTTCAGTGCCGTGCGCCGTGTAGCGAATCTTGACATTCGCCTCGCCGAACTGGTTGACTACCCACTGGTAGAAACTGTCATGATCGATTGCCACGGTGCCTCCTGTGACTTCTATTGTAGTTGCAGATATTACGCCTCTGCACGGGCACTGGCCTTGTAGAATATCTACGAAATGCCGATAATGGAAGAGACGAAACGACCTCTCGGTCTCCAAAGGAAAACACATGGACATCAATCATATCAGTGTCTCTCGCAAAAAGACTTTTGACAGTTGCGGCCAAAAATATAAGTACCAGTACCACGAAAAGTTGAAGCCCACAAAAGAAGAGCCTTTTCACTTCACATACGGAAAGCTGATCCACAAGATCGCTGAAGAGTATGTAGAATGCAAGGGCACCAAGAAGCTCGGAGAGATTGGGAAGGAGATCATGCGTGGGAAAGTAGAAATGGAGCCGGGCGTTTTCGCTCCAAAAGTGCTCCCTGATGAATACGCCAAGAAGTTCCCAAAGCATCTACGAGCCATCCAGAATCTTACCGACAAGATCGGGTATGATGGAATCGTGGAGCATCAGTTCCGCTACGATCTCGACCCGCCAAACAACAGATGCGTCACGGGCTTCATCGATCGTCTCATCATAAAGAACGACAGAGCCTTTCTGATTGACTACAAAACGACCAAGAAAGGCAAGTGGAGAGTCAACAAGGACACCGTGAAGCATGACTTGCAGTTGCGGTGCTATGCGAGAGTTGTCCAGAGGGAGTTCGGCATCAAGCCGGAGAATATCAAGACAGCGCTGTTCTATCTGGAAGGCGAAAATCTGGTTGCGGCCACGTTTTCCGAGGCTTCACTGGCCTTGGTAGAAGCTGACCTTCTTGATACATTCAAGGACATTGAAGACACGAACCCAGATAAAGTCTGGGGCAGGGTTGGCTGGCACTGCAACCATTGCGATTTCAACAACATTTGTCCCTTCTTCAAATCTTCAACCTACGGAAGCACTAAAGCTGATGCGTGGGATGGAGACATGGAGGTCTTCGGAGGAGGTTGGTAATGAGAATCAATGCCACAGTTGTTCTGAAGTCTCTGCAAGTTCAACTTAATCGTACAGCAGATGAATTGAGAGAGGCAGAGAGAGAAAAGTTTGCTTGGTCGGAGAAAGTTTCACAACTGCGTAACAGGATTCAACGCATCAAGCAGGAGATCGACTCCCTTTCAGAGAAAGAACTTGTAGTTTCAGAACACGCCATGCTTCGGTACTTTGAGCGTGTTCTTGGCTACGACCTTGAGGAAGTGAAGTCGAAGATCATCAACGAGAAGATTCGGAATCAGATCGAGACAGTTGGAAACAGTGGCACCTTCCCCAATGACGGATTTCGTGTCCGATTGGAAAAGGGCGTAGCTGTCACAATCCTCGATTAGCGTCTGCTTGGCAAAGGAATGTAGTCTTTTGGGTATTTGGCTTGTGGATTGTTGCGATCTTTGATGGGGATACGCCGAGCAATGCTCGTCCCCGCATCATTCAGCCAACCATATCCATTCTGCTCATTCAACCGTCTGATTGTCGCCAGTGGAGTGAAGAACCCGTTGCCATCACCAGTAAAGCTGGTGGTTCCCCAACAAATTCCAACGTAATAGCCCTCATCAGAAATCAGCCCTCCACCGGATCGTCCCGGTCGAGGGCTGTTTCTCGTTGTAACGAGGTCATTGTTTCGCATTCCAACAACCTCGACCAAATAGTGGGCAATTTCTCTACCTCCATCGCATCCCACAGAATGTAGCATCATGCCTTGGACGAAAGCGAAATCCTGATCGCCAATTGGAGCGTACTCTGGCTCCCAGTCAGGCTGAAAGCGAATCAAACTACAATCTTCCCCGTCAGTGTTGCTGTAGAACAACACCTCGGCGTCGTAGGTCTTCGTAGAAGAGAGCTTGTTGTCGTTCTGATACCAAGTCGCTACTTTGCATTTCTTTCTTGCAGCGAGCCCCTGCTGGCCTGACATGTTGCCGCTCCAAAGGTGGCCGCAGGATTGGACGTAGGCCCATTTGTCTTCTGGATTGTAGTATACGATAGTTCCAGAACCAGAAGCTCCTGTGACCTGAATCTTTAGACCAGTCATTAACCATTGCCGGACTTCTGGCCCACGTTGCTCGTCTGGCAGTCCGCCGTGTGTCGATGTGGCGAAAGGATCATCCAAAACCAATGGCATTCGATCAATCGAATGTGTTTCAGGACCGTCACATCGTTGAATGACAATCCCGGCAATCAGCCCCGCCATCATCATCATGACCATGAACAAAGCGTAGCTCGTTTTTGTCATTGGCAAATCACCTCGAATATACTAGGATGCAAGTATATAGGAGGCAGCCATGTTACATCTTGCCATCAGTCATTTGATCCACCTAACTCGGGAGCAATGCTATCAGCTTCACGAAGGTCAGGATATCGAAACCGTTGGAATCTCTGTGCCTATTTGGCACACAAAAACCTTCTCATCTGAGCCTGCCCGAGAAGTTTTCTGTAGGTACAGTGTCAGGAACCCAAAACGAGAATTGCCGATTCAGATAACGACATCTGGCTATGTGATCAATCTCCCTCATCGAAAGGCAAGCGAAATGAGGCCGATGACCGATGAAGAATGGCGTGCTCTGAACATGAACAGTCCAGAGAAGTTGGAAGAATACTACCGCCAACAACGTCCAGAAGTCTCTTCAATCAATTTGCTGGATATCAAGGACGGCGGCTGCCAGTGCATAATGTACAGAGAACACAATCGACTGAAGCGTGGCGAGAAAGTCTTGTCAGTCATGCACTTCGTGAACATTGAGCGAATGGACAAGCTCATCGACTCGATCATTTAGGGGCAATCCCTCAGCATAATCGCAATTCTCATGTTTACAGTCTGGCCAATTTCTAGTGAAACTGGAGAGTCGAGTGTGACTGTTGTGATGAGAGGGCCGGAATCCCCGTCCCGGTCGGTCATGAACAGATTGCTGACCGGCCCCCATGAGGCCGATGTGGACCGGAATGCCACGATTGGGCTAACCGCCTTGAAGTGGTTGCTCTCGAAATTCATTGCGAAATCGCCAGACGATTGAATGGTCTGGCGTTCGTAGCCGCCACCGAATGGCTCGCCGATGAGATCATCCATAGTCTGGGCAGCCGTAATAGACTGACGATTGTCCAAGCCAAGATAGTAGTCATCGGGAATGACAGTGCTATTCTTGCCGCCTGTAAAGGCGGCACGTAGGAGAAACTCCTCGCCGTCCTGATGCAGGATGTTGTTGATGTTCTCCTGACGGTTGATCAATGTCCCGTCAACGTCCCGATGCTCCAACCAGAGCAGTTTCATAATGCCTTGCCAAGGTTTCTTTGTCATACACTAGATAGAGTCTATGACATTCAAAAATTGGCTCAAAATGCACGAGATGCTCAGCCCCGGTGGCGGCAATACAGAAGTGCCTGCGCCGAGCGGCGAGACGATTGCCAAAGATGCGATGCGAACTGGAAGTGGCGGTGCGTTTCCAACAGTTGGAACTGACCAGCCCCCAGTGAGAGGCAAGAATCCGCTCCTGAAATACCTGCCGAAGCACACTGTTACTCGGCCCAAGTTCTTGAAAAAGTGAACTCTGTAAGCAGATTAACGAGCGAATCTTCGAGAAGTGCGTCGTATTCTGACTTGAACACAAGTTCTGTTGCTACAGGGACGTTGTTACGCATGAAGAGTGCTTGCCATCGAGTCCAGAGTGTGTATCGTTCTGGTCGAAATTCCCGCATTCGCCTCATCTCATCAAACACCAAAACATCCGTGACCTTCGCTTTTGGGGTTTGGGAAGGGAAGAAACAACGCCACAACCATCTGACCCGCTTTTTCTGGTTGGATGCACTATTCAGATGGTTGAAATACAAGGTGTCATGAATATCAGCTTCCATCGGCCTGCTGCGCTTGTTATGCCGAGCAGTGATTGGGTTGCAATCGTAGGTTGGTAAAACGAAGCCGGGGACGATGACCTTCTTGCTTGAAAATAGTTCGGACTTGCTGACAACCCATGCGTCTGAATAAGGCAATGAACTTGTAGATTCTCCTACATCCCAGTGGCGTATCAGATAAGCGTCCTGACTCTCCTCATCAATGGTAACAATCAGCTTCGCATTTGAGCCGAAGCCAGTTAAAAAGAGCGAGCAGGGAGTCTCAAGCATCTCCCTGATCGCTCCAGTTCTGATGAGGTATTCGACTGCCAGTGACATAGGATCATCCTTTAGTCGTCTTCTTCATCATCGTAATCCCACTCGTCATCGTCATCATCTTCTTCGTCGGCGAGGTCGTCATCGTCGTCAAGCCAGTCTTCGTCTTCTTCGTCTTCTTCTGTAGGCCAGTCTTCGTATCCGTCGTCGAATTCGTCATCATCGTCTTCTTCGTCTTCCATTGTAAATTCGTCATCATCGTCGTCATCGTCGTCACTATCCCAACTCGTGCAGGAATAGTAGTCATCATCGGGAAACTGAAAGCGACTCATGTGAAACCTCCTTTTGAGTCAGACGCCGGTATAATAGGTTTCAACGAAGAAAATCTGCAACCCCAATTTGCAAATTTTCAACAACATCCCAAACTTCTGTATCTGATGATGCAGCCCCGTTTTACCACGGGCTTATTCGTGGTGGTTGCAGTTAATGTCTGAGAACAACCGCCGCATCCACCACAGCAACCAGCATGGTTTTGCGGTTTTTGTTTCTTCTCGTATTCTGGCTGAAAGCGGCTTGGGCCGCATCCATTGCTCCCATTACTACAACACATAATTCACCTCAGCAGCAACCGCAGGTAAAGTGGGAACGCCGCAGTTTCCCATTCTGCACAAGGAAAGGAGCATTCGGGTTTTCGTCGGAAACCACCAACTTCTTCTCGTGCAAATGAATGATGAAGTCCTGAGCCGCAACGAGCGACTCTTCCTCATCACAATCAACAACCTCATACAATGACTTGTCGGAATCGTACAAGAATGCACGCTCCATAGGAATGTCTATCTCAACATCGTACAACCCATTCTCTTCTTGAGACTGGGCTCGCACGAAGTGATCTGACAGTTTGACGCTTTTTACGGATTGAGCCTTAACCACCAAGTTCTCATTGCTGCACACAGGAATCTCTTCAGCGGACATCGCTCGTACACTTCCAGTTGCGATATTTCGCTTGGCAAAAACCTCAACCATCTTGTCATGGTATTTCTTCGTCGTACTGAAGTCGGCCCACAACATCGTTGTCGCCATCGACTGATAGAAATTCGTCGTGAGCGGAGCGTTCTGAATGGCCTTCAGAATGTACTGGCACATGACATTTCGTGCGGTCCTCAACGCATCCAGTTGGTTCATGCCTTCCTTGATGGATTCGTTGTAGATCATGACAATCATGTCATACACCGCCCCGAGGAAGACACGGCTGAAGCTATGGACCTCAGATGATAATTCGCTGTCAACAGCTTCCTTCTTCAGGTCTGATGGATTGGCATACTTGAAATTGTTGATTGCACTACGAAGGCATTCTGGGTTTCTACCATTGGGCGACATGTTGTAAATTGATCGCCCAAATTCCTCAGCAAGGTTCGAGATCACATTGTTCTTGGTGAGGTCGCCATTGGTCTGGCCGATCGCACAAAGAAGAACCTCGTCGTGCTGCATCAAAGACAACATGGCAACAATGTCCCCAAACGCCTCGTGAAATGCTCCGACTTCAAGTGAAGCCGAGGACCATGTCGCTGGCCTATAGGAATCAAAGATCGCATGACCAAGTTCATGAGTCACAACGTCAGCGGAGTTTGCAGCATAAATCGTCTTGCGAATTGACTTGTCGGTAAAGAAGAAAAACTGAAGACTGGCCCGGTTGTAAAAGGCGTTGGCATCGACACCAGCCTGTGGCAGAACAACCAAGTTGCTCGACCCAGCCCATCGCACAAATGGCTTACAGCCACAAGCAACCGAATGATGATTCACCCACTGCATGGCATTCACCATGTGCGTATAAACACAAGCGGCCTGCCATTCGTTGGTGCCCCAAGAGAAACCGCCACCTTTGTAGTTCTTGACGGAGAACTTAGGCGATTGCGGAGCATCGGGAATTGACATTGCCTTTTTAACGAGTTGCGGCGTTGTCTCATCGTTGATCATGTAATCAATGATCTTTGATGTGTTGATTGGTGGTCGTGTAAGAACTGGCTGTGGTCTGCGGCGTTGCCAGCGGACAGTCACGGCCCCCAGTGCCTTATCAAAACCAAACCATCGCATTAAGCCGTAAAAACATTCCCTGACTTTGTCTAATAGATACATGGCTACCTCCACGCAGTATGTAGGTTTATTATATGGATAAGATCGAAAAAGCCGCCAAAGAGAAGCGGCTGATGCAAGCAACAAAAAATGATTACATGGGTTCTTCGGGGAAATTCGGAGTCATTGTAAAGTACCTCGGATATCCGATCGTGAGGCAGGGCTCGCAAGAGTCGTACTTTAGCATTGACGACCTGTTGAATCTGACACAAGATGAAGCGCTGCCTGTTGCCGATGATTCATACTCTTTTCAGGAGGGATGGATTTTTGACGGACTGAGTCGTGGTATGCACATCGAGATCAAGTACATCGATCCAGAGAAGCGACTGGTCGTTCACTACAAGGGCTTCCGTGTTTATGAAGAGATCGCTGGCGACTTGGATGCCTTCGTTCCGGGAGAATGGGAACCACTAATCGAGCGACTATATAAGGTCGCAGCCGAACGCCGGAAGCATGTCAAACAGGAGATGGGGCAAGTTAGAAAGGCCGAGGTGCTCGCAGAACAACAAGGGTTTCTCCAGAGACTAAGAAGCAGGTGGGGTTTATGACTGAGCGTCATCACAAATTGCGAGTAAGTAGCATAGATATAGAGGAATTCGGTATTAAAACCCAGAGGAGGGGAACCATGTCTAGCCGCAAATTCACAGACCAGACAGAAGAATTCGAGAAGGTGGTTGTCGAAGACATCACACTTTCTGATGGGCGTCGGGCAGAACGCCACACCACACTCGATGCTGATGGCAACGAGATTGTCGAAATCTTCGCTGAGGAAAAGCGACCAGTCAAACTAGAGAAGCGAATTACTCGCAAGCACAAGAACATTGTGGCCGAAGAGATCGTCGAGATGGTCAAGGACGGTGAGATTTCTCACCGTGAAGTACGGAACCTTGAGCCGAAGATGCCGCTTCAGATTGTTGAGCGAATTGGTATCGCTGATCATGCCAAAGTTGTCGATGGAGACTACATGCGGAAGGACGAAGTTGGGAAACTCGTCTCGGACGCAGTTGTCGATGGGGTCACGGCTCTCATGGAGAACATGGATCGTCCCATCACTCATCAACAACCAACCGTCGTGCATTCAGAACCATTGTTCCGGGCTCAATCCCAACTGACCCAGAATGTTGAAGAAAAACAAAAGAGTGACATGAAGCTCAACCTCACAATGGCCGGTATCATTGCCGTTCAGATGGCCTTCTTCGCATACATGTACCTCATGGGCTAACCCTCGACAAATAACAACAGTTGCTCCGAAAGCAACTGTTGTTATTTCGTATTGCATCGTTTTCTGGAATCTGTAGAATGAACGTTCTAGGAGGCGACATGAGCGAAAAATCACTCGACAGCAAAATCACTATTGTCAAAGAGGTTCTGAAGAAATACGGCGTTTCTACAAAGGCAATCGCCAGTATCGAAACCCGAGCCCTGAGAAGCAGCCGCAGGCAAACAGGCGAATTCCTCAGCAATCGTCAAGTCCGCTGGAAACTCAAGAGAAAAGACCCCCAATACAGCACCCGAGTGGATGCCAAAAAGATACTCCTTGGTCTGCTGATTTCTGTTGCAGAATTCTGCGGATTTCCTTGTTTGGAACAAGATGATCGTTCTCTGATGGAAATGATTGCAAAACGAAAGTTGCAGAATGCTCTATGCGATCCATTGACTTTCGAGGAACTGCATTACACGCAGTTTTTGGAAGAATCGATGAATCCTATTCACGGACGATCTTCGTTTCATATCGGACATATTGACCCGACATTACCTAGAAAACATCAAGAGGGCAATGTGCGTTGGGTTACAAAACTCAGCAATATGATCCAAGGCACTATGCCTCTTAAAGAAGCTCAAGCCAAAATCAAAGACATCGCAAGAAAGTTAGACGTATAACGAGGAATCTTTAACGTGTGGCAATACACACTGTACAATATGTGGAACCATGAAAAAACCGTGCTCCCGTCTGAACAACGGGAGCACGGTTTTTCTATTGTCACAGTCTACACAGAAGGCTGTGTCGATCCTGTTAAATGCGATGCCGCTCAAACGTTTGACGATCTGAGCGGCATAATGGGAGGCGGCGGGAATTGTTGTAGGCACCAAGCCTCTACACAGGCATTACGATTGCACCCATGCAGAGCAACTGTTGGAATGGATCAGGCACCGTGAGTAAACATCGTCATGATGGACTCACGAACAAGCGTCGTGTCCTCGGGCTTGTGCATGAAGCCTTGGGCTGTCTGACGCAGACGACTGTAGTCGCCGTATTTGGCGATCTTGTTCTTGTTGTATCGCTTGATGCTCTGGCGAGCTTCATCGAGTGTGCGGACAGTCGTGCCCTCACGGAACTCGTATCCCACCAGATACTCTGGCGTGTCCTCAATTACGAGGACCGTGCGCCGAATCGGGTGTGAATGATGTCCCTGATAATGGAATCGAGCAACTGGTTTTTTGGCTACCAGTTCATACAGCTTTGTGGTTGCAAGCGGTTTCATTTTTTGCTCCTTGGAGTCTTGAGTAGTTCGTTGTAAATCTTGGTTGCGTACTCTGCGTCTCCCAGTCTTTTATTCGAGAATCGATCATCTGTCAATTGCACTTCCAACAGAAGATGGTCCTTGATGAAACTGGGGACTTCCTTGGGACGTGAAGCTCCTTCTGGCAACTCCACTTCGGCCATCACAAAGTACAGATGATCGCCCTTGTAGTTACAGATATCAAGCCTCTGCACGGGCATTGCGTTGTAGAAAAAATCCACTTCCCATTTCAACCCTTTATGTTCGACAACATGCCGGTCTTTCTTGAGTTTTCCGACACATTCACGCCATAAATCTTGACCGTCACGCTCGTCCAGTTTTGTCTCGATTTCTACAACACGCCCCTTGACGTTCTGCTTTAAAGTCGTAAACCACTTGGACTTCTTCCCATCATCCAAGTGACGAACCCTCACTGACATGCCCTTGCTGTAGGCAAGATACCCTTGCTCGATGTGTTGGACTCGGTCCCATTCTACAGTTTCGGGCAGAAAGTCCTGCCGCAAGACGTACTTGTACTCATGTTCTGTCGGCATGATGCCTTTCCGCTGTTGTAGTTTCGAGTTGTTGTAGATACGAAGCCTCTACATGGGCACTTTCGAGTTGAAAGTTCAGACGTTACAGGATCAGGCGTGTTTCTTCAACATCAGTTGAAACTCACGAGCCGTCTTCCACGAATCCGCAATTTGCTCCTCGTAGAAAACATGAACATACGAGGTCTCCGGGTTCTCATGGCCCTCGGTCTGACGCAAACGTTCCGAGTAGCGAGCCGCAACTACGTCTTCCATTGCCATCGCATCTTCCAGAATGTTGATCGGATGCGTCTTCCACGTCACAGACTTCAACTCATCAATAGGATGGCCAGAAGTCACAGGCGTGCCGCCCAAATGTACAATCAGTTGTGCAAACTGATGGCAGTGTTCCAACTCGCTCTTGGCTTCTTCCAGCAGAAGCTCGGCGATCTCATGACGGTGCAGGCCCGTCACCAGAGTGCTGGCATGTAGGTAAGAGTGCATGTGATGAAACTCATGCTTCAGGTCTTCATTCAGAAGATCAATCAGTTCTTGCTTGGTCATGTTATTCCTTTGGTTTTACAAACACTTCGCCGTGGCCGTGATCGTGGGTGTATGGCATTTCCTTGAATGCAGCATAGTTGAACTTCGGACGAGAGTCAGCTTGAGCCACTTTCCACGCCAGTTCAAATGCGTAAGTGGACACCTTCTGAAGACCATCGAAGTTGATCCGCTCAACATCGTCTTCAGGTGTGTGATAGTAGGGGTGAAGGCCAGTATGTAGAAAAGCTACTGGAACCTTCTTGTTGTAGAATGGGGCGTGATCCGAACCGCCAGAGCCTCTGCTCGTGATCTGCTTGGCAAACGAGTATTTGCCGTTCAGTTCAGTAATGGCCCCACTGAGATCAACAGACGACGCACTATGGTCGAATCCAGCGAAATACTGGCCTCTCCCAAGATAGCCAACCATGTCTAAGTTGATCATAGCGACATGCTTCCCAATCGAGGGAGCATTCTGCGGGAACACAGGGTTGTTGCAGTAAAACTTGCTGCCGATCAGACCCATCTCTTCCGCACTGTATGATTGAAACACAACAGTCCGCCGGACCTTGCCCTTCAACATCGAGAACGCCTTCGCTACCTGTAGCAAAGCTACAGTTCCAGTGCCATTGTCGTCGGCACCATTATGGACTGCGATCTTGTTTGATCGGCTCATTCGAGGTCCGTAACCAATGTGGTCTCCATGTGCCCCGATGACAACGATCTCATCCTTCAAGAGCGGGTCATTACCCTCGATCCATGCGTAGCAGTTCTGCGTGAAATCATCGCCGGTCTCATTCTGCGGGCCGGGATTCATCCGCTGGATCGTGAATTTGTGGTACATCGTCGGCAAGCCGCATTTCTCATATTCCTTCTTGATGAAGTCGAATGCGGTGATATTGCCCTTCTTCCCACTCATGCGGCCCTCAAGTTCGTCTGAGGCCAGATACGTCAGGTTCTTCTTCAGTTCATCTACAGAGATGGACTTGAGAGCGTCATCGAAGGTGTACTCCTTCGGAGGCTCAACCGGAGGGATCGTCGGCGGAACGGGCTGAACTATCTGGGGAGGTTGTTCTTCAGGCTCTCGTGATGCGAGCCACAACAAGCCAATCGAGTTGATGACCACAATCATCGCCAACAACAATGTGCGTGTCTTCATGGGCGGACCTTTCAACCTGCAATTCTACAGGAAAATCTTGCTGTATACAACAGTAATGTGCGCCAAAATTTGATTCTTCCCTAATAACTATAGTCGGTAGCAGTGAGATGGGGCAACGCCCGGAGGCGCACAAATGAGTTGGAAAGAACCAATTCTTGATTGGAGAACAAAGTACAAAACGCTTGACGAGTATTACGACAACGAGTATCCATCAAAATACTTTGAGTTTAGCAAATACGAGCGTCAGATTGATCCTACTGACAGCATTGAGGACGTAAATGATTACACTCCAGAGATGCAGCAGCGAGAAATGTTGAAATGTGCTATCTCCTTCACGTATTGGTGTCACAAGTACGTCAAAATCACCCACCCGACAAGAGGACTTCTGCCTTTCATCCTCTTCAAGTACCAGAAACGGTGCATCGAAGAGTATGAAAAACACAGATACAACATCCTCAGCAAGTTCAGGCAGGGTGGTCTGACGACTGTAACAACCATTTGGTGCCTCTGGCGTTGCCTCTTCAAGCTCGACGAAACCATCATGGTCGTGTCCAAATCCGATCGTGAGGCTATCGCTGCCGGTGAAATCGTAAAGCGTGCCTTGGAAGAACTTCCGATCTGGATGCAGCCGGAAATGTCCAAGAACAATGACCACCAGAAAATCTTCATGGATACAGGCTGCAAGCTGTTCTTCTATACGCCCGAAGCTGCTCGTGGTCGTTCCATCACATATCTCATTCTCGACGAAGCCGCATTCGTTCCCCAGATGGACAAGCACTGGAAGGCTATGTTCCCCACTTTGTCAAACGGTGGACATTGCATTTGTATCTCTACGGTGAATGGCGTCGGTAACTGGTACTACGACGTATTCCAAGGAGCCAAGAGAAAGTCAGGTCTCGGCTCTGACTTCAACGTCATCGAACTCGATTACAACAATCACCCTGACTATGACGATCCCGAATGGGTCCGTTCGATGCGTGCCCAGCTTGGTGAAAAAGGCTGGTTGCAAGAGGTCATGCGTGACTTCCTTGGTGCTGGTGAATCCTACATCCCTCCAGAGATCATCGCCAAATATACCAATCAAGTCAAAGACATCCGTCCACTCCGAAAGTTGTTCGGCAAATGGAACAACCTCGATGAAGTTGCCGAAGCATCTACAGATAGAACCATCAATATCGAAGAATGGGAACGTGGTGCCTTGTGGATTTGGCGTGAACCAATCGACGGACGGGAATACATCATCGGCGTCGATGGGGCCGAAGGCATGGGCGAAGAAAACGACAACAGTTGCTTTGAGGTCATCGACCAAGTGACTTGCGAGCAAGTCGCCGAGTTCTACTCGAATGAATGCCCCTCGCATGAATTCAGCCAGATTTTGGCGATGGTCGGCAAAACATACAACAATGCGATGATCGTCGTTGAGTCTCAGAGCACGGGCCTCACGATCATCGACAAACTCCAACACGAATTTTTCTACGACAATCTGTTCGAGTCGCCAGCCAGCGGCAAGAGAATACAGATCGGCGTGAAGACTTCTCAGTCCAGTCGCAACAAGTTCCTCGAAAGTATGCAGACTCGTATGCTCAACGATAGCATCGCTGTCAGAAGCCCACGTCTGGTCAAGGAACTGAAGGGATTCATCTGGAATACACAAGGCAAGAAAGCTGAAGCCGCCAAGGGTTTCCATGATGATGCGATCATGGCCTTGTGTTTCGCTTTGTACGCTCGTGATCAGCGGGTTCGTCAGGTTCCGGCTGGTTATTCTGTTGGACAAGAGGAGCCAGAGCTTACAGAGTCCTTCCGAGCGGAGATCATGGCGCAGGTGAAGGATGAATTGAGCCGACAAGCTCCAGATGACTGGCTCGATCCAGATATGCGTGACATGCAATCTATTCTGGATATGATGGAAACAGATTACACTCCTGTGGCTCCGTCTACTGTAATAAAGAGACCACATCACCAACTCTTGCGTGAGTTCGGCTGGAGCCTTATCTTGTTTATTCCCAACATGTTACATCATTTTCAAGAAACAATGACCAATTTGGGTGGAAGCCTACTCTCTTAGTACATGAGAGAACTAACCAAAGATGACCTGACTGACTTATATGTGTCGAAGAAGATGACCTACAAGGAAATCGCTCTGCATATTGGACGATCTGTGGATTATGTGAAACTCCGAATGAAATGGTTTGACATTACTCCAAGAAAGTCTGGTGGCATGAAAGGCAAACCGCTGAAGCCTGAACATTGCAAGAAAATATCCGATGCTAACAAAGGGAAACCAAAAACTGAAGAACACAAAGCAAAACTCAGCGTTTCCAAACAAGGATCAAGGCATCCCAATTTTGGTAAGCGGCGACGGCATCATGGAACACGTCACTGGTTTACATGTCCGAATGGGCAGTGTGTTTCAATGAGAAGCTCGTGGGAAGTGGCCTATGCCAAGTATCTCAATGCAAACAACATCGACTGGGAGTATGAGCCTCAGACATTCGTACTACAATCTGGTGAGGCATATACGCCAGACTTTTTCCTAAAGGACTGCAATCAGTGGGTAGAGGTAAAAGGGTGGCTTACACCGGCACACAATCGCAAGATGGATGCTTGGAGGAAAGAACATCCCAACAAGACTTTGATACTGGCCGACAGAGCCTACTTGACCTCACTCGGCATCGATCTCAAACAAGCACATATTTCAAGTAGGCCAATTGTTGTATGTCTGGAGTGCGGCACAGACTTTCACAGGAAGTATCCCTCTCAACAATTGTGTGGAACTTACTGTCGCAACGCCTTCATCAGCAAAGGCGGCAGACTCGAACGCACGCACAAGCCGAAGCGTAAATATAATGGTTGCCAGAGAGGCGAGAACAACGCCGGATCGAAGTTGACTGCTACTGACGTGTCGGACATTCGTGAAATGCGACAAAATGGAGTCTCTGTATCCAAGATCGCTACAATCAAAAACGCATCGACATCTAACATTTACAACATTCTTTCAGGGAGGTCTTGGAGTTCATTATGAAAATCGATCAATACAAGCAAGCGAAATCACTCATGTCACAGGCATTGAGCGTTGCTGTCAATTCCCTTGGCGAAGGACGAGCAGTTCAAGAAGCAAAACTTCACATGAGGCGTGCAATTTCCAAGCTCGAAGAGGCCGGAAACAAGCACGAACGCAGAAAACAGACCGAAAGAACCTATCATCAACAATGGTGGGACAATATCGTAACAGGTTCGGTCGCCGCCAGCCAAAGCCCTATGAGTCCGGAAGCGACTCAAAAGAGCCTCGATCAATTGAATTCAATGATTGATACTGAGAAAAAGAAGCTGGAAGATTTGGAATCTGACATCATAGATAACCAAACGACGAACTCAAATTCAGTCTTTTTGGACTAGTTAATCGGAGGATGCACATGACGTTTCAAGAGTTCTATGAACAAAGACAAGTTCAGCACATCGGCGAACTAGCCGAAAACATTTACTTCGGCATTGCCAGTTCTGGCATGGACTTTGATCATTTCTGGGAGAACGTCGCTCTTCCGATCGTGGTCACAGAAGACTATGACACCGAAGAACAATTGCTCAACAAGATCAACGAGGGTCTGTGGGATGGTATTAAGAATGTTGGTCAGGCTATCGGCAATGCTTGGTCTGGCAAACAAGACCCGTATGCGGCTTGGATGAAGCAACAGCACCAGAACGCCAACCAGCAGTTGGGGCGTAAGTATGACCAGCAACAAGCTGGTCTCGATCAGCAACACGCTCAACGTCAAGCCGGTCTTGGTCAGCAACAACAGCAATACTTGGATCAGATGAAGCCAACGTTCCAAGCGTTGAATCGGGCCTTTGCTGATGCTATGAAAACTTATGTCCAAGCTGCTCAGCAACATGCAAAACAACTTGGAAATCCAGCAGGTGGTCGTATTGCCAACGAACTCGCCAAGAGTTTGACACAATACCATCAGAAGTCCGCTCAACAAGCTGTGGTTGATCGCATGAAGAAGGGTGGCAGCGCATTCGATGCTGGTCAGGTCAAGCAGGTTGATCGCAAGATGCTCAGCCCAGATGACTTCATGAACCAGTATGTGAAGCAGAACCCGGTGCCCGGAAGCCGCAAGGCACAAACGCCGCAAGGCGGAAACCCTGTACGTGGTTCCAACCCACGACGTATGCAACTTCCAAATGTCTAACGACGAAAAGAAAGCCGCAAACCTGCGGCTTTCTTTATTTAAGTCCCTAGATATGGGCATGAAGAACGTGATCTATGACTACGCCTCTGTATCCATAGAAGTCCCAGAACCACTGGCAACAGAAATCATTAACTGGGGCATGGAGCACGTTCCGGACAAAAACCTGACACAAGGTTCCGGCACGGGAAGAGAGGATGAAATGCACATCACCATCCTCTATGGCATTCATTCTGACAACCCCGCCAAAGTCAAAAAGCTGATGGCGAATCAAGAGTCTATCGAAATAGAACTCGGCGAAGTCGAACTATTCTGCAACAACCCGAAGTACGATGTCATCGTCATTGACATTTCCAGCGACCGCCTGAATGAACTCAACAAAAAAATAAAGGACAACGTCGGACACACAGAGAGGTATGGTTTGTATCAACCTCATATCACAATTGCCTACGTTAAGAAAGGCAAAGGACACGATCTGGAAGGCAGCAAAAGATTCAAGGGCATGAAGTTCAATGCGTCAGCCGTGCTGTTCTCTCCCAGAATCGGACCCAAAGAATACATCGCCATCAAGTGATGGATTCCACAAAGCCTTCAGAGACCTTCTGTAATACTGCCTCATGCCTTCTAACCTGAAATCATAATATCTGCGAGCTTGCAAAGGCTCATATCGTTGCAGCAAAACAGGTATCGCTGACTCAAAGTCTGAATGCCAAAAAATGAACTGGCAGTGATTGCACAACAGCTTGCAATTGAAGTCCTTGTTGTGCAGAACCACGTCTGCGTAAATCGCAGAGGCATCGTCTTTTCTGTGCTTGTTGTTGGCGAGTGGACGAAGATCGTCCGGATGTCGGTAGGAAAATTGGACATTGAAGAAGTCGAATCTAGGACTCCTGTAAAGAGCTTCAACCAACTTCTCCCAACCAGAGCCGATGTGCGTCATGATGAAGAGGAAGTTTTTCATGCTCTAATAGAGCATCTCTTTGACATGTTCTCAATCTTCTCTAACGGTCTCAAATTGACAAGAGCCCAGCACTCTTGAAATAGCACGTCGTCCAATGAAGTGTATGGGAAATGCGCCTGTGGCTTGATGTGGTCGATGTGCCATGTTTTTTCTACATTGCCATTCGATCCGCCGTAATTATCCCATGACATCCAATCCTCGAACTGACTCTCCAAATGTTCTTTGAGTTGTTGAGGAGTGTATGGCAAATGCTCGAAAGTCTTAGATTGCCCCTTGGTCAAACCAACAGCAGCAAGAGCGTTACGCACGGCCACAGAGACAGCATGTCTCACCTTCTTAACCGGGTCTTTAAGATAGTGTGACTTGTAGCCCGGTTTTCCCCACATACCATGAATAAATCTGCCTTGCTTACAACCACACGACTTGCTCCGGCCACCCTTGAGATTTGCCGTATTTACAACATTAGTTCCGCCACATTCGCAAAGACATTGCCAATATGACTGGCCGTGCTCATCTGTGTGAGAAAACTCAATAGCCTTAAGTAGTCCAAATTTTTGGCCAGTTAGGTCAGACCTTCTGGCAAGTGACGTGTTTTCTTTCTGTGCGCATCCACACGAAGTAGTGTTGCCGCTTTTGAGGCTGGCACCCAGAATGACTTTCTCATTGCCGCAATCACATCTGCATTTCCATAGTTTTTGCTTTTGCCCAGATGGGAAATACTTGACTCCCGCATCCTCAATGACATGCAATTTGCCGAATGTCTGATGCGTCAAATTGGAAACTTTTTTCATAATAACTCCTTTCTACATGTGTATATAGATTGGTGACAGTGTTTCTTAAAAGGAGTACACATATTATGGCATGGTGGGATAGATTTGTCCCAAAGTCTTGGTAACAAGTCTTTAGCAACTTCGCTATTTGCTGGGAACCCTCAGTATCTCAACCTACCAAAGCGTGAAAATGGTTGAGTGGAGACAATCAGCAGGCAACCAAAATGTTCACTCATGAGTAGGTGCCTCAACGACTACATGCGAAGCACCTCGATTGAGGTTGATGATATAGTCTGACCCTTATGGCGACATAAGGAAATCGGCAGAAATGACCGGTTCATTGCTGAAAAAGCAATAGTAACAAAAGTGTTCTACAGGGTATTCACATACCATTTCACCGATGACCCTCTAACACGCAAACGTGAAAGAGATTACGAGAGCGCAGGTGCCTCTCAACCCGAAGGCATTCAAGATATCCGGGCCGGAGCCGATGGCTCTTGGGGCGGCGGTGGTGGTTCAATCCGTCTCCGTGACACCAACGATTTCGTAGACCTCTCGACAGTCACCAACCGTATTCACAGATACAAGGAATACGAGCGACTCAGAGGAATGGCCGAAATCGAGTCTGCCATGACCGTATTCGCCGACGAAACATGCTTCGCAGGTTTCACGCCAGTCATGACACCAACCTACGGCGCAAAAACACTCAAGTGGCTCGCCGAAAACCTCGCCAATGAGCGGTTCTTGGTCTATTGCTACGACCATGACAAGAAAGACTATACGCTCGGATGGGCGCACAGCCCTCGTAAGACCAAACGAGCCAAGACAGTGAAGGTTTGCCTCGACAATGGCCAATCTTTCGTTTGCACGCCAGATCACAAGATTCTGATGTTCGATGGAACTTGGTGCCCGGCAGGACAACTCCACCAAGGCGAAGAACTGATGCCATTCTACAAGATAGACCCGCATCAAGAATACATGAACACAAAGGCCAACCAGTATCCGAGAATTTACACTCGGAGCAAAGGTTGGATTCACGAACGCCAATTCATCAATGAATGGACGACAGGCAAAGAAGACCCAAAACTCCAGATCGTCAACAAATACTGCCGAATGCTGGCAGAAGGTCTCAGCGCTCGTCAAATTCAGAGTATCACTCACAATGACTATCAGACCGTAACTGATCGCATGAGAAAGGCCGGGTTCTCCGTCAAAGAAATGCGGCACCTCGGCAAGAAATCAGATCGCCGATACATCATTGACATCTCAGAACATGACGAGATGGATGTTTATGATCTGACGGTCGAGAAGTATGAGAATTTCGCAACAGAATGGGGCATCGCCCACAATTGCCAGAAGGACGACGATGGTCGTGTCTTCAAGGTCAATGTCAAAAACGAGGAAATCAAAGAAGAGCTTGAGTTCCTGATGTTTCACAGGACGATGTTGAATCTCGATCAGAAGAAGATGTGGAATATCGCCAAGCAAACATTCATCAATGGCGATTTCTTCTTTGAGATTGTGATTAACCCAGACAATCCCAAGCAAGGTGTCATGAATCTGATGCCATTGCCAGTGGATTCTATGTACCGAATCGAAACAACCAAAGGCAAGTTGGTAGAATTCCAGCAAAGCAAGGAAGGCCCAGACTACCAGAGCTTAGCCCGAGTTGAAGTCACGCAAGCTACAGAAGCCGATCTGCAACAGGCGACCGCTATTCGGTTCGCTCCAGAACAGATCATCCACATCAGAATCGGCGACGATCGCAAAACCTTCTATCCATACGGCGTGTCATTGATGGAAGCAGCCCGTGGGCCTGCTCACCAGCTTCGCCTTATGGAAGACGCTATGGTTGTCTACCGATTGACCCGTGCTCCAGAACGCCGTGTCTTCTATGTGGACGTTCAGTCTTTGCCTCACCACAAGGCCGAAGCCTTCATTGAAAGAATGAAGGATCAGTTCAAGAAAAAGAAGGTTCCAAGCAATCGAGGATTGCCGGGAGCTTCTATGGTTGAAGAACGGTGGCACGCACCGGCGGCTGACGAAGATTACTGGATTCCCATTCGTCCGAATGCCAATACTCGTGTAGAAACACTGCCGGGTGCTCAGAACCTTGGCGAAGTTGATGACGTTGTATTCTTCCGAAACAAGCTGTTTACAGCCCTGAATTTCCCTAAGAACTACTTCAACAACGAAGATGTGCAAAGCACCAGAATCACCCTGTCAGCACAGGACGTGAAGTTCGCCCGCATGATTGAACGTCTTCAGAGCCATCTCGAAGATGCCATGTGGGAAATTTGCGACAGACACCTCAAGCTGCTGGGATACCCAGAAGATTGCTACGAGGATTTGTACATTCAGATGACGCCGCCAAGCGATTGGCGTGAATTGACAAGAGCAGAAGTGCTCACAAATAGAATCACGAATGCCACAGCCTTGCAAGGCGCTGGCATCATGTCGAACTTCGACATCCTTGTCGAGTTCATGAAGTACCCAGAAGAAGTTGTGCAGAAGATGTTGGGTAGACTGAAACTGCAACAACTGGAACAACTGCGTATGCAGATTATCGCCTCGAATCCGAATCTGGTGGGCGTTGGCCTTCCGGGACCGGATGAGAAAGAGATCGGTGCGGAACCGGGTGGTCCTAATCCGATGTTGGGCGATGATCCGACAGGGGCTCCTCCTGCTGGAGACCCGATGGGCGGTGCCCCAATGGGCAACGAACCAATGGGTGGTGGACCGGGTGGCCCACCGCCAATGGCAGGAACAGGCATGGAAATTCCAGACGCTTCCGATGAAGACATCAAGAAGTACGATCTGGAAATCAAAGACTATGCCAAAGAGATGGATCGTGAAGAAGTCGATAGGAGCGAACTGTAACAGTGAGATTTTTCTATGAACAACCATGTAAGCGACGGCATCGATTTGAAGAGAGCCGCCGGAAAAGCAGCCAAGGGTGAGTCCCCAACAAGTCTCGCCACGGCGATCCGCACAGCGCCAATGTACGCCATCAAAAACAAGAAACACATATCATCACTCACGATGTGTGGCTGTTTCTCATGTCTGGAATACTTCGGCTCGTGCGAGATCACAGAATGGACAGACAATAGTCAGACAGCACTCTGCCCCAAATGCGGGGCTGATTGTGTGATCCCCGCTTCATTCCTCGGGACCAAAGACTACTATCCAGTTGGAAACGAACCACATCCGGTTCTGAAAGCAATCCAGCAATACTGGATTCCCCAAATTCCTCTGTGCCTGACGCAAAACACGACTGGTCCTGCACCAGCCGTTGTGGTAAACTCCGGACCAGCAGACAAAGTCTCGGAATTGCTCGTCCTTTCCGGGCTCGATGAGCCGGAAGTCACCGGCGATCCACCTTGCAAACCAGACGCAGTCTCCATCGCAGGGGTTTGACAGGCGAAGAAAGAAGGGAATAAAGTTGATCCAGTTCAAGAACGGCCACAAACTGACGTTCTGTAACGGCTCCGGCGCTCTCGCTTTCACAGGCAAAGGCTGGTGGTGGGAAGCCCCTCTCCGATGGATGGGGCTTCTCAACCCCAACGCCTTCACTGTCGTCGCCAAAACCGTCACCTACATCCCTCAGAAAGGGAACTTGTCCCTTTGGCACCCGTGGACCTGCGTCCGGATGGTGAAGAGGAACGGTCTTGTTGGCGCAACAAACGCCGTGGGACTGACCAATCCGGGCCTGACTCACTGGATCGCCAAACAATATCCGGTCGCCAAGAAAATGGGCTACCAGATCGCCGCTTCAGTCAAGCCAAACGGACTCCGTGAAGCCGCCCTGATGCGAATGAGACTCCGTGGCATTGACCTCGCCTACATCGAGGTCAATGTCAGTTGCCCCAATCACGAGGCCGTCGAAGGACTCGTGCCCATCATGGAGCAATTCTCCAAAATCGGCACTCCCATAGTGATGAAACTGTCCGAGAGTCAGGTCGTTCCAACTGTTGTAACGGCAGTGGAACCCTTCGTGGACGCCTTCCATGCGATCAACACGATCCCGTGGAAAGACGCCTTCTCCGACCCTTCACCCATTGAGAGCTACAAACACAAGCTCCCCGGTGGCGTCAGCGGCCAGCACATCAAGGAACGAGCCCTCGAAGCCGTCCGGAAGCTCAAAGGAATGACACAGAAACCCATCATCGGAGGTGGTGGAATCTTCTGTCTGGAAGACGTTTACGCCTTCCAGAACGCCGGTGCCGATGCGTTCTCAATCGGCACACTGTTCTTGGTTCGGCCTTGGATGCCGAATCGCATCGTAAAGGAATACGACAATGCGCCTATTGTACACGCTACTGATTCTGGGGATGACAAGCATGACGTTCGCTGATGATGACCAAGCCAAAGGAGCCAGCAAACTGGTCAAAGACCACACACTGGGAACCCTTTCAACCATGATGAATGGCCAGCCCTTCATGTCGGCTGCGCCCTACGCCTATGACGATCAAGGTCGTGTCATCATCATGATCAGCGATCTCGCACAACACACCGCCAATGTCAAGGCAAACACCAAAGCGTCTGTGTTTGTGATGAAGCCAGACCCGAAAGATGACTTCAACGGAAGCCGAGTGACCCTCATCGGCGATATGAAGTTGGTTCCCAAGGATGAGATCGAAAAGGTGGCTGAAATCTTCGTGAAACGTCATCCGAAGGGCAAGCTCTACCAGAACTTCCACGACTTCAACTTCTACAGACTCGATATTGAGAAGGTCTACTACATCGGCGGATTCGGAGACATCGGCTGGGTCAGCAAGGAGAACTATGCAAAAACCTTCGCAAAATAAGCCGCTGCCATAACCGCAATTGAAAAAGAGCCGCCTCGTGCGGCTCTTTTTGTTTAACCACACTACCTTATGGCATGAACCCACATGCCAAAACGTCACGAGCTAAAGCCAAGCCAATCCGTTCGCCAATGTATAATTCCCCACTGGGTGATTACTACACGAATGCCGATGTTGCTGGGTCAACTTGGCATCCAGCAGAACAACGAGCAGAAACGCCTAGAAACCCGGTCAAGGTGGCTAGACAAACTGCATGGCGTGAAATGTACATCAATCTCTTGAAGGAGATGACGGACATGCAGCGCAAGCACGCCGATCAACTGGAAGCCGTTTCACAGGCTTACGAAGAAAAAATCAATGAACTGATCGATGACAGCGATCATCAGGTTACTGAAGGATTCGAGGAAGCCTACAAGGTCTGCAAAGACCTTACAGCAAAATACGATGATCTGCACAACAGATACGAAGCCCTTCTGCAAGAAGGGAACAACGAGACTCTGCAAGAGCACGAAGATATTGAAGCAGAGTTCCGACAAGAATTGGATAGGGAAATCGATAGAGAAATCGACAGGGTCTTGGATCAGTATGAGGGCGTAAAAACATGTTGCAAGGAGCCCGGTTCTGCCCTTCATCAAGCGATCCTTGCTGCTCAGCGACAACAGTTCGAGCAACAGGCAACAATCAACATCAAAGAGTTCCTGAAGAAATAACAAAAAGAGCCGCCAATTGGCGGCTCTTTTTGTTTAAGGCAATAGGCAAATACCCGAGAAGGCACAGATCAGGATTTTCACAATCCACCAGATGGCAAGCGCCACCCCGCCAATGCCCAGTCCCATCAACCAAGTCTTGAAGTTCAACACTTTCTGAACGAACCAGTCTTTATTCACCCTCGAAGTCCCCTCCTTGACCAGTGTCCGCCATCGGCGGAACCACCTCGTCTTTGTCTCTGAACGACTGGGGCTCCTTGAACTCGGTCGGCCCCTTGCCCTGATTCAACTTTTTCATCAGAGCGTTGACCTCTTCATCCCCACGCTTAGCAATTCCATCGAGAAATTGCAGCGTTTCTGTGGGATATTTGCTGAACACGATCCTGAACAACTCACCTTTGATTTGGTCGTGATCGCCCCCAACGCCGCCTGCATCGTTACTAAAACTGAACTTGTCGGCAGGCCGCTTCGAGTCTTCTCGTAGTCTGCGCTGAAGCCATCTATCGAATTGTCCCATCTTATTGATCTCCGCTATCAAATTCGCCCCGCCGGTGCATACATAACCTAAGTCTGTATTAGGTATTTATGGGCATCAACGTTGAAAAATGACGCCTTCTTCATAGATACACCTACCAAAAGCACAAGGCTTTTTGCACAGCCACGAATTCAAGTCGAGGAGTTAAGAACATGAGCATGAGAAGAAAACTCATTAAGCAAGATGACTTCGATGCCTTCACAAAGCAATCTGTAACATCCGCTGCCCGTGAGTTGTCTGAAGCAGAAAATGTACTCGCCCATGCTCTGGGCAAGGACTTCTTGAACCTTCACAGCTTTACCGAATCCACCGTTATGTATGAGACGCTGGACCAAAGCTACATCCACGCCGGGTATGAAGTTGAAAACGACAACGTCACATTCAACAACATCGAAGAACTTGTCATTGATGAGTCTTCCCGCAAGGCAAAGGTTCGAGAAATTATCTCAGAGATGATCGATGCAGTTCTCGTAGACAACAAGCCAAAAGCCAACTCGCTTTTCAAGCAGTACATGGAAAAGATTGATTGGAAAAAGGCCAAAGAAGATGACGGCGACGAAAAGCCGTCCAAGAAGGGGTTCTTCGGCAAGAACCACAAGAAGAAGGACGAAGAGGGCGACGAAGAGAAGAAGGGTCGCCACAAGTTCGAACATGCCTTCAAGAAGGTCGTTGATGCTGCTCACCGTGACGTAAAGGAAGCCTTCTACGTCTCCAAGAATGTTCTCGACTATGTCGATTACATGAAGCTCGGACCAGCAGTTCACGAATCAATCTCCAAGAGAGACGAAAAGGGCAACGTCACCGATCTCAAGATTCCAAGCACACGCCTCCGCAACGAAGGCAAGCTGCTCGAATTCGATTGGAAGACACTCAACAGCAAGGTCAAGAGCCTTCGCAATGGCGCAGCAAAGCTCGGCGAGAACGCCGAATTCTGCAAGGCCGTCGCAACGCTCCGTCGCCAGAACGCTCTCACCGATCAGCAAGCACTCGAAGAGTCGCTTGACTTCATCGTCCGGAGCTTCCCAGACGTTCTGTATGTCACTCAGCACGAACTTGCCCAGATCATCGGAGAAGCCCTCCAGATGGCCAATGACAAGAACTTCGACGATCAGACATGTGACTTCATGGCCGAAGGTATCCTTCGTCACGCTCATGATTCCCACACCGAGAAGGTGAACCAGATTCTCCACCTCGCACGGGCACCACACGTCGAATCGGCTGATCCATACTCGCAGTTCCAGCACGTTGCAGAACAATTCTTCCCGGCCATCGACGAGCGATTCGGTCTGGAACGCAAGGTGTTCAGCGACCTGTATGAATCAATTGAGAAAATCTACAAGGGGGCCGAACGCATCGGCCACAACGCACTCAAGTCCGAGACGGCCAGCTATCTGAACGAACTCGCCGACGTGCTCAATGGCGAACTCGCTCCAACTCTTGAGTTGGCAGAAGAAGTCGCTGTTTGGATGCAACGCTTCGTTGAAGCAAACGTCGAAGGCGCAAGTGCAACTTGGAACGTTTCCAACAAGCCTCACCTGACCGTCAATGGCGATCACCCAGACATGGCCAAGAAAGCCAAGGTGCCAGCCGTTCCGGGCAAGCATGAAGGCGATTGGGGCGACGAAGCCCCGATGATTAGCCAAGACAGTATGTCCTACAAGAATGGCGCAGCTAACAAGGCTCGCAACAACTCGTGGGGCAACGAGGGCGGCAAGGACACTTTCCCATCACTCAAGAACCCATACGTGCCGAAGCCTTTTGGCGACTTCACGATGAAGGGCGAGAAGGGTGTTGACAAGGAAGCAACAGGACAACACTGGTCTACGTGGCAGTCCGGTGATACGTGGCCGAAGCTCAGCAACCCATACGTTCCGAAGGAAGCAGGTGGGGAAGGCGGCAAGGGCTACAAGATGAAGAACGGTAAGGAAACCGATCTCGTCGTTGATCGCTAATCAAACAAGGAGCATCGTCTATGAACAACGAAATGTTGCTAGTCGATTGCTGCGATAGCTTCTTCGAAATGAGCTTGATCGAGTCTGTTGACAGCAGACTCGTCAAGTTCCGAGGAAAGTTTCAGGAAGCCGAAGCAGTAAACAAGAATAAGAGGATGTATCCGTTTGATGTACTCTCCGAGAATATCAAGCGTCTCCAAGAAGCTATCAAAACAAGACAGCTTATTGGCGAACTTGATCATCCTACAGATAGCATTATTCATTTCTCCAACGCATCACACGTTATCACTAACTTGTGGTGGGAAGGAAACACTCTGATGGGCGAAGGAGAAATCCTCAACACACCTTCAGGCAAAGTGCTGAAAGCCCTGATTAATGACGGCGTCCGTGTGGGCATTAGCTCCCGTGGAGTCGGCAATGGGCGATCAAATGAAGATGGGATTCTGGTGATCGACAAGTCGTACAAACTGATTACCTTCGATGCGGTTGCAGACCCAAGCACATATTCTGCATTCCAAGAAAAGGTTGTTTCGGCCCCGGCTGGTCCTAAACGAGAAAGCGTTATCCCCTCACGGGCGACGGGATACAGAAATGGCTCTAATAACGCTGTCAAAAATGAAGACAGCAGCATAGATAGAGTTAACAAAGAAGCCGTCATCGCTTACTTGGGCGGTATCGTCAACTCTCTATCAGAGAAATACATGTCGAGGTTAGGAAAATGAACCGAATCACAGAAGCACTCAAAAGTTTTCTTCCACAAGAACATGCCAACGAAGCCGCCAAGATTCTCGACGAGATGATGGCTGAGCACGAAGCCAAGCTGAAGGCATCCTATGATCAACGCCTCAGCGAAGCCTATGACAATCTGGCAGAACAAGTCGAAGAAATTCAGAACACAGCCTATCGTGGCTACAAGCAAGCACACGAAATCATCAACGACCTCATGAAGCGTCTTGAGATTCAGCGTGAGCAACTTGAAAACGAGAAGGAACAAGGTTTCGAGGAAGCATTCGCCAAGCTGAAGGCAACTGAAGCTAAGAATGAGAACCTCGAAGTCGCCCTCTACGAAGAGTTCGACAACAAGCTCAAGCAGATGAAGAACTTCATCATCGACAAGGTCGATGTCTTCCTCGGCGAGCAAGAGTCCGAAATCTACGGCGAAGCAATGCGTAACGTCCTCAGCGATCCTCGTATCCTTGAGCAACGTGTTGCCGTCGAGAAGATGGCCGAAGTTCTCTCAGGCTACATGACCGGCAAGTCCGCAAATGCAGTCTCTTCACGCAAGCTCGAAGAAGCCATGCGCACAGTCGAAGACCTCCGTGGTCAACTGCGTGTTGTGGAATCACGAAACGTGAAGCTCTCCATGCAAAACAACAACCTCACTGAACAGGTTCGTGAAGCGTCCTCGCTCATCACGGAAGCTCAGAAACACGAAAGACAGAACCGAGCGGTAAGCAAAAAGAATGCAAGTGGGCGTGGCCATAGAGTCGCAAACGAACAGTTGATTACGGAATTCAACGACAATCGTGCGACTAACAAGAACCAGCGAGTCATCAACGAAGGCGACGAGTTCGCCGACCTCTTGATCCTCTCGGGTCTGGAAGAAATTCGCTGATCCTTTTCCAACAACAAAAGAGATAGGTAAACAATGCACAATTCTCGATATTTGACTGAAGCACGCCAGTTGGAGCGTAAGTGGTCCCGTCCCCTCCGCAATGGTAAGACGATGCTTGACGGCATCTCAAACCGTGGAGAACGTGCCACCGCCGCTGTGCTGCTCGAAAACCAACGTCTCGTCAACGAGACCATGACCGACACGGGTGATATCTCACAGTTCAAGCGAATCTCGATTCCGCTCGTTCGTCGTATCTACCCACAACTGATCGCCAACAAGGTCGTCTCTGTACAACCTCTGCTCGGCCCAACCGGTTTGGTTTACTACCTCCGCTTCCGCTACTCCTCTAACAAGGGTGCAATGCGTGGTCGTGACCTCAACTCCGGATACCCAACCGATGACAGCACGTCGCTTCAGCAGTTGGCCTCCGGTGACGGCAACCTCGACATCTACTACACCCACCAGTTCGTACAGAACGAGACCTCCTCGACTGACGCCGGTGGTGACACCAACTCCGTCTACGCACCTCTCGAACACACCCCAGTGCTCGCCGGTACGCTGACCGGAACCGTGTACGATGGCTCGACCGCCGTTCAGACCTTCGTGGTCTCCGAAGCCGGAACCTTCACCTTCACGGACATTGGTTCCCCAACCAACAAGGGCACCGCCGGTACTCTTGACACCGTCACGGGCGAAGTCAGCCTGACTTGGAACAACGATCCGGGCGCAAACCACATCGTCGCAAGCTACGAGTACAACCTCGAATGCCAGCAAGACCTCCCCGAGGTTAACTTGGTCATCGAGTCGGAAGAAATCGCCGCCAAGACTCGCAAGCTCAAGGCCGTTTGGTCCTACGAGGCTCAGCAAGACCTCCGGTCTCAGCACAACCTCGACGCCGAAGCCGAACTCACAGCAGTTCTGGCTCAGGAAATCAACCTCGAAATCGACCGTGAAGTCCTCACCGACCTGCGTAACAACGCCGGAACCATTGGTGTTTGGGACTTCAACACCGCCCTCGGGGATACCATCAAGGAGAAGTACGAATCGCTTTACATCAAGGTTGTTGAAATCAGCAACGTTGTGCATCGCAAGACGCTCCGTGGTGGTTGCAACTGGCTCGTAACCTCGCCTGAAGTTGCCTCGGTCTTCGAGACAGCAACAGCCGGTTTCGCACCAGACCCGTCCGAGACGTTCACATCATCGCTGGGTATCCAGTATGTTGGAACAATCAACAAGAGATGGCGTCTCTACAAAGACCCACTGTTCCCACAAGGTCAAATCCTCCTCGGGTACAAGGGAGATTCATACATGGACTCCGGTTACTACTACTGTCCATACGTTCCCCTGACCCAAACGCCAGTAGTGCTCGACCCAGAGAGCTTCTGCCCACGTAAGGGAATCCTCACAAGATATGGCAAGAAGTTGCTTCGAGAGGGAGCAAAGTTTTACGCCCGCATGTCGATCGCTAACTTCGTTATCTGATTAGACTTGTGACGCATAGCAAACATTGGAAAGCCCGGCCTAACCGCCGGGCTTTTCTTTTTGGTAAAAATCTATTGCGTTGAGTTTTCCGGGTTGCTATAATGGTGAACAACTCAAGGAGAACCACATGTACGAAGTAAAATGTCCGGAGTGCGGCGATTGTAGGAATGTCAAAGCGAAGAAGCCTTGGATGAAGGGCGAAGCTCCATACTCCAAGATTTGCAAGAAGTGTTGCCAGCTTGGCAAAGAGAAAACAGAAGAGCACAAGCAGAAGCTCTCGGAGTCTGTAGCAGCGGCTCAGACCGATGAACTCAGGAAGCAGAAGAGCGACTACATGAAGTCGCACCCTGAGATTTGGCAGTCCAACCTCATTGCAGGCCAAGGTGCCGCATGGAATAAGGGGCTGGAGACTGGCCCCATGTCTGAAGAGACCAAGGAGAAAATCTCCAAGGCTATGAAGAAAGGTGATCAGGAATGAACCTTTCGGAATTCCTTGCTCTTCACGAGCATGTGGCTCTTCGTCAGAAAGTAACAGTCCTCTGCTCTACGGCTGATTGTGGGCGTGAAGAGACCCTCAATAAAGAATCCGCCATACGCAACATCAAATCGCACAACGATCAATTCGTGTGCCGGTCTTGTTGCTACACAGAAGAAGGCAAGCAGAAGATTTCCGAAGCAACCTCATACAAAAGGTCTGAGGCTACCCGGAAACAAATGTCGGAGTCGGCCAATAAGAAGTGGCAGACCGATTGGGGCAAGAAACAAAAGAAGGTGCTCGCTGAGAAGGCCATTGAACAAAATCGACGCACCAACCTCGATAAATCGAAACGGAAGGTGCTCTACATCTCTGCCAAGAATGAAGGCGAGGTTCGTGTCTGTTTCTCCTCGGGCGAGTTCGTGGCCTGCGAGGACATCTTGGAAAAGGATGACACGATTGCGTACTATGACATGCAAGTCGGGTACGAAATCAACGGGCAGAGCCGCAGTTTGGATTTCTTGATCCGATACACAGATGGACGGACCAAGGTCGTAGAAGTCAAGCCTGCGAAGAGGATGACAGAAGACTTCCACAAGCAGCAGATCGCCGACAGTTCAGAGTACGCCCAGAGCATGGACTGGGAGTTCGAGCTTTGGACTGAGGCTGAGCTTGGGATCACGAACTGGAAAGAAGCCAGAGATCGAGCGGATGAGTACCGCAAAACTCATTACCTGCTCGACTACGCCTCGTACAGGCTCCAGAAGAACCGTGTGAAAGCCAAGAGACACTACGACTCGAAGGTTGCAGAAGACAAGGTGGTGGTCTTCTGCTCGTTCTGCAACGAGTACCATGTTCGCCTGCGGGTGGCCTACGATCGGGTCGTGAAGAAGCGTGGCCGGTTCATCTGTATCAAGGAGAACGGCTCTCTGATCGGCAGTAGGCCGAAGAAAAAGAAGGAGAGCCCGCACGGCCCAGAGCACAAACGTTGCTCTGGGCCGTGCGATAGGGTGTTGCCCCTTGACAACTTCAGCAAGGGGAAGGCAAAATGCAAGGAGTGTCGGGCAAACCAGTACAAGGCCAAATACCACGAGGCTAAAAACACACAAACATGATCGAGCCGCCATTGCAATATGGTCCTGAGCATTCCATGTCTCGAAACCCGGTCGAAACTTTCGACCTCAAACTTTGTCCCACGTTGCAGCAGGGCAGAGCATTGGCAGTACCCCTGATGTCCGTCACCCAATTTTAAGGAATGCGGATAGGGCAGCGTTGCAGTATGGTCCTGAGCATTCCACGACTTGAAACGATAATCTGCACCGTGATCGTGCCCGTTGCAGTATGGTCCTGAGCATTCCATGACTTGAAGTGAGCTTCGCAAGTTGGCAGAAGTTGCAGTATGGTCCTGAGTGTTCCACATTTCAATCGGACTCGTCGAAGGTGTTACTATGGCCCTGAGCATTCCACACTCTGAATCAATGATTCACAGCGTGGCAGTACCCTTGATGTTCGTCAAGTTGCAGTATGGCCCTGAGCATTCCACTGCAAAGTCCGTGGCGATGGTAGTTACAGTATGGTCCTGAGCATTCCACACCTTGAACCGCTCACATCTGGAGTGGCGTTGAGCCGGAGCTTTAGTTGCAGTAGTTGCAGTATGGTCCTGAGCATTCCACATCTTGAAACGACGTGTCAGGTTTCAATCGTCATGCCACGTTGATCGTTGCAGTATGGTCCTGAGCATTCCACATCTTGAAACCAAGAAACACTTCGCCAAACTGAGGAAAGAGCTAGAGTTGCAGTATGGTCCTGAGCATTCCACATCTTGAAACGCCTCGCATGACTACAGAAACGACGTGAGCAACTCGGGTTGCAGTATGGTCCTGAGCATTCCACATCTTGAAACGCAAGTCTGGCCACAACGCTTCTGCCATATTCTGTTGCAGTATGGTCCTGAGCATTCCACATCTTGAAACACCATCGCCAAGCCCTGCGATGTGGAGAACGTTCTCTGTGTTGCAGTATGGTCCTGAGCATTCCACATCTTGAAACGGCTCGGCCTCAATCGTCTGTGTGCTGATTTCTACAGGTTGCAGTATGGTCCTGAGCATTCCACATCTTGAAACATACGCCGCCTGACTGTAGTAAAGCCTTTTGCCGTAGTTGCAGTATGGTCCTGAGCATTCCACATCTTGAAACAAAATGTCTTGCACTTGAAAGGGTTGTCTTATGAGTTGCAGTATGGTCCTGAGCATTCCACATCTTGAAACCCTATGGCCAGCTTGATCAGCCACAGGATGAGGAGTTGCAGTATGGTCCTGAGCATTCCACATCTTGAAACGGCCAGCGTCAAGGCAGACACAGCACAGAGGGTACTGTTGCAGTATGGTCCTGAGCATTCCACATCTTGAAACGGACCCATTACCGTCGAACTGTACGAGACAGTTATGTTGCAGTATGGTCCTGAGCATTCCACATCTTGAAACTCAACGAGCGGCGTGCATCCGTTAGGCTTGTGCGTGTTGCAGTATGGTCCTGAGCATTCCACATCTTGAAACATCGGCAAGGCGTTCATTAACCTTGGGGTTGTGATCTGTTGCAGTATGGTCCTGAGCATTCCACATCTTGAAACCGTGTTCGTCCCATTCGAGATAGTCGCCGAGTGCGTTGCAGTATGGTCCTGAGCATTCCACATCTTGAAACATTGTGGGACGCCATTGCGGCGGGCGTGCGCCAAGGTTGCAGTATGGTCCTGAGCATTCCACATCTTGAAACTGTCGGGCCAATCTGTTCGATCAACTCACATGGGGTTGCAGTATGGTCCTGAGCATTCCACATCTTGAAACCCCGTTGTATCGTGTTGGAAACAAGCCACTTGCGACTTTCACGTCAAAAATTTGTTCGCAAACCTCGGTGCTGTTGACTTTTCGGGGAGATTTGCGAGAATGATGTTGTTGCTGCTGTGTGCGTATTGAACAGTGGAATGCTCAGGACCATACTGCAACAAGGTGAAAACCGTCGAACGGCCCGTAGTTCTCAATCGAGAAGTGCGGGCCTTCTTTTTTGGAGTCTACTCATGTTCAAGGCTGGGATTGATGCTGGGACCAATAGCTGTGCGGTAGCGTATGTGGACCCAGCTAAAAGGGAAATTGTCCACGGCATGGTTGTCTTTCCGGAAGGCGTAGAACCACGGAAGTACCGACCTAACAATGAAGAGCGTCGGCTGAAGCGACTGTCTCGGCGGACACTTCGGCGACGTGCGGCTCGGAAATCAGCAATCCGTAACACGCTTTGCCGATTGCTGAAAATCGACCTTCAAGCGTTGAGGGATTGGTACGGAAAAAATACGGACCTATTCGAAATTCGGTCGCAAGCAGCCACCCGGAAGATCGGCAAAGTGGAATTCGCAGCGACGATCATCCATCTGAACAACAATCGGGGGCCGAATTTTTACGTTCCAAACGTTGCTCAAGAGGATGAAGACGGCGACGAAGTTGGCATTTTCAAGCAAAAAATCCGTTCCTTGCGGACGGCAGTTGCTACTTCCGGCAAGACGGTAGGCCAAATTCTGGCGTCATATCTGAAGGAGCATGGCCGAGTCCATAATCAGGGTGAAGACTACCTGCACATTGTTCACAGGGACATGATCAGGGCTGAGTTTGATGTGATTTGCGACAAGCAGAAGTATCTGAACAAATCTCAGCGAGCCGAAGTCGCCAAGATTTTGTTCTCCCAGTTGCCTACCCGTTGGGATATGGCATCTGTTGGTCGTTGCGGACTTCATCCATCTGACCATTGTTTGAGCGTGAGATCGAGCCTTGCACAGAGGTTCGTGATGCTGAAACAGATCAATGACATTCGAATTGGGGGAAAGGCTCTGACCAAAAAGCAACGTGAGCGGTTGGTCGAGTTGTTTTCGTCTCGTAAGAAGATCACTCGGGGTCAGTTGGCGAAGTCATTGAATGTCGAAGAACAATTCTTGCCTGAGAGGTCCACATACAATGGGAATTGGTTTGAGAATGTGATGCGGCCTATTATGAAAAGGCTCGAACCCCATTGTCATGACTCTTTCGAGCGTGAGTTGCAGAAGTTGGATGATTCCACAGAGCGTGCGGAGCGGTTCCGTCGTATTGCACGCTCTGTTTGGGGGATGGACGAGGACGACATTGAATGTATTTTGGGGCTATCGCTTCCAAAGGGGCGAATCTCCTTTTCGGCTCGGGCTCTTCGCAATCTGCTGCCTTACATGGATGAAGGGCAGAATGATCGTGAGGCGATCAAATCGCACTCGCTGTCGAAAGACATCAGCGATGACGAGAAGTCGAGGTACAGCTTCGATTCTTCGACATTGAACAAGAAGGATCGTCGTATTTTGGCGAAGGGGCGACTTCCGAAGCCTCCGGTGTGCCATAATCCTTCGGCACGCCGCACCATGTATGCCGTTCGTGATATCATGCAATACATGATTGATGCTTACGGCATTCCTGCGAGTACCAACATCGAGGTTGCCCGTGAGTTGAAGAATTCCGCTGAGAAGCGGCTGAGTATGACGAAGCAGATGGCGACTTCTCAAAAGCGCCGTGAACAGATTGCTGCATACATTGAAAAATCGTTCAAGTCACCGTTGAACTCTCGCTCTCAATGGGAGCGTGCGGAGCTTTGGTTTGAGCAGCACGGGGTGTGTGCCTATTCGGGTCATCCCATTGATTTGCGGGACATTGGGGAGATCGAAGTCGAACACATCATTCCGAAGGCATTCGCTCCAGACAATTCCCTTTCCAACAAGGTGCTATGCTACAAGAAATTCAACCACAACAAGGGTAAGCGGCTGCCATTTCAGTGGTTAAATGCGGCTGACTTTGAGAATTTGATGAAGAGATTCGAGCATCTCAAGAGGATTAGCGAGTTTCATGGTGTCAAAATCCCCAAAAACTCTCGCAAATTGGAGAAGTTGAAACTCCAGACGCCACCTGAGAATCAGTTCTCCAACGGGCAACTGACGGCCACTGCTTGGGCAACCAAGCAAATGGGGTATTACCTTCGTGATACACTTCACGATTGTGATAGCCAGAAGGTTTTGGCTATTTCTGGTCAAGTCACGTCAGAATTGAGAAGGATGTGGGGGCTGCCACACAAGGACCGTTCGACGCACATTCACCATCTTGAGGATGCTATTCTCTTGGCATGTGTGGATCGCTATGTCATTAAGGCGATCACCGTCGCTTACCAAGAGAATAAGGAATGCGAACTTCCACCTCCTTGGCCGGGATTTGCTGCTGATGTGAAAAAGATTTGCGACTCTGTGATCGTGAAACACCACCAGCGATGGAAGGTGGGTTCCAAGTCATTTCGGACAGTGGCGCTGCATAATGACACCATCCTTGGCTATTCAAGCGATGGAGTTTACACAAAGCGTCAATCAATCAAAAACTTGTCTGTTGCCAACCTGATCCCACTGGGCGTGCCCAACGTGGGTCTTGTGAAAGATGAAGCCTTCCGCAACCACCTCATCGGAATCATCACACAGGCAGGCATCAACGTTCATGACGTGGAGAACACCAAGACGGGTCGGGACAAAATCAAGGCCGAGATTCTCAAACTGGCCGAGAATGGAGCGTTTGTGTTCAATGACAAACCAATCAGGAAGTTCACATCAGAACTGAAGAACTCTAAGGTGATTGCCATTGATGTGAAGGATCGTAGTGGGAACGTGATCGGCAAACGATACCATCAGACAGATGGCAACCATCATGGAATCATTTACGAGGCCAATGGTAAATGGGTTCTCGAAGCGGTCTCAAACTATGAGGCTGCTAGGCGACACACCAGTGGCTCTCTTGTATTTGAATCGCCACCTAATCTTGTGATGCACCTCGTGATTGGCTCAGCCCTGCTCATTGAGGGCAAAATCTGGATTGTCAAAGAAATCCACAACAATGTGATTTGCGTGCCGCATTGGGTCGCAGACCCGAAAAATCACGAAGTCAGTCTTTCGTCATCCAAAATGCAGAAAGTCAATGCGAAGAAGGTGGAGATTACTTTCGGAGGAGCTTACCAGATCACCCAGTGACGATCTCGCCAAAAGCCCAGCAATCCTGATCAGGATTGCTGGGCTTTTTGTTTATACATACGCCAGATTTCCCGGCAAGTATCGTTGGAGTTCTGGTTCTTGTCCGAGCAGGAAGTCATCTGAGCCGCCCCAGCCTTGTTGCCTTGCACATTTGAGAATGATCTGGAGCCAAGAACGGCGTTTCTCGGGGATGTCATCCAACTCATACTGGGTCAGATATCCGTAAGGCCGGTTCCAACAATTTTCACTACAGTCGAATCCATTGTTGTCATACGGCAACCCTTTCCTGCGGAACTCTGCGCCATCTGCCAGATCATTCCAGCGTCGGACCTTGCGACCACGACTATCCACCTCATTGTCTTGTGGTTGATCTCCCATTTGGCCACAAAGATATTCCTCTTTGGTGGCGAGGCCCATGAACCAAATCCATCTGGGGTTTTTGCCACTCATTGAGACGCTGGAGAATGTGTAGGTATCGCATTGTTGATTGACGCCCATACCGGCATCATCAGCGATGGAAGCATCCCAGTGGAGATCGGTTTCGCCCAAGGTTCGACGTTTTGCTTTACATTCGAGCCGTTGTTTGTACTTGTCGTCACCACGAAACCAACCTTGTGGCATGTGGATATCGTACTGGTACTTGCTCTCGCCAGTTGAGAACTCGCCGCCAAACAGGGTTTTGTGAGCGACCTCGAAGACGGCCCCGCACAAATTGCCTTGACCGCCGGTGATTGAGCCGTTGAGTGCCCACCTTGGGGCACGTTGTTTTGCCTTGTCAACGATCTCTTTGATTGCAGGAATCCTGAACATCTTTGTCTTTCTATAGAATGCGGCTCATCATTATCGCCAGATGAGTTGTTGAACTTGAGTATGTCTTGACTTTGTGTTTGAAATCAAGATAATCATTCCGACAGTTGCCACAGAAAGGGAGCAATGACCTACGAACAGAAACTACAGGATTTGCTGACGAAGCGACCGAACGACAAATTTTTCAGAGGTTGCATGGACATGGAGCAGCTATCTGAACTTCAGAAGGTATGGATCGACCGTTATTTCTACGAAGATGAACGGTACGTCGAGATATACTACAAGACTCTTTTGGAAAGAGTATTTCTGTCTTTCAACTTATTGAGGGAGCAAAGATGACCCGCAAAACAAGTGTCACCGCATACGAACAGATGCGAGATAATGGCGTTCTTGGCAGGAGACGCTGGGAAGTGTACGAGTGGTTGTTTCAGAATGGGCCTGCCACTCCACGCAAAATCACAGACGATCTCACCAAGGGCACTGGAAAGGATTCTGATTGCTACAGACCACGGTTGGCAGAGTTGGAAAAGATGGGTGCTATCGAATGTGTCGGAGAAGAGGTCTGTGACAAAACTGGTCGAACTGTGATTGTCTGGGATGTAACTGACAAGATCATCACAAACAAATACAGTAAAGACCCTCTTACTTACAGGCTTGAGCAACTCGGTTTTGCTTCTTTGGAAGAGTATTACGCATCTGATCATTGGGCTTTGATCAAAGCAGCATACTATTCCAGACACAAAATGATCTGTGCCATCACAGGCCACTTTGACAACATTCAGCTTCACCACATTCGGTACGACAATCTCGGCAACGAGAAGGATGAAGACTTGATTCCGCTTTGCCGAGAGATGCACGAACTCCTGCACGTTCTGGTCAAGGAACACAAAGTGCCGCTCGATAGAGGTCATTTGGTCCTGAAAGAGACCGTGAAGCAACTGTTGGAATACCTGAAGCAACGGCGAGTTCAGACGTAGTAAAAAAGCCCAGCCGATTGGCTGGGCTTTTCTGTTTAATCACACCGCAAAATTCAGCATCTCGAAGTTGTAACACTCGTCATCAATGCCAATGACGAACTTGCCCTCCGGAGCCAGACAATCCCACACAACATGAAGCTCCGGACCATAAAACGGCATACGCCCAAAGTATCTCACAATGGGATCATCGAGTTCAGAATTCTCTGAGATGAAGTCTTTCTCAGTGATGAACATGCCTGCGATTTCCGGGGATGCCCAGAGCCACCAGAGTGCATTTTCGTCATATTGCTTCGGCATCACACTGATGATGCCCTCGGTCAGTGTCTTGTAACGATGTCGGATAGTCTCGCCGATGAGCGTGTTGAAATCGAATGTCTTTGTGACTTCGGTTGAGTTGTTCTGAATTCTGTGGTTTTTGATTCGTTCTAGGATCATGCTGTATTAGAGTTTGGGCTTGCGCATTTGCTTCGCCGACGCTTTAATACAAGCAAAGAGGAGCAGAAGGCTCGTGTGGCGAAGACGATTTATGGAATGAACTTCAATGATGGGACAACCACATGCCGCTGTTCGGCGCTGGGGAGTTAGATCAGGTCAAAGCGATTTGCGGAGGTTGAAATGACAGAAGAGCTATTGCAGGAGAAGTGGGACGAGGTTAGAAGTGCCAAAGCGAGTTTGGTGGACTGTTGCAAGAACGACTTCCCTGATTTGTTGATCAAGTGGGAAAAGTGTCTGATTGAGAATGGAATGGTTCGTCGGGTGCCTCGGGACAAGGATGCCATCGACATTCTTGCAGAGTTTGTCAATGACATCTGGCAGTATGACTTATTTCGTGATCCTGCTATCGGCGGCGATCTTCTGTTATTTTTGAGGCCGAAGAAGTTGGTTGGGGCGGGCTTCTATGAACGCCTCAACGGAAAACTTCGTGATTTGAACTGGGAAGTTGATGGCGAACTACCTAAAAGGAGACATTATGGACTCGAAGGAATTACTGCTAGAAGCCTGTAGGACGTTCATTGGTTTGTATCGGGATAGCGACATGAGTGAGGAGTGTCATGGTCTTTACATTCAGATGCAGGAGGCGGTTGAGGCTGCGAAGAGTGAGATGAAGGAATGTTGTGAGACTGAGAAGTACATGGTCATGGAGATCATTGTCAGTGACGAGTGGATGGACTTGGTTTCGGATATTGTGACTGAGGCTTTGTCTGATCGTACAGAGGGTGTGGATTGGAGTTCGAGCTATCGGAATGCGACTGAGGCAGAGAAGCAGCGAGTGATTCGTGTCGATGTTGAGAGAGATTGACCTTTCTGGTAGAAAGGTTGATGATTTGTGCGAACGATTGAACTTACAACGAGGTGTTCAATGGCTAAGAAGAAACACGTCTACGTCTACCATGACGGTGATCATGGCGACATCGAGATTTTCGACACGCTCCAGAAGGCCAAGGATTATACTGAGATCCACTGGCCGTGCGACGACATGGAATCACAAGATCGTTGGGAAGGGGACATTGAGGTTCACGGGGAGATCCAAGACCTAGAGAGTCAATACGTTGTTATCTACAAGCGAGAGGTTCGCACAAATATTGTGGAAAATTGAATTGACAAGAAAAAGCGGTGCGTCAATGATGAGGCTGCGGCAGAGGTGTTGCCACTGAATCAGAGAAGACTCGCCTCGGGTTCGCTTGAGCAACAAGATTTGGAAGGGATATCGAAACACAAAACCCAGCCAAGTTGGCTGGGTTTTGTGTTTAATCAGATGAATTTGGTGGTCAGGTCAATGTGTGACAAGCTGTTTGCTTTGGCTTTGATCAGGTCTCTGCGATGCTCAATGCCCGGTGCTAAGTCCCAACATTGGTTTGCGACGATATCCCAAGAGACTGCGCCGTAATGGCACAAATACATCACACCAAAGTGGCTTTACTCCGAGCAGGCCCGGTATGAGTGTGCTTGATCCATGAACAGAAAGGTTAGCTTTCCAGAAGTAGATTATCGTTCAAGTCCGTACTTGGTGACTCGAATATCTTCTTGAGAGCTTCTTGGTCTGATTTCTGTTTCTGGTGGTTCAGGCGTCAGCCAATTGGACTTCATGAGTCGGTTTTTTGCTAGTTGTTCGCAACGAGCGCAATAAAGATTAGGGGAAATGACTGCCCGATTGCAGCAAGGGCAGTTTTTCTGTTTAACGAGTTGTTGTGGTTGCTGCGGAATGATATCCGTCCCTCTGAAGCTCATGAGTGGACTGTCAATCTTCTGTGGTGAAGTTTTGGGCAAACGCAAGCTCGCATCTATCTTCGCCTGCAATTGAGCTTTTAGGGCGTCAGCTTTTCCACTAAAGACTTGGGCAATTTTGTTTATGCCTTCGGGCGAATCCAGTTTCTTTTCCTTAAGCCATTTGCCGATGATCTTTGGGTGTTTGTTCCGCAGATCAGTGATGATCTGCGGAATATCTTCTAATTGTTCCTCTAACCACAACTTAAAACTGGTCATTATTGAGCTTCCCTTGTGATCATATTGATGAGTTCTTGTGGATTCAGTCCAAATTGCTTGGCAAAAGCATTGACATCACCTAGCATATCTGGTGCAACATACCGTTTTGGAGGTATTGGTTTCTTGTATTTCTGATATTTTGCAGCCCATTTCTGCCAGTCATCTATGTTCATGTCTTGTGTCATAGCAGAAATGGCTGGGTCTTCTTTTGATCCCATGTGGTCATCATTCTGAAATCCCGTATCGAGTGGGCTTCCATAATCAGGCTCATCATCCCCATTGTCTCCGATCCACTGTTTGAATCTCATTGCTACGATATCCTTATGGTTTTTACATTTCTGTCTTTGGTTTTCTAGGCGGCGGTGCTGGTGGTTTTGGCAGCAAGTGTTGCATTGGGTACGGCACTTTCTCGCCCGGAGGCGGTGGCGGGAATGGTTGCCCATTTGGCATCCTCATATGAGCGTAAGGGTGCTGCTTCGTAGGATCAACTTGTATTGGACCTTGTGGTCCTGCTCGTTGGGCCTCAAAATCCGCTAGAGCTTGAGCTTTTTCGGCTCGGGTTTTTGGGGGTGGAGGCGGGACTTGTTGTGCAATCCTGCCGTTTCCTTGTCGGATTGCTTGTCCCGGAGCGGGCGTTTGACCTGCTGGTGCCGGAAGTGCGGAGTTTGGATTCGGCACCACTGCTTCTTGGTGCATCCATTGGATAAAGTCTGGGAATTTGCTCATGTTGTATTTATGATGAGGTTGACTTTTTCATTAAAAATCGGGATAATCTGGAGCAACATTTGGAAGGCAGTTCTAAGAACTGCCCGGATTCACAACCAGTGTTAGGCTCAAAGCGTTGCTTCAGCAAACCACGCCAGTGATGTTTATTTGGAGGAGAATAAATGAGATGGTTTCTGTTGTTTTGTGTCTTTGGCCTGTTTGGTTGTGACACTCGGGCTGAACGTGAGGCTCTCGAAGCTCGCTGTGCGGAAAGACGCAAGGCGGCGACAACAATCTTCACAACGAAGAAGATCATCAATGTCTACTACAACGGCGACAAGCTGATCTTCTTTATGGAAGATGGTACGGCAATCACGGTATGGTCCGTGGCGCATCACAGTGCTGGTGCTCATCTCGATTTTGGAGAGGACAACCTGAAATGACAATGCCTCAATTGATGAACTGTCCGCACCAAGGCGATGGCCGCTGCAATGCGTGTCTGGGCGAAGCCATGAAGGAAGCTCGTGCCGAGGCTCTTGAGTTCAAGAAGGAACTCATCGAGAGAATCAAGCGGATTCGCAAGGCGATAGAACAAGAATGCGAGCAGGCTCTCATCGCCAAGCTGACGGAGATGTGCGAGCGTTACAAACTCGTCTTCGACTATTACGGAGAAGAGGGCGACGACACTCCCGAGCCAGCCGAGGAAGCCGATCATCTGGCCTACGAGATCAAGTCAATCTCGGGGATTTTCGTCAACAACTGTATCGCTGCTGATTCAATCAGCAACGATCCCAGTGAAGATTGGGACGGTTCTGTTCGACAGTTCCATTTCGAGAATGGATTCCGTCCGCCCGATTTCTACGAGCACTGTCGGGAAGGCGTCGATGGCGGGGAGTTCCCTTCTGCCGACAATCCCACACTTCTGCATCAGCAGTGGTTGGAAGAGAAGGCCAAGAAAGCAAAGTAAGGTCGAGCCCAGCCAGTTGGCTGGGCTTTTTTGTTAGATGGGCGAAATGAGAGAGTGAGACTCTAATATGCAGATATGGAACCCAAAATAAATACAAAGTTCCCGTATTGGGATGTGGCAGCAACGATTGTGTTCACGATCTGTTTCCTTCTATTTTTCTGGTGGTTAGGAGCAAAATGAGACCTCTAGTAGTATTCAGCGGAGCCGGGTTGTCAGCAGACAGCGGCATCCCAACATTCAGGGATACAGATGGCCTGTGGGAGAACCACAAGGTCGAGGACGTAGCTGAGCATCAGGCTTGGTTTCGTGACAAAGAGCTTGTCTTGAAGTTCTATGAGGCACGGCACGCCAATTACATGGCGTGCCAGCCTCATGCGGGACATTATGCGTTGGCTCGTCTGGAAGAGAAGTTTACCGTCACGCATGTGACGCAGAACATTGACGATCTGCTGGAGCAAGCTGGCTGCACCAACGTCCGCCATTTGCATGGCCGGATCAATTCCAAGAAATGCGAGTGGCACAAGGACATACCTGCCAATCGGAACCGTGCTTTTACTTGTGACTACAAGGCAGAAACGGATGGCCCGGTTCAGATGGGCGATTGGTGTCCTCGGTGCGGCGGACAGATGAGACCGGACGTGGTCTGGTTCAATGAAAGTGTGGACTTCAACTACGACACAGTCCGTGAGATGGTGCGTCAAGTGAAGTATGAGAACGGCGTGTTCATCTGCGTCGGCACTTCAGTTCAGGTATTTCCTGCCGGGTACTTCGTCTCGTTTTTCTCTCAGGTGAAAGAGAAGTACATTATCGATCCGAAGGCACATGGGGTGGCCGACTACGAGTTGATCAAGGGTGGTGCTGCGGAACAATTGCCTATTCTGGTAGAGAGGCTGCTCAATGAATGACAAGTTTCTTAGAGAAGCAAGGGAAATTGAGGCCAATTGGACCAAGCGTGGTCTAAAACTTGGCGATCTTCTTGGCCGGACTGAGCGATCGGCAACGGCCTCAATGCTGGAATGCCAGCGATTGTTCAAGGAGACTGGAGAGCGTGACTGTTGTGATGAGTGCCGCAACTTTGCCAAACTGGAAGAGGAATCATTGGCATCTGCATCATTGTAGGATGAAGCTACGGGGCAGACGATGATGCTTCGATTGGTCTCAATCTCTCATCTTTGTGATGAATGATCATGCTTTATTTAGACTAGCTACAAGCATGATACTGCAATTGAATCCGCCTCTTCCGCTTCAGACTCCAAAGGGCGACGGCTACGCTCACTTCCTGATTGACTTCGGGACCGAATATCATCTACAATGGGTGGTATTCATTGATGATACTGGAGAATGCTGGACTTTCGAGAATCCACAGATTCGACTCCAGCCGAACTTCACGATGGGCCGCTCTGCAACAACACTAAAAGGTAAATCCGGTGAAGAGAAAGTATAGATGGCAAATTTCGGGTTTCTCTCCGAAAGGTCCGATTGCTCCGTTCGGGATTTGTGTTGATCATCGTCCGGCCATAGTTTGGCAAGAACACCTCAAGCCGTATGTCATTGAACCGGAGTACGAAGAGCTTGTCATCTGGAGTTATGACACTACGGATGATCTCTCCAAAATGGATTCAGCAACCGAATTCACACTAATGGTTGTCGATGGGAATGGTGTGCCCGTTGAGGTCTGGCGCATGAAAGAAACCTCAGTGGTGAGCCGCCACATTCAGTATGAGGATGAGCCCGACCTAAGACAGTACGAGTTCACGATTCGCTACAAGAAATGCGAGTACGAGAACTTGTCAGACCTCAAACTTCCTCCGATTGGTTCGACAGGCTTTTAGAGACCGTCTTCCTCTCAGAGAGGTCGGAAGCCATTCTTCACGATCATCCAGAAGACTGTTCCTTCACCCTCGGAGACGACAGAGAATCCTGTAAGGTTGCCATCGTCGTTGTCGGTCATGTTTACGACATAGGCATAACCAGCGCTCTCGGTTGAGACAATAATGGCGTAATCATCAGCTACACCGGGCAGCGGATATGGAAGAACCACTGTGGCGGTCTCTGAAGGGGGCTGGAGATGCCGCCTTCAGATGAAACCCTACCAGCACCCATGATGACTGGACCTTGTGCTTGGATAGACAAGTCGATGATTGTTGGCTTATTGCTATTGCCTCGGCCCCTTCCGGTTGTTGATGTTCCTGCCATGATGACCTCTAAAAATGTATTCCGAATGTGTTTTCTACTAGAACAGTTCTTCTGTTCATAAAGTCTGGCGCTACTCTGATTCGGTCGCCTAACTGGTATGTATCAAATTCAGTCACAGTTTTTTGGTCCCTGTGCCAGATGTAGTTGCCATTGTTTTGGATTTTTCGATCGAAGTCTTTCCTCACATAGCTCATGTGATGGAGAACGATTTCGTCCCGTGAGAATATCCTCGGGTTATCGCACCTGACATGCCTCTTGGTGGTTTCGATCTTGAACTTGAAATCAGCATTAATCGAATAGACATTGTCCACGGGGTGGATGAATGTCTGAGTGTGCTTCTGATTGGGCACGATCTTATAAGTCGGTTGTTTGTAATAGGTCTCGGTGCTGATGATTGAGCAATCATGGCCTCCCATTTGGGTTTTGGCGTAGGCGAATTGTTCTGGAATGTAGAAATCGTCCACGTCGGCAGTGATGTGGTGGGTACATCCTTGACTGACTGCCTTGTGGAGTCCAAAATTCCGGATGTTGAGTTCGTTCTGTTTTGGCGGCAGGCTCAGGTCGCAGTCGTAATGAAACATCTCATCGACGAGACCGCAGTCCGCAAGCCGTTTGACGGTTTCGTAGAGTTCCGGCGGGGCTGTATTGCCCCAGTACGAGAGGTTCTGCCAGACTACAGACACATAGTCCACATGTTTTCTGACGGAGTTGATTGCAAATTCTAGGAGTTCGAAGCCATCGAAGACCATGTATGAGATGCCAAGTTTCATGTAATTATGTAGTCAAAAACACAAGCAGACGATCTCTAATATGAACGAAAAGTTTGCGAGTTCATTATGAATAAAAGGGCGTTATGGCAGAGAGCATTAAAGCACATGCACACAGAGTGCGGGATGGTTGGTATGACAAATACATCAGGCATCCCGGAATTGACATTGGGGCCACCAATGATCCGCTGAACCACACCTTCCGTCGCTATGATTTGCAGTATGGCGACCCGGATGCGACTTTCATGGAAGGCATTCCGGACAACACATTCATGACGGTGTACTGTAGCCACATTCTGGAGCACGTCACAGACCCTCACACAGCGGTGAAGAACTGGTTCCGCATCCTTGCGCCGGGCGGGCATCTCATCATTATGGTGCCGCACCGGGACATGTACGAGAAGAAGACGGAGTTGCCGAGCCACTGGAATCACGACCATAAGTCGATGTGGCTGCCAGACAAGACCGAGCCGCCCTGCACTTACAGCTTGAAGAAGCTATTGGCAGAGACGATCCCCTCGGGGATCGTGGTATCATTCGGCATTCTGGACGAGGGCTTCGTATCGAATGGCCCTCTCAATCACTCAAGCGGCGAGTACAGCATTGAGGCTATCGTCCAGAAGGCGGTTTGACCTTGACTGTGTGGACGTAGTAGAGATCATTGCCGTAGTCGCACTTTTTGATTTCTAGGGAGACATCGACCTTTTCTTGGCCAATGGCTCGGAATTGCTCTGCGTATCTCTGGGCGATTCGCTTGTAGACCTCGATGATTCCGTCAATCGAGTTCACAATTCCCCGAAACTCATCAGTGATGAGTTGAGCAAGCTGATCCCTTTGACTGATTGCTTGCAAAAACTGATCCCTTTGACTGATTGCTTGCGAAAACTGATCCCTTTGACTGATTGCTTGCGAAAAGATTTCTTCCCATCGGAAATGACGCCAACTGTGATTTTGGATCGGTGTCGAAATCATGTTAGAAAAAGTGCGAGACTGAAGATCGGCGATATAACTTGAGTTCATACAGGAATGCTACAAAAACTCTTGCGCAAAGTCAAGATGAGCACTATGATACCGCATCGAGGTTGACATGGACCCCTATTCAAGGAGAGTCTCATGGTCAACATGGGCTTAGGCAAACTTGGCGAGAACGTGACGTTCCGCCGCAAACCACGCTATTCTATCGAACTACAATTGGATCAGATTCAGCTTCCGGAAACCACCTGCAAAATCACGATTGATCACGAAGCGAAGGTGATCACAACCATCTTCTACAATTCCCCGAACGAGGAATTCAAAGAACTTTGGGCGTTGTTGTCAAAGTGGTATCAATTTGAGCAACAACAGGAGCCACCTACGGAATCACTTTTGGGCTCTGGAAAGCTCAGAAGGTATGAATTTTGTGGTTCTGACCAATACTTATCAGAACTCTACCTCGTTTCCGGCATCTGGCCGACATCTGTGAATTTCGGCGACTTGGATCACTCTTCGAGTGATCTTGCTACTGTGGAAGTGATGTGGCGTTACCACACATTGGAGTTAGAAACACATGCCCCAAACCCCTCAACGCAAGTTAGTTAACATGTACACTCACGGCGTGATCACTCAGTACGAGTTCATCAGCCGGTGCATCTGCCTCGGCAAGGATGTGGCTCCAGAGCAGATCATCAAGGTCGTCCCAGATGAGTACAAACAGGACTTGAAGCAGAGGGTCATCGAAGCCGGACCAAATCTCCGGTTTCTCTGCATGGGAAGCTGGGCTTGGAACGGCGAAGGAAAGAGTCCACAGCAGACTTACCTTGAGCAACTCAAGGAAGACTATCTGGCTGGGGCAGCGGTCTGGAAGGAATACTTCTGTAAGACGCTGCTGGAGTCAACTCTGGCTGTGATTGAAGAGAAGAAATGAGAAAAGCCCGGCTTTCGCCGGGCTTATTCTTTTGCCTCATACCCTTCGGATCGGAGACATTCCAACAGTTGCTCCAACTGGCCTCTCTCCTTGAGGAACTTGTAGAGGAAGACGTATCTCTCAGCCACATTGCCCATTTCCTCAAGGGCGGCTCGGACTTCTTGTTCGACTGGGGTGAGTTTCATCCGTTCATTCTGTCAATGAATCTTCTGTGCATTCGGCTGCAATCAGCTTGCGAAATGATGCCAACGTGCGGGACGACGTTCGCCAAAACGATTGACGAACCTTCAGAAACCAGCACTAACCTGTAGTGTGGTTCAAATACATTGCTACTGTTTGAGAAAACAGTCAAAAAGAGTTGATCTTGTCCTCGGTATGCCAAGTATACGGTCGAAGTGATTGGCTGAATTCGAGTCAAAGAAGCGTCCGCCAGCCAAATCATGAGATTATCGAATGTTACAATCATACAACCATTTTCTCATGTTTTGAGTTTGGAATCAAGATGGAATGGCTTGTGACAAAGCTACATGAACCTGAGACATTTCATACGATCCAAAGACACCGATGAATTGGCCGTTAGGCATCCTGCGACCGAGGAGGAACGATTCGGTCTCTGATGTCAGGATCAACGAGTAATCAATGAATGCTCCAATAGGAGTGAACAAGGTGGTAAAAGTCAGCACGTCATTGCCATGATGCGCAACGAATACACCGCCACCACGATCCCCGCTGGGCCAAAGGTAACTTGAAAAGACAACATTAGAATTGTCGATCCAGTTCAATAAGTTCGGCAACGTGAGGTACATCATCAGTAGGCTGTGCCCCAGTCATTTTCGTTTGGAAGGCTCGGCCAGATGTCCATTGGGGTCTGTTGATGCACATATTCATCACACATGGCATCATGAATTGTGAGCAACTGTTGCTCGTTGAAAATGCCAACACATCCTTCTGGAAGCATCCGGGCCAGAAGGATGGTCTGGTTCTTCGAGACCATTACTGCCGAGTAATCCATGTATTGGAAGTTCGAGATAGATGTAGAAAAAACCTTGTTGACATGGAGTGTGTCTGTGCCATTAACGGCAGTCATCAGAGACCCTCCATACGAAAGGTCTCTGATGCGCTCCCGGAAGATGACAGAACGTTCAATCCACGATAACAAATTCTGCATCGTCAGTTTTGTCATGTCGAGTAACCCCAAACGTCAGCCAGAATGTCCCGAATCTCGTGCTCGTACTGCGCTCGGAACACGCCCTTGTAGGAAGTCTTCGTGATGTCTGACCAGAGCGGTTCCAGACGATGTTGCCGCAATTCTTCCTTCAGGAGGCTGATGTCTTCGGCGCTGCCCTTGACATCAATGGTGCAAGTTTCTTGGATGATGTAGTTAACCATCGTGAGTCTTTCTCTGATAGTAGACCTTGTTTTCATCACTGGCGAACCACAGCAGTTCGCCAGTGTACTTGTTCCATTCGCAGTAGCCGTACTGATTCTCGCAAATGCACTCCCAACCGGGCCGTTTCTTGACCTCAGTCAGTCGTTCATCATCGAGTTTGTATTCTACTGGTTCGTAGACAATCGGCATTGGAAGAATTACTCTGTTGCGGGCTCTGCAAGATTTCGTCAACACGAAACCTACCCGATTTCTGTCAAAAAGAAAAGCCCGGTTTGCACCGGGCTTTTGCATTACTTCTGGGCTTCCAGAAACTTCCTTGGGTCGATGATTCCGAACCCTTCGTAGAACTTCTTATGAGTATAATTGCCGTTTTCTACAGGCGTTGTGTACTTCCTGAAGATCGCCCTGTAGTCATCAGCCGTTTTCAGGCTGTAACTGGCGTGTCCCTTCTTCACATACGACAGAACCAGTGCGGCACAACCCACAGCGAATGGGCAGGCCATTGACGTTCCACTCAGTGTGGCGTACCAGTTGTCTGGGACAGTTGAGAAGATGTCAACGCCGGGTGCCATGAAATCGAGGTTCTCGCCGGTGTTCGAGAACTTGGCCCTTCTCATTTCTGAGTCGATAGCTCCGATTGAGATGCACTCCGGGTAGTTCGCCGGGTAGAACAACTCTTTCGTGTTGCCAGCGTTTCCAGCGGCGACGAAGGTGATCGTTCCCTTCGAGGCAGCATATTGGATTGCCTTGCGAACTTGAGCAACCTTCATTGGCGAACCAAGAGACATACAGAGGATGTCGCAGCCATTGTCTGCACCCCATCTGATGGCCTCGGCAACATTCAACAGATTGCCAGCGCCTCGCTTGTCCAGAGCCTTGATTGGACGCACTTTGGCCTTTGGGCAAACGCCGACGATACCGATGTCGTTGTTTTCAGCGACAAGAGTTCCTGTGACGTGTGTGCCGTGGCTGTTATCGTCCTGTGGTGGCTTTCCACGGTTGACGAAGTTATAGCCTTCGAGCAGGTTGTCATTGAGGTCTGGGTGGTCGAGATCGCATCCTGTGTCAATTACACCGATGACGACTCCCTCGCCAGCACTCTTCTCCCAGATGGCAGGCAAACTAAAGGCTGAAATCTCCCAGCCTGCCTTTTGTGCTGCGTCTTGAATCGAGAGGCATTCTTGTCTCTCGTAAGGCAACAGCTTGCATTTGTAGTCTTTCTTTGCGGCCATACATTCCTCCTTGGTTTGACCTTAGAGTATGTAGTGGTTATTTCCTGAACTTCTTTTCAAGCGATTGTGCGCATATTGTAATTGCAGCAACCATAGGAGCTTTTTTGTCGATCCTAAACCATTTCTTGTTACTAGGCATAATTCTTTGGGCTCTGATTGTTTTCGTCAATTCGTCTGATTCCCAACAAATGACTCCCGGAGTGTTCATTGTCACAATCGCTTCGCCGCCTAGCAAAACGCCATTTTCTGAAATGCGTATTGAAACATCGACAGATGAATTTCCAGAACACTTTGATCCGCCTGAGAAATCAATGAAATAAGATGTGTTTGATGTTGAAATAGGAGAAACAACGATTCCCCCTGATGTTACCTCGTTGTAAACCTTCATGTAATTGGCAGAACCTCCCGCAACACACCCTCCATTTGGAGTAGTGGTGTAATGCAAGGCGATGGGAGCAGAACCGCCAGCAGTACATCCTCCGGCTCCAACCTCATCGTATGAGTTGGCGCTGGATTCAGGAGATGGATAACCGCCTAAAGAAATGGCGGTTGTTGCGCTGAAAGCCTGCCAATTCCCGTTTGAGTATGGGGCGACTCCAACTATAAATCCGCCGGAGTTTCCATAAGCAAATATGTTTCCATTTGAGTCTATTTCTACATCGAGAACTCCAGAAACACTTTGATAATTAAACAAATTGGTCCAACTACTGGAGCCGAAGTTGTATTTGGCAATGCTACTGACATACCCGGCAGATGGCCAAATTGCCACATAAAGCTCTCCATCTTTGTCAACAGTGAGTGCATATCCTGTACCAGAGATATCTGTCAAGGATGTGATTGAATTGTTTGCCACACTGTAGTATTTTATCTTGGGAGAACCGCTTGACATCATGATATACACCCGATTGTTGATTGGGTCATATTTCAGATCGTTGATCGAACCACCTATGCTTGTGGATATGTCAGTCCATGTGCCGCCGGAGTATTTCTTTAGCGTACTAGAATAGCCAGCATACAATGTTTGCTCAGAATCAAGGCACAATTTGACGTATGTGTTTGCTGTGAATGACGTGGATATCCCAGACCAAGAATTGCCATCCCAAAGAGAGATTCTTCTTGAGGACGTTGTTGTTCCGTGAGATGCGACATACAGCTTGTCGTTTTCCCAGTCGTAAGCCAATGATGTGACATCTTCATCAAACCAGTTTGAAGCACCCAAGTTGCTCCAGTTTGAACCATCAAAATACGCCACTCTGTTCAGTGACAAACTGCTATTCCCGGTGGCGGTGAAGGTTCCGCCGACAAAAACTTGGCCATCAGAACCGCCTCGACATACTGCGAGCCCCAGATTGTTGAGGCCGACACCGACTGGAGCAATCGTATCTGCCCCGCCATTCCAAGAGCCTAT
>JACCDG012020358.1_pt1 | contig 99486 bp, 151 predicted proteins | sample 7442471 | NCBI WGS metagenome assembly JACCDG01 (sample SAMN15323444, study PRJNA562643) | freshwater metagenome | isolation source: river surface water | place: USA:Blue River Watershed | collected 2017-08-17 | reverse complement strand
CTGATACCCAGAAGCTGTGCACCTTTATTGGCAGCCATCATGCGTCTGACTTCTTCAACCTGCCGTTCATCCTTTGGCAATGCTTCTAGAGGTTGTTCAACACCCTTATGAGCGTCTGGACCACCTTCTGCCTCTGGTGCCTGACCGGGGACAGGAGAAGCGACTCCCGGCGTTGCAGCAGGACCCAAACCAGCGGCTGCCGGATCGACAGCACCATTGGGTTCAACACGACCGGTCACGTTCGTTGTTGGAACTCCCTTTGGTCCAGCGGCTGGCGTTGGGGCCGTAGGCTGAACTAGGACAGATTTATCATTGAGGAACTGCAATAGTTCCTTCTCGAAAGAATCGATGGTCTTCATAACGTCATCGAAGTTTTCCAAGAACACCGTTTCCAATAGATGCAGGTGTTCTCGCATTGGATCATTGTGCCAACGACGACGTACATTCTTCCACTTGTCTTTGACCCAATTCTTGACAGGGTCCCATAGAACTCTCTTAAGACCAGCGCCAAATCCATCAGATGGACGGAAGCTTCCCTTGGCTGCTGGCGAAAACTTACTTGATCCGCCCGAGGAGCGTACAGATCCCGGCCCTCTCGATGGAGCCGGCGAGCCAGAAGATGCAGATGCTGGACCAGAACCCATTGGGGCAGGCGAGATCGATGGGCCACCGGTTGCTGCCGGGGCAGATGCAGGGCCCGAAGCGGCTGAACCCGGTGCTGGACCCGCTCCTGCTGTAGGAGCAGCAGTTTTAGCAGCGGCTGGACCGCCCATAGCTGGAGCGCCACTTGCAGATGGAGCCGCACTTGGGTCATCTTCAGCATCGACCGTCGTTGGTCGAGCACCCTTCAAAACAGCAGTGATATTGGTTTTCAGTTGGGCGACAAGCTCTTTGACTTTAGCAGAGAGTCTTACACGCAGATCAGCTAAGGGATCAGCAGCAGAAATCGCTTCGGCCTCAGCGATAAGCTCTGCGAGGAATTCCTGTTTACAGTAAGAGAAGCAAGTCTCAAGGATCGCTTTATTGTCAGCGAAGTCCTCTTTACGTGCTACGTCATAGCACGATCTTGCAACCATGCTGGATTCGAAGAGCATCTCCGGCAGCTTGACGGCCTCTAGGACCTCCAGCTTCATGACATCAAATGCCCCAGAGATGCCTCCGGAGATTGACAGGGCCGGTGCATTTCTTTTGAATTCGCTCTTTCGATAGTCAGCAAAACTACGCATTATTCACCCTCACTGATTGTTAACCTATATAGCCCAATCTGGGGCTTATTTACGTAACGAGTAATCGTTCATTTTCTTGAGAGCCATCAGATTGGAGTCATACTTCTGAAACTGACTCGGCAGATACTGGTAAGAAATCCGCTCGAAGTCCTCTCCTTTGTCTTCTGGGTGTTCAAAGTACACGTTGCGGCCCTTCTTGCCGATAACTTTGAGACCGATGCTCTTTGGAGAATACTCCTGCATCAACAAATAGGCAGCAATGCCTAGATCGCTGATGGTCTTGTGGATGTTGTTGTCGAAGCTCAAGGGCTCCTGATCATTCATCTTCTTGAGGAACATGAGACAGGAATCGAACGTATAGAACTCATTCGGTGGCTGATACTCCAGCACCAAACGGTCGAATTCCTTTGCAGCGTCCGCATTATCGCACTCAAAGAAGATCAACTTAGCTCGCTTGCCAATCGGCTGAAAGCCGTACATCAGCAAATAAGCGGCGACTCCTAAGTCATTTACGGACTTGTGAATAAACTCTGACATGTTTTAGCCTTTCATCTCTCGTTTCAATTTCAATTGCGGCCCAATAAGCTTGATAGTTCTGAGCCGTATCGACCCAGTCTTGCCTCAGGATGGGCATTTCATACAAATGATTTTCGCTGAAGTCGGCTTCGTTGATCTGGAAGTATTTCTCCCGATCAATGCGAAACCGATCAGCGTTCAGTCTGTCTAATGGAGTATTCATTACACACCAAATAGCGGCTTAAGTTTGTCTGCCACCAAAGAAGCCACTATTTCCGTAGCATTTTGATCAGTTGTGCCCAGCCGCACTCCTTCATGGATGGTCAACAAAGGCTTCTCTTCGACAGTCGTCTGGCAACCATTGAAGAACAGATGATTGTTCTTGAAGAGGAGATCAATGTTGTTGTTACTCATTAAGAGGAGCACCTGCTTGATGATATCTTCACGTGGGTCACGGTCGATTTCGCTGATAATGGTCAGTAGTTCCGACTTCTCCATGAGGTTCGCCAATACCAAACACTGGTAATCGAAGACCATTTGAAGAGATTCGTCGCTGTCGACCTTACAATCTTCCAGATAGGCTAACCTAATGCATGGAGCCAATAGTTTAAGCTTCGGACTAAGAATCTTCTCACATGGCCACATCTCTTCAGCCATTTTGATCAACTCAACTAACTCTGGACACTTCGGCGATTCTGGTGACCAACTATGGTGAAGGTCGCCGATCTCTGTCATCAGTCGGAGGAGCACCTGTTGTTGTTGTGTTTGATCCCGGCACTCGCTGAAAGTATACGGTTCAGCCACAATTGGCTCATCGCATGGATGATACTCTTCCCGGCGATTAAGGGTTGTCCAGTTAGAGGTGGCAGGAAAGCTAATCTCCGGTGTGAGATCATGATGCAACAGCTTTAGATCCGGCTCCACGTCTTCGATCTTCAGACCACCTAGCTCAAGTTTCTTCTTGAGTTGTTCATAGGACGCAACAGATTCCCTGTTGGGTAGAGTCAAAGCATTGTATCCGGTCCAGAATTGGCCCAAGATTTCCTCGGTAAACATCTTGGTGCTCATGGTTGATTCAAGCAGACGATGAATTCTCCATTCAGCATCATCTACTTCTGGATTGCAATCAAACCTCTTGAATTTTGCTGACTCATCATGCCATGTTTCATAGAACCAATTGGCATTACCACAAGGGGTCGAGATGACCTTAATCTCAGCCCCGAAGTCAATTTGCCACTTCATGAACTGCCAAACGTCATGCATATGCGACAAAATCGTGGCCTCATCAATGATAATCAGATCAAATCGGCCCCGAGCACAACGCAAATCTCGGGCATCAGAGCTATCAACAGGCCACTCCATTGTAATTGAAGAGCCGTTCTCCTTGTGTTTAATGTAGTTGTGGCCTACCTCAAGTTGATACTGCATGTTGAGCGGCAGCGATTCCACGAACTTTTTGATCTCGCTGAAAGGAGTCAAGAACAGCATCTCATCACGTCGCTTGTTGAATAGTCGCCAAACCATCCAACCCAACATTGTTGTTGTAGCTCCAGCACTCCTAAACTTCTTGACAAGAAGTTTAGGATGGGTCACCATTTCATGAAGAAGATTTTTTTGATAAGGCCGCAGTCGAACTGCGGAATTTAATCCAGCGGCAATGTGCTGAAGGCAGCATTGCTCAATAAACGAAGCGATATTAGAAGACACTCCCGAGAGTGTACTCTCTGTTACATTATCCATTCCAAACTCCTATATGTTACCTTAGCCAAACTACCCCTAGCTGGCTTCAGGTTATATAGGCACCGCTATTAAGAATTAACCGGCGTTTTCGGCAGCGATCAAACATCCACGAGCAACGCTGAAGAGTGGATCTGCTGGCCGAATTACCTTGCCAACTTCAATTGGCAGGTTCGCTTCACGGACAAGTTTCTCGAAGAGCACGTCAAATCCCGGTGGGGATGCCGTGCCACCAGCAACGATAATGTCAACTGGTGCGTCAAGCTTGGCATTCTTGTCTTTGTTGGCTTCGAGCCCTTTCTTGAGGCCCGTTACGGTCTTTTCAATCATCAATTCGTACTGAGTCTTGATGGCTCTTTCCACGAGGTTCTTTGGCTCTTGGTTGAGGTCGATCTTCGTCTTCGTCTTATTGATGAAAGCAATGGTTTCACCGGTTGCCTTAGCGGATTGCTTGTCAATCCAGTCACCTGAGTTGACGATGGCAAAGCTAAACACTGGCGCACCGAACAGGGAGAAGGCCACGTTCACCATACCGGCTCCGCAGCTAACTCCGATGCCGGTGAACATCTTGTGCTTCAATTCAGCATAGACAAGAGCCATGGCTTCGTTGATTGCGATAGCGTTGACCTTGTTGCCGTCCTCTGACTTGTAAGCCGTGAAAATGGCTTCAACAAGCTTGCGATGGTAATCGGCATCGGTTTCTTCGTTGATGGCATTGGCAGGAACGCAGTAGCAGAGACGTTCGCCATTCTTCTGAATGTTGTCTAGTAAGCTGTGAACCATGATGTTCATGATCTGGAATGCGTCTTGCTCCTTTGGGTTCACACAGCCATCTTTCATTGGCCGCTTGAGTTCAAGCTGGGTCATCGTGTAAGCGATGTTGACAGCAGATTCGCCGAGAGCATAAGCCACGTTGGCATCTTCACGATGGATCAGTGGAACACCAGCCTGCTTCATCATGTTGAATACGAAATCGTTATCCAACGGCATTTCGAGGAAGGCGTTAACTTCTCTCTTGTAAACGAAGTTGCCCTTCTCATCTCTCTTGCAGCAAACCAAATTGTACGTCCCCACATCAAAACCGCAAGCCATACGAACCTCCTCAAACTTTGTTGTATCTGACCAATGCTTGATTGCGCATTAGCTTCTTTGTCTCTTCTGAATGCTTCTTTCCCAGTCTTCCTTTGCCGATCCGCAATCGCTGATTAGTTGAAAGGATTCGTGTTCCATCATTTTGGTAAACAACAGGCGAAATGGGCCCGCCAGTAATGTTGCTCCACCTATCGCCAGTGCTGATCCTTGTCACCGTAGTTCTGCCCACATCAAATCGATCAGCAATATCCTGATGAGCCTCACCATTTCTGAGTGATTCAGCGATAGCAAGAACACGCTGTTCGTCCAGTTTGGAAGAGCGACCCAAACTCATTCTTTTCTTGACATCAGCAGCGTGTTGCTTACCAAAGTTTGGATTGCCATGTCCTTTGTATGATGCTTTTTTTGCCTTGCTCATTGCGGCCTTGGCCTCTTCGGTATGCGTTTTTCCAAAGAAAGGATTGCTTTCACCACGTCTAAATTGAACGTCAAATACCTGATTGAACAAATTCTTTCGGTCGAAGCTGTCAAGCCAAGTTTGCTCCTTGAGTGGCAAGTCCGTTTCTTTACATTGCTCTAATACAACCAACTCAAAAACATCTGGACCATGCAGCGACCAGCTACGCTGAAGATGTAAGTTGTAGTGTGACCCGTTTCTTAATTGTCGTGTGTGCGTATTGTGTCTGTACTGTATGTCAACACTTTGGCCGACATACAACTGTCCTGTCTTTTTGTTTTTGATGGCATAAATGCCGCACACGCTCAACAATTCTCCTTTTTACCAAAGTTCAATTTGAAACCTGATCCAAAGTCCGGCATAATATGTGGGACCTTGTCATCATCATCCTTACTGAACGTCTTTACCGACTTGACCGATCCACCCTCAGCGGTCGCTACAACTTCTCCATCCACTGTGATGTGGATGTTCAGCGTGATCTCTAGCTCTCCATCTCTGGGAACTACAGTCACCTTCGTTGTTGGGCGAATTAATTGAGGCATGAATCCTTATCTCTAAGAGAGTTAGCTGGCCATTTTGTCAGCATCTTATCTACCCCATCCAATAGCATTTCTGGTGTGATCTCTGTCAGACAAGGCTTCCTGTCAGCCTTGCTCTTAGGACAATCACACCAGTTATAACAGGGGCCACATGTCCAAGTAGGATCGTTGTTTCTGTGTCTCTGCACGAGCACGAAATCAAAATACTTCCCGTAGACATTTCCATCTGCAAATGTGAAGATTCCCATAAGTGGCTTCCCCAGCCCGCCCGCACAGTGAAATGCAGCAGTATCAACGCTGATCACATAATCAGCAGCCTGAATGATTGCCATCCATAGTCGCATGTTACTTTGACGAATTTGAGGCTCGTCTCCCTGAAGAAACTCCTTAATGTGATTCACATGCAATCCGACGGGAGTGACTCCACGCTCTTTCAGACCTTTGAGAAGTGCAATGTTGTGTTCTGGCAACAAGTCCTTGCCGGTCATTGCTGAAATTGGAGCAATGAGAGCGATTGGCTTGTTGTCTTTGCGATACTGCTCAACGATAGCCCGGCCGTAGCCGAGTTCCTCCGTGCTGAGTTTGATATGCATGGAGTGGTTTTGGAGAGAGACGCCGCAATGACCAGCCCAGATATCGCTGCGGTGTGGGCCGGAGAAAGGAGCAAGTCGCATCTCTTCTCGACCGCACTCTGTGGATGTATTATAAGAAATCGTGTAATCTTCACGCTTGATCTGCTTGAGATCAAGCAGTTTGTCGATGAAGGGATGATCTCTGACAGCGTCGTGATAGTATTGCGGACAGGCGAAATGGATCTCGGCTTCCGGCATGACCCGCTTGAAATCCTCAAAGATCATCCTGTGCATGAGAATGTCGCCTAGACCGCCGTTGCCACGGATAATCAGGATCTTGTTGCGGCGGCTGTAGAAGTCCTTGATGGAGAGTGAAGAATTCTCTGGATGCTTGGTGTTGCGGAACTTCTGTAATTTCATGATAGGCATGACATAACAGAGCGAACCAATAGAAAAAGGGAAGGATTGCTCCTTCCCTTTTCTGTTCCATTATCTCAGGGGTGAGATTAGCTGTTGCAAGTGCTCTTGATCGATGCAATCCAGCTTGCGGAAGGTGTGCTAGAAGCTCCCTTCAGACGCAGCATGGTGATGACCATATCGCCTTGGTTAAACATCATCGTTTCGCCAGCGGCGAGCTTGAAGGTGATGTTCGTGTCGCCGTTCAGTTCGCCTGTTACAGCGATTGAGCCGTCGAGGTTCTGAACGCTCAAGAAGCGAGCAGCACCGCCGTGGTCGGTGACAAAGTCGATGACCGTGTCGGAGAAACTCGTCGACAGGGTTTCGGTAGCACCAACCGAGAAGACGTTCTCTTCTGGGATGTCGCTGTAAATGCTGCCGTCATCGGAAACAACTTCGATGAAGGAGTTCGTGTAGCCGACTTCGTCAGCCGTAAACTTCTTCCAGTAGTTGCAGTCGGTGAACGTGTCACCGTCCTTGAGAAGACGATAGCTGCGGTTTGGGCCAGCGACCCAAATCGTACGCTGCTTCGAGGTCGTGAAAGGCGTGCCCAACTGACCGTAGGTCGAGCTAGTGTCCGTCGATGGGTCAAGGTCCAAACGGCCCTGTTCGTTGTTGTTAAGCTTTACTCTGAAAACTGACATGTTTTCCTCACACTGTGTGTTGGTGGTCTGGTCGTCTGATGTAGCTATGCATATCAGACAAAAACCTACATGTCAGTTGAGTTTAACCAGATACCAATGCAGCCAGTGGCCTGACGTCACGCTCAATTCTTCTGATGTATGTGATTGGAGCCTTACCGCTTCGCAATTCCGTAGCTGATAGAATGTTTGCGAACTCTGAAAGGAGTTCTGTGTATTCATCCTTGCAACCAATAAATACCTTGAGGCCCGGAAATTGTTGTTCAACAGCGGGCCTGTCTGCACTCAATTGTCTTAGGTACTCAATTGAGTCCCCAAGATAGAGAACACAGTAGTTGTTCTTGATTTGTTCATAACGGGATAGTTCCATAGCGACATATATGAGTACAGACAAAGAAAAAGCCCAGATGTCAGCAGTTGCCTTCACCAGCTTTTGCGAACAATTCGGCGACGACATCTATGCCGACATCCTGCTGGAAGTGCTATTCGAAGGGTTGATCAATGAAGAGGCTGTATTTATATCTGGCGAGCCGGAGCAAGAGGGATATCAAGCTGATCACCGTTCTGAACGGTCAGTCGATCATCACATCGAGGGTTGAAGATCTCTCGATGCTGAAGCTGCCTCAATACTGGGAGCGGCAGATCCAGCAGATTGTGCACGATCACAGAATGCTCTATGAGCCATGGATCGAGTCAGCAGTCGATCTGAATGAATTGAGGTTGAGATTGCACGGCCGGGGATTCGCACATATCCCGGCCGGCTTAAACCCGCTCTTGAGACTAGAGGGCTATTCTAAAGCCCCAATCGCTGACACAAGCTCGTGCGATGTTCAGCGGACCATGATTCGCAAAAAGAAGTAGGTTACTCTTCCGCTTCCTGTATCTTCACACAGAAGCGTGGCACAAAGAACGTGCCTGAATCTACTTCAATCTGAATCTTGGTGCCATCAATGGCTAAAACAGTTCCGCCGTCTTCAAGCAACTCTCTGACAAGTAGCTCTGGGTTCTCTTCTGTTTCAATGCGTTTAAGGAGCTTACTTTCACTTACTTTCGCTGTTACAGCACAACCGATGAACTTGTCATCGGGGCCTTCAACCGTCTTATTGAGGTTGAAGAATTGGCTCATATCCTGTTGTTTTGACAACCAGTCTTTGAAATCATCGAGCGACAACGGTCTATTGGACATCGTTGGTTCCCTCCTCGGAATCCTGTAAAAATTTGATGGCTTCTTGTTCGCAGGTTATATATTGGGCATTAACACATTCTGCGCCGCTGGAGTAGTTGGCCACCTGCACCTCACGTTCCTCCTGATGGGTTAGCCAATACAAGTTAGCATCAATAATACGTTGCGACTTCAGATGCTGAGGATAAGTCCACAAGCCATTTACAAGCTGAACTGCAAACTCTCTCTGTTCTTCAAAGCTGTCATCACAAGACAATAACAAGACTTTGTTTACTTTGAATCTATAGGCTAAACCGATAGCAGCACAGATAGGGTTTCGATAATCATCAATGAAGTATGGCTGCGAAGCCGTGTAGCCAAAGTGTTCATTTGGGGTCGTTGCATACGTGTAAATGTCGCCCTTGTACTTCTTCATGAACTCTGCATTTGTGCTCTGGGAGGCGATACAATGAGGATAATAGAGTCCGGTTGCCTTGGTGGGCAGATACTGCACAGCTTCATTGAAAGGATTGTTGACAACGTAAGCGTTGATCGGCAATCGTTTCTCGGCCGGCACTTGCGGCCCATACAACTTCCATCGTAGATGAGCCTTGTTGACCGCTAGTACACAGAACTCAGGAGAAGCGAATTGAGAGAGGAATTCATGCCGTTCCTCAAACTTGTAGCCATCTGAAACGATGACCATCTTGCGAAACTCAATTCGTTCGGTCGAAATGTTTGGAAGAGCCTTGTTGGCTTCCATGTTCTTTACGAAGAGTTCGCATTCTTCAGTTGATACCAGATTGGAAATGGCGAGTGGGTGGTAATCGGTTTTAGCGAAATTACGTACCCACACGCCGTCTGCCAAAATGAACTGGTTACCAGATGGGTGTTTCTTGATTCGCATCTTACTTAGTCGGGCAAGGAACGATCATAACACAGTTCCTGCCATCTGCTTCCTTACTTAGAATGTCATCCAATGTGATCTTTACCTCAATTGGCTTACCACTGTACTTGAGTTCAATCGAAGGCATTTCTGCCGGCAAGAGCAGCGGAATTCCAAGACCCGGTGGGATCGAGATCGGGATGGACTTTGGCCCAATCAACTCGATTTGATCTGGAATACTGCTCTCAATGACGATCTTTTCCGGGATCGGCTTGACCATTTCGATCATGATCTTCTCTGGTAGCTTCTGCTCCATTTCAATCTGAATCGTTGTTGGCATATCGATTTTGATAGGCTCGCCAGAGTAAACCAGATTGATCTGTTCCGGCAACTCGCTGGCATCGAACTTGATTGAGTTCGGGATCGGACTCTCGGGACCATGGATTTGAATGCTCTTAGGCAAATCGACGCCACTTGAATTGATCTGGATCTTCCGCTCAAACAGATCACCAGTATCCAACCTGATATGGTCATCCGGCATGATTACCCGGATCTCTGATGGAATGCCAACGGACTCATACTCGACCTTGATGGAGTTGTTGACCTCGAAGAGATCGGCAAACTCAGTACCGAATTCAGCCATGAGTTCTGGATCAACAGCAAACCGCTCTGGCGTCTTAACCTGCCGAGCAAGGGTCATATTGACTTCCATCTCTGGAGGACGACCCCAGTCAACCTGAAGCATAGGCAACTGGCTGATGTCCAAGTCGATGGTGATGTTTGAATCAGGCGGAACGACAATGATCTCGGATGGGATGTTGGAATCAACAACAACCGTTGGTGGAATGTTAGGCCCATCAAACACCACAAGGCTTGGAATGTTCACGTTACCGACAATTGAAATGATGCTGGGTAGCGGGAACAAGCCTGTGACAGTGATATTGCTGACGAGATTGATGTTTGGGCCCGTGATTACCGAAGGAATCGGACCAATCTGGCCCTCCAGTGAGATACATGGAATGACCAATGGTGGTGTCTGAATATCGATCTCAGGAACTTCGCAAGGAACGAAGATGAAATCCGGGACTGTTGGCACTTCCGGGATCGGAATATCGAATACTTCAACGATCTCTGGAGGCGGCTCTGCTGGATTGGATCGTTCAATTGGCGTCTGAATGATTTGGCATCGGTCGTTGGCTACTCGAACGATAGGATCGATTCTGGCGTTCAACGCATAACGATGCTGGCCAGCCAGATCTGTGGTCGTGAAATCACCATCTCCAAAATCCAACCGGAAAGTGTTGATTGATCCGGGTGGGGTGATTTCAATCAGATACTCTGAAAGCACGCCAAGGATAGGGCTGTTCTCGATGATGTTGAATGTGAAATTGATGTCGGGGCAAGAGAAGTCGTCGAAGATGACCTCAAGCTCCTGTAAGTTTCTGATTCGCCAGTCGAGCGTTGGGCGTCTAGGATCGAAATTGTAACCAATGAAGTCTTGCGTTTTCAGGATAGCATCCACCATCTGATTGTGATGCTCGGCAACGACATAGCTTCTGATCCAAGAGCCTCTAGCATTGAATCTCGTGTTCTCGCCGCCTAATTGTCGAGCACAACCCTTGAGTTTGATGACTCTTTCGTCATCATTCTTCTCGACGGAATCGTAATAGAACAGTTCTCCTTGTAGGTTACCAAACCCATTGTCTGCCCAGATGTCTGCTTTATCAGCAGAGACAGGCAGAATGCTGATTTCCTGTGCCCATGGAGCATTATCCGCAGTCAGTCTAGTTTCTGTGGTGTTATGCACCAAATACAGCGTGTAATCGCTGTCGATGGCTTTAGGGTAAACAGGAATTGGAGGAAATGCCATAATATGCTACGACTTAATAGATGCCAGAAATCCACTGAGATCCACTTGGTCGACTCCCGAGATTTGCAAAGGTGAGGTCGATTTCGCTGAAACGTAGCAGAGCATCTGAGCTATAGTCGAAGCTCAGATACGCCCGCTTATCATGATCTGAGACAGCCAGCAATGTATTCGACTCACTATCGAACCCAATTACTGACGTGTCCTGAAGGTTCCGATACAACAAGGAGTTGATACCGGGCCCACCAGTGGTCCAAGCATTAGCATCAGGCGTGTACTTGGAAACAGACCCTGAGTTATTTAGGAAATAGAGACCTGAACTCAAATCGACTAGTTGACCATCTAACTTAGTGGGTCCAGCAATGTCTTGTAGCTTCCGAATGTTGGTGAAGGGTTCTGATGCCGTACCTTCTGTTCTGTAGAAGCTCTTGAGTCTGAAGAACGGACCAACGCCGTTGTTTCTAAGGATGTAACCCGTGCTGTCTTTCCATGCCGTCCTGTAAACGCTGAACTGGCCGTAGACAGAGTCACCGGCTCCATCATAGGTGACCACGTTCTCCGCAAGTTCTTGAGCGCCGTTGATGTAATTGCTGCTAGTCAAAGCTTGGGATGTTACAGTCACATTTGCCAAACTCAATGATTGCTTGGTTACATTCGTTGGTGATGTGCTCGGTGGATAGCTGGAAACGGCACCAAAGACAAAGTAAGAGTTCTGAGTAGAATTCAGATTTGCCCAGTTCCAAGGACGTGTAATTGGAGTTCTGGTGATGTACGTTCCAGAGAATCCGTCGAATTCAATGACAGCAATTTTTTCAGCACTGATCGGTTCGACTCCCGTGCGGCCGGTGGCATAATACAACAGACTACTGCCGCCTTGACCAGACTGAATATTGTTTCGTGGGACGAAGCCTACATTTTTCCTGAACTCCCGCTTCTGCTGAGTCGCATTTGGAACGTTATCCAAGAACGATTCATCTCGGGCAACTGTGTAGGATGGTGCATCCATCAATTTGAACGTTTCGCTGATCAGTCCGTATTCATACCCACGAGCCGTAATGTTGTCGTTATCGAAAATCCACAGCCACATGTTGACGTTCTCAATGACGTCAATGACGTTAGGATATGTTGTGATCCTGAAGGCCCCGAACTGAGTATCAACACGAAGCTTGAGATCATAGACGCCACCAACGCTATACGAAGCCTTGGCTTCACGAGCAGAAGGGTGGTTCAAATCATCGCCAAGAGCCCACGCCCAAGCCACAACAGGATCGATTGGATTGTTGCTACCGTTTAGCAGTTCGCCAGCGAAGCTGTATCCCGGCGTGCCAACATTTTCGCCTGTTGGAACTTCAATTTCGATCAGGGTGTTGATCGGTGATCTAATTTTGGGGAACGTATCGAAAGGCCCATCAGGCGGAACACCCGGCGTCACTTCCTGATTCGAGGCGTTCTCAATCAAGCGAATGACTGCTGTATTGGGTGCTTTAACACGAGCGTTTACATAGTTTTTAACGATCATGGAGTCAGAGCCGAAGTTGTTCTCAACCGTCAGCTTGACATCATATAGGCCGGGCTCCAGATACGTCTTCCGAACCTTGCCGCCGTCAGTATCTCGCACGATCACATCAACATCGTTTTCTGGAACCTCGTCTGTCACCTCGATGAGGGAGATAACCGAAGCGGTGTGGTCTCCAAAGTCCCATGTGACTTTGACTTCGTCAGCAGTGCCATCCGTACCGAGCCGGAAGCTTAGATTCTGGAACTCAATCTCCAGCGGGACGTTGCCTGTTCTCTTGTCGGAGGTAAACCAAGCCTTGGGTTGCATGACAAGACGCCTGAGGAAGTTGATTCGACCTTCGAGAGTTGGACCGAAGGGCACCTTGTCCTCTGTGCCTTTGACACCACAGAACTCTTGGATCTCAATGAGAGCATTTTTAAGGTTGTTATGATGCTCTGCCATCACGTTGACGGTGACGTGTGTAATCCTCTTTGGCTTCTTAACATCAGGAAAGCCAGACAGAAGTTCAAGTCCAGAGATGGTGCCAGTTGTTGTATCAAAACCACTGTAGTAGAACGAGATCGCCCGCTCATCGATATCGCTACACTGTTCTGTTAGCGTAATGAGCCCGGTAGGAGGCATACGTTCCACAACTAGAAAATCACCTTCGACTAAGATCGATGTATCACCGGGGTTGTAGTCTTCTACTAGCGTGAACCTGAGCGAGTCGTGGACAGCATACAGGTTATTGTCGCTGTCAAATTCGTCAGGATACAGGGAGCTTACTGGTATTGTCATAATTGCCTTATAGAACCACGAGCGGTTCAGGTAGTTCTACTTTCTTGAGCCGGCCATTGGCGAATTGAATGATTTCTGTAACGATGTATTCACCCGGCTCTGCATAAACATGAGTGATTTCGTGGATGTCTGGATCTTCTTGTGTATAGTTGGTTCCATCGCCAAAGATCCAATTTCTCTGCACGATATCGCCGTCAGACTGGTCAACAAACACAAACGTCTTCGGGTCGACGCTCATATCATCTGCTGTTTCTTCAGAGTATGGGTCATCAATCGTATCGACGTAAATGAAAGGCAGGGACTCATCAGAATTCACTTCGATATAGCCTGTTTTTGTTGCTACGCCCTGTGCGCCCGTCGATGTCACAACATTCAGCTTAACGGTATAGATTCCCTCATTCACATAGGTGTGTTGGGGATGTTTTTCTAAGGACGTACCGCCATCTCCAAAGTCCCACAGGTAGCGAGCCACGTGGCCAGTTGAGAAGTTCTGGAAGGTCACAGTCAATGAAGGTGGCCCTTTGATTGGGAAGGCCCGGAATAATGGTTTAGGAGCAAGAAACCGAACTTCTTGAGCCTTCAAGATACCATTCAACGATTCTGCTTCTGGAAATTCTTTAGTACCACAATTGACCTCCATGTTAATGATGGCATCTTTGATGGCATTGTGGTGAGCAGCGAAGACGGCATTTGAAACAAACGACTCGCCTGATCGCCAGTGTGCTTGCTGAGAACCTTCGAAACCACGAATCAGATCTTCAAAGGTGTTGCTAGTTTTTGCTCCATAATAGATCAACTCGTAATCGCCCGGCAGACCGATATCAGGCCCAATTCGAATGATACCGTTGACTGGAAACAATGACGTATCGTCAACAATGACACGCTTGGCATTGAATGACAAAGTTTGCTTCAGAGGGATCTTGGCATTGTTGGTGGCCTTGTAAAGGCTCTCATAGTCATCCAGAGCTTCGGGGAAGACCGATAAATCGCCTGTTACGTATCCTTCGTCAAGACTTGAGATTTGTTCAGCCATTATTACCTTTTGCCACGTTCGCCAAAGCTCGCTTATCTGCAATCAGCTTTGTTTGTATGTTGGTGATCATTCCTTCGATTTGCTTCCGAACAGGAGCATCGGTGTGCAAGCACATGATGGTTCGAATGAACTCGGGGTCGAGAGGACGTTGAAGGAGTACACGAAGATTGAGTTCTTCTAGCAGCTTCTCATTCCACATCTCTCGCTGGGACTCCTCATCGTCGAGTGGCTTCATGTCGCCGTACTGGGTAACGATGCGGTTGAAAGCCTTGAACAGGAAATCGACTTCTTCAGTAATGTCTTGAAGCTTCCGGTTCAGTTTCCGGCCGCTTTCAATTAGGCACTGTTTGTCCCGCTCTAGCTTCCTGATATTTATCTCGCACTCCCGAATATTTAGGTCGCTGTCTTCAGTCGAGTTCTGGGTCTCCTTCCGGATGAACCGTTCCATCCTCTGAATCTTTACATCGAACATCTCCAGATTGTCTTCTGTATCCTTGAGATCCTTCTTGAAACCATCGATGGTGTCCCGGCGTGCCCTCAATTCTCTTACAATTGACCAGAGTTGGGCCTGAACAGTCACTTCCTTGCCGATGATGAACTTCTCGATCTGATAGAATGTATGCCTTTCCGGCATGTCTGCTTTCTTCAGAATTTCATCGACACCAATTAGAATATCTGTTGACATGGGCCTCCTTGTTTGTAATGCTGGGACCTACTAATTGAGCGTCAAAAGGAATGAAAATGACGAAAACTGAAGGGCGTCTGGACCAATCGCTGTGCTATCTCTCTGGTCCCATGGAGTTTGTGGCTGATCACGGCGTCGAATGGCGGCGGAATTTCATCAAACTATCAGATGAAGCCGGGCTACGTATTGACTACATTGATCCGACCAACAAGCCGGGTGACGAAACCGCCAAGATTGGCGAGAACAAGGATCACCAAAACCGCTTGAAGGCAGAAGGCCGATACGTTGAATTGCAGGAATATGTCGACAGCTACCGGCGACAAGACCTTCGCTACACGGATCTTGCTGACTTCTTGGTAGCAGTGGTTGATCCCCGAGTCCCACAATGGGGGACGTCGAATGAGATCTATGTTGCTGAATGGGCGCACAAGCCCATGTTCTTCATCTGTGACGGTGGTCTCAAGAACCTGCCCAATTGGTTGTTTGGTGTCATTGAGATCAAGGGCCGTTGCAATGTCTTCGAATCAGTCGAAGAGGTCATTGAGGAACTCAAGCGATACAACAGCGGCGAAGTTCCAATAAATGACAAGTGGGTGTTGATTCGGTCGTATGTTGAACAACATCGACGCTACCGAGTCTAAAAGCCTTCTTTGGCCCAATTCACATTCTTCGGTTGGGGCTGGGCACTCCAGATTTCTCCGGCTCCAATCAGTGTGAATGTGAAGTCATCTCGATCCCAGTGCATTCCGTCATGCACTTCGAAGATGGTGTGTTCGTCATCTCTAAGCTCCATTGGGGGCTGGATGTTAGAATGGCGACCAGAGAAGATCCAAGTCAACTCCATCATGGTCGTGCCATTCTCAATCATGTTCGTGGAGATTGACGTTAGTCTAGCCTCATTAAACATGACCACATTTTGATCTGTTGGGTCGACTCGGACTTCTAGTTGCGATGCCTGTGCCAATGTGAAGTAAATGGACTCTGGTTCATCAAAGGTGGTGACAGTCAGGTGCCCATGAGGCGGCTGGCTACGGAATCCTACGAGACCACGAAAGAATTCATATTCGTATGGTTCTTCCATCTGAATGTGCAATGAATTGGCAATAAAAGACTGCCCGTTGCACGTTATTTGAACCGCACAGGAATCAAGGTGCGTATCTGACATTTAGCCTACTTTCATTCCGACAATAGCCTTGAACGCACAGCCATTTTCCATTGCGGTGATCGACCACAGCAGCTTGGCTACTTCAAAGTAATTGAGCCCCTCTTTTTTCATGGAGGCCGTAGGGAAGCCGCCCATCTTATCGAAAAACCTCTTATTGATCAAGACGCCGTTGAATGGTGCATCAACAAAGTTGGTCCCGGCATCGAGGGCTGGGAACAGAATGTCTGATTCCTGTTTGGCGAACACATGCAGCTTACGCTCGATAGATCTGCACACTCTGCTGCCGGCCGTCAAGAAGAGAGCCCATTCGTGTTTGTTGTGGCTCATTCCATCATTGATCAAGCACGTAACCTCGGTGCCTGAACGATAAACCGCACACACTGCTCCCAATTGGACAAGCTCTGCTTGAGTTGTTTCTTCTGGAACCACACAAATGACATCTCGTTTGAACATGTGGTTCGATGTCGAAGCCAAAGAGGTTTTCAGAGCAGCAAGATTGCGGTCGGGGGCCAGAATGACAAGGCCGATATCCATTGAGATCCTTAAGATAGCAGCATATCGAAATCAACTCGAATGATGTCATCTTCAGTGATCGCCCTCGATAGCTCAAAGACCCCATCTTCAGGAGTAGCTTCGAAGGATGTTAGTGTCCAGTCGTCATCCATTGATGCGCCGGGCACATACACTTCAACATCTTGGTAGATTCGTATACCATTGATATACACTCTCAGTGAATCTTCAACGTATTCTGACGCTACCGAATTCACCTTGTAATTAGTGTAGTCTGGCGTCATCAAATTCACTGATACTGGATCTAGCCCGTAGTAGTGTTGATGAGCGGCTTCAACAGGAAAAGCGAAGTTCAGCTTCAAAACATCCGGAGATTCAAAGCTGGGCGTCACTGTGGAGGAAGGCTTAATTTTGAGCACACCTTCGCTGAACACAATCGAGTCATCGTCGCTGGTAAAGACCTCAATACTGACATCCTTAGCTTCATCGGCGATTAGATCCAGTTTCTCTGATTGGGGCCGAGTCATTCTGACATAGTCGTCAGTGTCTTCGTGAGCCTCGATGCTGTGCAAGGTTTCATCAACAGCTTCGGTCTTCAGATTGCCGTCTTCGTCAATGGATTGATTGAGACGGTTGGCTACGCTGCCCTGTGTTCCAATAGCATCCCTGAGTTGCTCAAGAATGTTGTCAACAGCAAAATTTACTAGGTTTACCCGACGGAGAATAGCCTTAAGAGGCATATTGTCCGTCTCCCAGTGGATCGGATCATCTGGTCCATAGAGGACTTCAGGAATAAGCTCAATTCTCGGCATGCAATCCTAGACGCTTTTCAGCAATTAAAATGAGACGGCGACAACCAACTCGACACTTGGGATATTTAGCATACAAGAACTTGAAATCACCATCTGCTGGCAACCCAGTCAAAACCATCCCCATCATCTCAGTGAGAGCCTTGTTAAAGTCTCGATATGACTCATCGGAGGCCATGCGGAGCCAATGATTCTTTGGCTTCTTCCGTTTTCCCCAGATAACAAATGCAAAGCCGTTAGTGTCGAGATCAAAGTTGACAAATTCAATGATGGGATTGATGGCAGTGTTATGCACTCTGTGACCTTTCGTCCATTTCAGTCACTTGTCGTAGATTGGATTTCTTGACCATCTCAAATCGACTTCGAATGTGTACTGCTTGCTTGAATCGTCCAAACCAGTCTTTAATGAAACCTGCATTACGCAGTTGCTTGGTCATCGTGTTGTGAGCTACCCAGATGTTCTTCATGTTGTTCCTTTAGACGAAATTAAGTCGCCAATTGAATGTGATTTGCATTTCCTCAGTCTTAGTCAGGTCCGGAAACGTTACGAGGCTGTAAAGCTCACCGTTGGCCATTTGTAGGGCCATTTCATTAAGAGTAGCGTCCACGGCCTCATCGAACTTGATGACCGATGTAAAGATGATCTGAGCGGGTACTGACGTGTCCAGCGTGGCAATCGTGGGCTTGGTCAATCTGGTGACACCAAATAGACCCTCACGGCCGGCATTAACGAACTTCTTGACACCGGCTGTTGTTCCACCATCGCCAAAGATCATTCTGGTGATGTAGAACTGGAAGCTGCCGCCCAATACGTTACCCAAACATTTCGCCAGAGCCCTACGACCCGTTAGGAGAACCGTATTGTGGTAGTCGAGCACCTCTTGCCTTCCGTCCAGCCATTCGCAGATGATCTCTACGTCACCTGTCGGCTCAACTCTATCTTCGATCATAATTCTCCTTCAAATACATTCCCTGCACGGGTTTCAACGGTGAACTGGATGCCTTCAATTTGACCGATACTCTCCTGCATCCCGGCCCCTTGCGATGCAGAAAGAGCCACAATTGCTGTGTTCTCGTCTACAGTTGAATAGAGTTCCCGGATGACAGGATCTTGGCCGTCACGGTCAAGATGATCAAAGACAGTAAATCCAGCGTTCACCTGTTGTTTCTCTAAATGAGCCATTCCATAAGACACGGTTGTGCCACCGGCCGACAACGTCGTCCACGACTGATCTCGACCGTTAAGAATGACATTGATGCCATCAATTGCACTGATTCGATAGTATTCCCCGTCAATGATGAACAGGAAGTTCTCTTTGAATAGGCTGTTGTCCGTAACCTGATCTTCAACGGGCGGATTTGATCCATTCACGATTCCGAATTCGGCTTCATGATCCGCAAATGTGGTTAATCTGAGTCCACGATAGCCAAAATAGCCAGTTTGTTCCGTTGCCAGACGACGCCTGATCTCAATGGTGACTCCATTAGCATCACCATCGCTATAGCCTTCGATCCACAGATTAACCGTCTCGAATCTTGTGATTGGATACTCGGTTCCATCATAATACAGCGAGTCTCCCGGCTGAATGATGTCAGCAAGGATCAAGCTTGAATCATTGAGATTAACGATAGCACGTCGGGTGATCAGCAAGTGGCCGTCTGTGCCAGATTCAATCACTACATCATTGTCGTCGAGCAAGTTGTAAGTAATGCTGTCTGTGTTGGTGACTGGCAGGTTTTCATCACCATCGAGAATCAATTTGCCATCAATGATGTCTGCGATTTCATAAGCTGTCGCAGAGTACGCAGGGATTGAAATCTTCCAAGGTCCGCCAGTGTAACCATCTGTGTTCTCGACATCCCACTGAGTCTTGACTCCTAATTCAACAATATCAATCACGTCATCAGAGAACTTGAACAAGTCGTCCTGTTCAATAGTCGTGTACGTGTTGTTGTATTGAATGTTCGACAAGTTGAATGTAAATGCCGTCTCATTCACTGGCTCTGTAACCGAACTCGTGACCCGAGCAGTGTGTTGTTCGTAATTAGCGATCAAGTGATTGCCGGCGTTGACGGACGGTGCCAAGACCTCCAAAACATGATTGAAAACATCAATGCCAAGTGATCTTAGGTTGATATCTGGAGCAACGAAGGCGACGATGTCATTGAAAGCCGTACCGATCTTTCCTGACAGAACTGTCGTCAACTCTGTGAGATCGTCTCTCGTAATTTGCCAATCCAAGTCTGTTCCCACTCCATCCATGCTTCTGTGGAAGAACGGATTAACGTTTCCGGAGATCACATGCTGAGTCCAGTCATACTTGATGAGTGTTTCAATTCGCTCTACTGGGGAAGCCACAAACTCATTGACATCGCCTGCAAAGCTGATTGTATGCAACCGGGCATGAAACGGTGTGAACTCCCTCAAGATGTCCTGAGCCTCAAGAAGTCGGTCATTAGAAAGCTCTTCCATCGAAACATCGACGGTGTAACAGCTACTAAGACAGGCCCCGCAAGGATCAACGAAGTCCTTGTCGATGTAACACGGATCGTACGACGGCCGAATAGAGCCGTTGTATTCTTCCATGTTGTAGATGTTTTCCGAATACGCAAATTCGGTTCTCACATGACCGAAGATCAGCAGTTCATGAAATGGATGACGAACTGGCACAAGCGTATTGAACAGGACATCATTCTCCGAAATCAAATGAACGTTCCAGTTTTTGGGTGGATACATTTGATCGTTTTCATTTCTTTGATCCATCAGAGGCAAGCTTTGAATGTAGTCCTCGTGCTGCTGTTGTGTTGGATTTGCAATAGTCAAGTGCTGGTACTTGATTTTAAGGCGATCCCCGGCCGAAAGTTCGATTGGGTTGGTATCGTGCTCATCGCCAATCCAAGTCATGATTAGAATGCCGTCATCTCTTGTATCGAATTCAACATAGTCTTCGTCTAGCTCCGTGTATGACGTGCCGCCTTCTGTCTTGATCCAGAGACCGAAGTTATCTTCATCAATGGGTGTGACGATATTTGATTTTGTCAGTTCAAACTCATTCTTGGAGGCCACCAAGAAGGTTTCGGTGAACGTGTACGGGGAAACGATTTGCCAAAGCTGATCGTAAGTGTTCAACGTCATTCCGGCTTGAGCAAAGGACTCTGTAAGACCCGAAAGCGAACCCTTCTTTTTGAACAGTGGAATGGCCTGTTTGATCTGCCGCCGCCAGAGAGTTGGATCTCCAGACTTGAGCTTCAACCCAAACAGGTTTGAAAGATACATAAGCATTGACTCATGCAGAACGTTGGCATCAAAAAGATCAATGATCTGGTTCGCCATGTCTTCAAGGAACTTGAATCCTTTACCAATGGCTTGATTGAGTCTGTCGGTTGTGTCTGGCGTTATGTCCCGGTCGCTGAGCATGTACTTGTACATCTCAGGCAGATATCGCTCCAACAGAACCTCGTATTTGTCCTCTGGAGTAATGTGTGTTGGGATTGCTGATACAGCCCGCTCGTCACCATAGATAATGAACGGCACATGAGCAGATAGCTTTTCGCCTGATGGGTTTGGCGACCAAGTCCAACAGACGAAATAGTCGCCTTCTCTGGCCTTGCCCTCAGGATTCCATTCAAACGTGTAATGACCAAACTGGGGCTCGCCTTCCGGGGTCTCATCCACCAACGTCAGGAATGCATTTTCTGTATCCGTTGACAGCCAAGCTGGGAAGTCATCTGTACCAATGACTTTGACAGCAACTCGGTCCTTGTAATAGAAGACTTGCTGATGGGTTGCCGAATCAATCTGCTCTCTGATTTCTTCGAGGTTTAACAGGTTTTCGAGAGAGGGATCATCACAGACAGCCGATTCAGCTTCCACAAGTCTTGCTTGGAGTTCATCTGGCACTGAATTCTTGGTATATTCGCCATAGTTGGTGCCAAGGAAGTCACGCTCGATGTAGTAAACAACGACCCTATCCACCTTGTAAGGATTGGCTGCAAAGCAGCCGTTGGCCCCCGGTGTTTCAATTTCCAACAGGATCGTGTCGGTGATCTTTGGATTCTCGTTGATTTTCTTAAGTGGCATTTTTACTCGTAGACGAACGTGATCTCAACCAAGGCAGGACGAATGATCTCGTAAAACTTGGTTGTAACAACCTCTCCCGAATTGTCCTCGTTATCGGTCTGAAGGTTGATTTCGATATTCTGGATCTCAGGAATATCAGAGAGTGCTTTCACAATATCTACGGAATTCAGCATCTTTCCATAGTCCCAATTGTGCAGTGAGAAGAACCCAGCAACCCGACGTTCCGTTCGCTCTTTGAACTCTTGTTCGAACTTCCTGTAGAACTTATCCATCGTCAAATCGATTGCGACATCGACTTCAATAATGACCCCATCCTTGATGCAGAAGCTCTCTGTCATCATTTTCTTATCAGCGATTGCTTGCTGAAGCTCAACCTTGAGCCCGTTGACAGAAGGTTCGAGTCCGTCTTCTCCATTCCGTGTGAGAACATAGAGATCGATGATGTTGGCCGCACAACCATGGTTTCTCAGAACACCCTTTGCTTTACCAATCTGGCCATTGAATTCGGTGGCAAACTGATTGGCGAATGTTTCGATATCGTCATTGGACACGATTCTGTTCTGGGTCCGAATCCATGGCGGCAGCTTTCGTTTAATGTCGTCAAGCGTATCGCCGGCATAACCAAACTCGCCCTTGCGATAGTTTCTCAAGGTTACAGGAACTCGGAAGTCAAAACCCGAAACGATGTAGTTCTTTTGAATCTCGACGGCTCCAGTCACAATGTTTCCAGCCGTGCCCCCTCCAACCCTGAACGACATTAGGATCTGGGACCCATCTGAGGGAATCATGCCGCTTCTATTGTTTCCGAACTGAATGAAAGCGTTGTAGTTTGGGTCATATTCGACTCGGAACTCTTGTCTTGGTTGCGAGTCCGTGAAGAAATCCACCTGTTTCCATTCCGTGCCATCGACAAAAACCCGAATCGAGTTCCAGATGACAGGGCCTGCCGACAAAGCGATGAACTGACTTGTTTCGCCAGTGCCAACCGCAGCATTCGTGACTGTCTGGCCTTCAATGCCAACAATGCTGGTCGTGAGACCCGAACCAGCACTGATAACGATTGGTTCACCCAAAATTGGATGGTCTAGGTTATCAGCAGCATAGAGTTCGATGAAACGAACCCCTTCATCTGTGGTAATGTCAATCTGAACTGGCGTGTCAATAATGAGGTCTGTTTCTAAGACCTCTTGAATCGTGGCAGACCACTTAGAACGAGCCCCAATAGGTGGTTGCGGTTTGAAGCCTACAAGCATGGCCAAGCGGAAGGCATTATCGACTTCGCTGACAGTGTCAATGAAGACTTCGTTAGCAATCTGGTCCATCTTAAAGCTCAGCGTGTCTGCCAAGAACGCCCAGTTTTCAATGAGCATAATAGCAAGATCGGATTCCACGAAGTCGTTGAAGATCGTTGAAAACTTCTCTTTGGTGAAGTCGATCAAACGAGCCTTAAGAGACCAGAAGTCTTGATTCGTATAGTTCAGGTTCACCAATTTTGGCGTCTTCACCAAACTTGATGTATCGTACGGTGTGATGTCAAATGGACAGTTTTCAAGGGCCATTTTGTTATGCTCCTAATGGTCTATGCAATTCAAGCACTTCTACTTCTTGGATGTTCTCTGGATCAACGAAACTGACCTTAATGTACAGGATCGCTTCCTGTTCGTCGTAGCTGTCGTCCTTGCTCAATACAGATCGATCTATCTTCGATGTGATCTCAATGTTCTGGATGACGATACGAGGTTCCCAAGCTAAAATAGCGTCATTGATCATTTGTCTGGCCCGTAACTCTAGTGATGAGTCATTAGGTTCAAACATTAGCTGCCTCAATGGCGTTCCATAAGTTGGCAACATGACCCGTTCGCCCGGATTGGTCAGCAACAGTTGAAGCAAATCTGCTTTGATTTGGTTAACACCAGATCGATGTGCAAAGATACCTCGGGCCGACTTAATGAGCGGATACTGACAACCTATGAATTTGTTAACTGACATTGTTATCCTTGCGGACCATCTTGGAATCCAATTTTGTTTTCGCCGGGTGGCGTTTGAACAGGAACTGCAACATTGCCAGCGCCTGTGTTGATATCCTGTGTTTTTGAGTCGCAGGTTGACTTTGCCTCAGCCATCTGCTTGTCGTATTCGCTGTAATCGTTCCTGTCGTTTTTCCCGCCACATTTCTTACCAGCCGACGCAAATACTTTGTCGCTAATGGCCTTTTCGGTCCAGTGTAGGATGTTTGTAAGTGGGCAGTAGACGGGACACTTGGCAACGATAACATTGTAAAGGCAAGGACCCTTACATCCGCCTGATTCCTTGGGAGGACAATCTCGTCCTGCCATTAATAGGATTTGTTCTTCAGCGAACAGGATATGTAGCTTTCCAGAGTACCGGAAATCCACGTCTTCAGTTGATCTTGTGTGACGTCGTGAAACGTATGTGAACTTGTCAGACGGGTTCTTTTCTTTGTCACCGACAAGCACGATATCCATATCATAAGTCTGACGAATAGCGTGACCGCCTGCTCGCAAGAATACGATACCGGGACTCCCCTTCGGTCGGCCTTGGAACCGAAGGATATGAGGCCCACGGCATTCAGCAGAATCGCATGTATTACAGAACTTATCTGTCTTTGGATCAACACACTGTCTGTGTTGAATCTGAATCCACTGTTCCTGAGTGATCTCTTGCGAGAAGTCATCACTCATCTTCATTTCGAGCCCATAACCAGACTGAAGCTGAATGAAAGCCTTTGTGGCCTTTGAAACCGGCACACCGCCATCTTTGCGGCATGGACCGCACTGCAAGTTCATGTGGTCGATCATCTTGAACTTGTGCTTACTCGTGGATTCCATTTGGATACCACGCTCTGCACCAGCGAAGTTAGGCGGACAAGGCTTGCAACCTTCCTCTCCAATCGTATGATCGTTCAATTCGATCTTGTTACCGTGAGCAGATTTCAGACGAATGAAGTTGTCCTTACCTCGCAGATTGCTCTTCTCTTCGACGTCGCTCATCATGATCAAATGACCTGTTGCACTCTTCCAGTACGTACGGCCAAGATATTTGTCATTACATCCGAAGTCGAAACTCTCAGTAGATCGTTCCCACGTCGGTTTGCCTCTCGGCTCTTCAACCGAATCGTCCATGACCCAACTGTGACCGCTAATCGACAGGAACTGAATGCCTGTTTGTGGCAAGTCACATCTGTTGTTTTGTGGAGTGCCCGGACCTTTGTAAGGCCGACACTCGTTCCTGTGCTTAAAGAATGGGTTTGAGCCAGTGTTGCTGTCGCAGTATTTCGTTGCAGGATCACAGGGCGTGCTCGGGTGTCCGCCCAGAATGTTGGCACCGCAACCAGAGTCTCCTTCTTTTGGACGACCAAAGAAGTCACTGTAGTATGGATTATCACCATCACTGTTAGCACAAATGTCTACTGGACCTCCACCCGGATGCGGTGGGCACTTTGGATTTGCCCATTGTCCACCATAGTGAAGATGGTCGTCCTTGAAGATCATCCAGTTTCCGCATCCAGAAATCATCTCAATACGTTTCCAGCGTCGATTACACTTTGGGTCGCCGTCAACCAGCTTCAAAGCATGTTTCTCTGGAGTCTTAAATCCATAGATGTTGGGACACGTTGTTCTTTGTTGTTCCAAGCCGTTCATTGTGAATTGCTTAAGCTGATCGATATCATTGCCGTTGTAAGACTCCGTATTCCACGGTGGCAGAACTTGTGATTCATCGTCTGGGCCCACCAAATAGCCTTTACGGTGTCCTTTATAGATGGCGTCGTATTCCCGGCTTGGGAAGACCTGAGTCAATTCCCGGCCTCCCGGACCCCTGCTGCGATGCCATGTCGTTCCGATATAGAACGGTGCATCTGTTGCTCCACCTTCAAAGAACAGGATGAGCGTTGAGCCGGCTGGCGGAACCCAGTTCAAACCACAATCATCGAATCCGCCCATGGACGAAACTGGTGATGCGAAGGGCAAATTGTACCATTTGGCTTGCGGATCATGCAGAAGGGGGTGGAAGAACCGGACCCGATTCTCTTTCCATGGATCTACTGTTTCTACACAAAGGGCCCGAGTCATACCTCGCAGTACGATTTCTTGACGACGAGAAGGGAATCTTCTCTTCTTTGACGCCTTGGCATCATAACCAATGGCATTGAGTGCGGTCTCTAACGTATGAAGCCGGTCAAAGATACTATTGATGACGCTATCCGGATTTGCGGACTTGTAGACGTCTGGATGATTAGGACTATTGAGTTCTTGCATAATTTCCTACTAGCATTGCAGTGGTGGAGTCCAACCGCAACCAAGAGAAGAGCCCGGTGCTGTGTCAACACCCGGAGCGTCGAGAGTAATACCGAGAGTCGTGGTATAAACTCCGACTTCGATTCTATGTGTAACAGAATGTATACGCCAGCATTTATTACTGAGTACGTCGTTACAAGGAGGGGTGGCAATCCATTCACCGCAGGAACCACCTGAGCCACCTGCGATAACGAATGGATTGACAACTACGAGAGCTACTGTTTTAGCAAACAGCAATTCATTGGGAGGAGCGAGGGTTGGATCGCCGACTAGAACAAGATCTGCTTCGATGATGTCAAAGACAAGCTTCATCGCCTTCTTGGCTTCGTTATCGGCATCACGTTTTTCTTTGGTGGCATTGTTCCCATGTCGATCTCGACCACCGTCGCTGATCGTTGTTTGATTGACTAGACCAGCACCCTTAACGTCTTCTCGTCTTAATCCATCGACATTACGTCCGGGATTCTTTGATCCGGGCTCCTGTTGAGCATTGAGTCGTTCATTCGACAAGCTACCACCGACGGCCGTCAGTGAGCTAAAGTCCCAGCGGATCTTGGGATTGAATTCGAGAACGGAGCTTTCCTTGCCGCCGTTAACGATATAGGTTCCAATGGAGCTAGCACATGCAGGCGGCGGTGGACCATCACTGGCTTTTGGATCTTCCCAGAAGATCAGTTCGCCCTTTTCGGTCATTGGGTTCCATTGAGGAATCCAACCTTTGCCTTTAGATGACGGAGCGTCCAATAGCCAACGTCTTACTGTTTCAAGTTTGTTCTGACCGTTACAAATCCACTTTTGTTTGGGGCCCAGCTTCTTTTCTGGTCCTTGGCCTTTGAATTCAGCCGGCACAACGACACCATTGTTGATGCACTTAAAACTCACCTTGCCAACGTTTGGAGCCCACTGGCTCATCAGCATCAGCTTGTCGACTGCATGAATGAGGTGCATGGCGTTCTGGCCTTCGCCACCAAAGATCTCTTCACTGCCACCTTCAAACATACGTTTGCAGATATCAGTACCTGTAATTTCAAAGATCCACTTGCCCTGTGAGTAGTTGGTCTCGACGGAGTCGCAGAGGATGAAATAGGGTTGTGACGAGGAGGGACCCATAGGACCTTGACAGCCAGCTTTAGTCCAACCGAATGTGACCTTCATCAAAGCAGATGAAGGTTGCCCGCCTTTCATACAGGCCCAGTCCTTCAACAAGTGTTCCATGAACTTGACGAAAGAACCGCCCTGTTGATCGTGGATGGTTACTCGACAGGTGATTCCGTCTGTGTATCCAAGCTCGAATCCGTTGATAACAGCAGCGTGCTTTGGATCGGTGGCTTCTGATGAGTGATTTCCCACCGTAATTGGAGCACGACCATTGCCACCGCCGAGATCGGTGAAAGAGATCTGAACCCATGGTCCAAGAGTTGCGCCCGGTTCAGGAGCCTTGCTATTTCCGCACGTATAGTCAGTACAAGCCATATTGCCTCAATAAACTTGATTTGGCAATAAGATGGTCCTTCCGGCCTTGAACTCGTAAACATCTTTCATGCCATTTGCTTCTAGGATTCGCCACCAGTTGTCTGGGTATCCGTAGACGTCAAAGGAGACCAAATCTGGCCTGAACTCTGTGCCCTTGGTGATAACCATGACCTTCTCATCGCCTTTGCGAACGTAATTCTTACGAATGTACGTATCAAATGTCATGATACGTTTTTCACTGTAATAGATCACAGTCTGGCCCAGATACCGACTCGTTGGTGTGACGATATCCTGAGGTCTAATGGTTGTGTATTCGATGATCTGGGTCATATTATCGTCCGCTCTTCACGATTCTGCTTTGAAATGGTAGGTCGCTGGACGTGTAGACCACAATCCAGCTAGTATCTACGTCAAACCGATATGGACACAGCGTCTCTTCTTCCCACACAACCTCAGTAGGGAACTTCACATTATAAGACTGCAAAGCTACGCATAATGGTTCCGTAGCAAGCAATTTTCCACAAGTAATAGTGCAGATAGGTGGTGGAATGTACGGGGCACCTGAAGAACCGCCTTCCCGAGGATACAATGCACTTTGAATCATTCGCAGATAGTTCAGGTTCTTTTGGCCGTCACCCTTACGTGTAATGAAGAAGTGTAACTGCATGTTGATCTGACGATCACCTGAGTGGGAGTATGTGTACAACGGTGTCGAACGGCCGATAATCGTTTCGCCGTTATAGACAGCCTGCTTGCCGTCGCTGAGATCCGGCAAGTTGTTGAGCGGAATCGTGCCGGCTCCCGGAATTACAACATTGCAATCCGGAATGATGTTTAGATTACCATTAGTTGTGGCTTTCAAGCTGAACCTCCTCTACCTTCCGTAGTAACCGATCCGTGCGAGTAATCCGAGAATGTTAGATCCCAAGCTCCAGTTGTGTGTCCCTTCGCAACGTTCTTGACTCCCGGTCGAACTGGCGAACGAACACCAGCACCGAATTTGCCAACGATATCCGTCGAATTGAATCCACGGGTATTGCCTTCAATGGCTCCAAGGAGATGGATCATTGTGTCCATCTTGGCATTGTTGGCGAGCAGGTATTCGCCAATAGCCTCCATGCTCGGCAGAATGGTTCCACCACCCGTGCCTGCTTCATATCGTTCACGTTCCAGCGATGACTCGATACCGGCCCGGCTGACTCCCAACGTTCCAACTTCACCCTTGAGATCATCGTTGTAATCCATCGAGTTACTGGTAATTTCGCCGATCTTGGTCAACTCGGCAGCATCAGAAGCTGACCGTTCGTAATCCAAAGCCTTGCTAACTTCAGCGATGACGCTCTTGCTGATTTTCGTTGAAGACCCAGACTTGCCGTTGATAGCACTGGAGACGACTTCATTGAGATCCGAGTTCTTGGTTGCAGAAATCTTCTCGTAGAACGCCTTATCCAAAGCGTCTTCAACTTGCTTGTCTTCAAACAAGCCCGTGTTCTTCATGTTCGAATCAACATCAAGGTTCCGCTCCTCTGCCAATTTGCGGAAGGCGTCCAGTTGTTCGTTCGAGACACTTGATCCGAATGACTGATTCGTCATCCGTGCGATCATCATCTGGTCATAGGCATCAGAGACTTGAGTTGACTCGAACAGTCCCTTGTTGCTTGACGTGATGTCCTTGATTGATTTGTTGCTAGACAACGTCTCTTGGGATTGCTTCAAAGCTTCAAGGCTGCCAGTTCCTGCCATCCGACCATAATTGTTACGTCCGGGGCCCATATCTCCAGCCATTTGGATTGCTTTCGCAAGATCCTCTGCGGTCGGCTTTTCCTCCGGATTAAGTTCTTGCAACATCTGGTACATGTTGGCGTCGTAGGCAGCTACAGTAGAATGTGGATCAAATGCACCAGTGTTCTGGACACCAACAAGCGAAGCCGCTGCTGCAACTGTGGTTGTGGCGGATTCCTTAAGAGCTTCGGACTCTCCACCGAACCAGCCCTTGACCGTACTCCATCCAGAACTGAACCAGCCTCCAACCGAGTCTGCTGCTCCTTTGGCGATTCCAACGACACCATCAACAGCACTGCCTGCAAACTCTCCAACAGCCGACTTTGCTCCTTCGAGCATCTGCCCACCGAATTCAACAACTGAGGAAGCGGCAGCAGCGGCTCCGTCCCAGAGTCCCTTGCCAATATCCATGACAGTAGATCCGAGCCAAGATGCACTGCTTGCAATGGTCGAACCAATGTTCTGAACACCTTCCCACAGACCTGCTCCGAAGCCCTTTACAATCTCCCATGTATCCTTAGTGCCTTCCCAAAGTGACGAAGCCCAGCCTTTGATTGAATCAGCGAGGGCAGATCCACTTGAAGTGAAGACCTTGTACAACTCTGCACTGGCACCAACGAGTGCTCCGACTCCAGCACCGACCAATGTTCCAACACCGGGGATAATACTTCCGATAGCAGCACCAGTCATTGCACCAGTACCAGCGGCTCCCAGAACACCAATTCCTTCATCTGCTGCCGAGCCTGCTTCTGCCCCTACAAGACCGCTGAACATGGAGCCGGTTCCAACACCTCCAGTCAAACCACCAAGGATAGCACCTTCTGTCTTTGATCGACCAAAGGCTTCAGCATCCATGGCACCAAAGCCAGCACCAAGTAAAGCCCCAAGTGGTCCCGCTGCTTTACCAGCAAATTGAAGACCCTTTGTTAAGCCCGGAACCTTTGCTATGCCGCCAGCGATCTTACCTCCGATGCCTGACACCTTTGAGAAACCCGGAATCTTGTTGAGGAACTTCGAGAGACGACCAGCCTTTGCAACATCATCTGCTTTATCGGCCGTCTTTGCAGCCATTTTAGCAACATCATCTGCCATCGAGGCCACATCAACTACTGATGCAGCAGTATCCAGTGCTCCTCCTCCAGAGCCCATTCCCATACCCATCATGTTTTCAAGTCCGCCGACGATGCAGACTGGTACACAATTCTGGCCCCATCCCGGCATTCCAGCCATGGAGGCGGCGTCTCCAGCCAATCCGGCCAGTTCAGGTAATGCGCTCGGTTTTAGACCTCTGCCTTGTGCGAATTTGCCAGCACCATAACCACCAAGTGCTCCGGCACCCGTTGCAAGTAGATCACCATCAGATGCGTAATATCCACCAGCAGCACCAGCCAAAGCACCAATCTTGCCTGCATGCTTCGAACCAAAACTAAGAGCTTTGCCAAAGAGACCCTTAATACCCTTTCCGCCACCGAAGTTGAACCGACGATAACCCGGAGTTACGCCGCCACCAAATGATGGTACTTTACCCGACTGGCCGGCTGCCTTACGTGCGGCAAGATAACTTTCGGCATTCTTGATCCGATCACCACGAGACATGCTCTTGGTTGACTCCAGTGGCGAATCCTTATGAAGCGGTGCGTTTTTGTATAGAGGACCATTGCCTCCCGACCAGCCCGTGCCTCCATAGTGAGGAGAATGAGGTCCGGCAGGTACAACAGGTCCACCCTTTGCTCCAGTAGTTGGCATTGGCATGGCAGGACCGCCACCTTTACCTCCAATGACACTCTTGACGACGTCTTTGACGCTCGATGCTCCACCCAGAAGAGCCTTACCGACCTTGAAGGCAGCGAATGCGATAACGAGTTCTGTAACTGCTGAAGCAATGAGTCCCAAGAAGTAAAGGACTTTGACAGTGAAATTGCCGAATGAAGACGAGATCTTGAGGAATGAATTGTTGAGCGTGGCGTTGATCTCCTTCAACGTTTCACGAATATCCATCATTGGATCATTGGAGACCTTCTCACGCTTCGCCAATTGTTGCATTGCTTCCTGCAATACCAGCAGCGTCTTCTCATCACCTGTAGACAGACCCTTAGCCAAGTCGTTGACATCGATACCACGATCACCAACAAGCTTCTTAAGGTCCATGCCTTCAGCCTTGGCACGTTCTTTTAAGGTCTCAACGAACTCTGCCGACTTCGAACCCATGTTCTTGACAAAGTCTTCAGTTGATGCTCCCAGTACAGGCTTGAGAGCAGTGATCATATCGGTTTCTAGCTGTCCACCGATCTTGCCGCCTGCTGCTGCGATCCTGTCGCCGAATTCCTTAACTCGACCGAAGGCGTCCATTCCAAGATTGGTCTGAGATTCCATCAGGTTTTGCTGGAGTCTCTTGTACTCATCGAGGTTGTCGAGACCCTTCTTGTGCATCTCATTTAGCTTCTGAGATAGTTCCTGAACATTCTCGAATGGAGTCTTTGACATCTCTCCAACAACCTTCATGGTCTGCTCAAATCCACCGATGGTCATGCCCATCTGTTCCATTTGACGTTGCAGAGAGAAGGCCATTGCTTGGCCCTCTGGACCATTGGCGTTCAACTTCTGAATGACGCCACTCAAGTTTGTGAGGTCAATATCCTTGACAGTTTGGTTCTTGCCAATGACGCCAGCCTTCTTCAAGAACGCTTCATTCGTTCCGAGGATGTCTGTTGCAATGCCAGACATGCCGGTCATCAATCTCTTGATGCCGTCTTTGTCCTGAAGTAACGCACCGCTTCTCATGGCAACCATGTCATTGGCACCATTGCCGCCTCGGGCAAGTGACCGGGCAAGCAGTGCTCTCGTCTTGCCATCAGCGTTGGCGAATGAATTGCCACCGGTAAGTGCTGATAGAATACCACCGGCCTCTTCGCCGACTCCATACTTTTCAGCCAACGTCATGATCTCTGTGACGTTCTTGATCGCATCGGTACTAGCGATACCAGATTTCTTGAGACCCTTAACCAGACCTTCAGCGTTCTTCATTGCTTTTTCAAGTGAAGAACCGGTTACTCCGGTCGAACGAGCAATGTTTTGCATATGGCGACCCATTTCGCCTAATTGCAATGCTGACAAGCCAATATTCATGTGCCAGTCAACAAACATCTGATTCAAGGCATCAGCATTCATATGCAACATTGTTGCCGTGTTGATTGCTGACGTCTGAATCGACTTGATTCGAGTTGTTTGAAGCCTCAACAGTTCTGCTTCTTGCTTCTCTAGCTTGACGCCTTTCATCTTGAGCTTATCTTCTTTGCTCAAAAGGTTAAGTCCTCGCTCTAGATTTTGTAGGTAGATGCGTTGGAAGTCCGCCATCTTTGCACCGGAGGCGATTGCGGAATTCAAAACATCATTCATCTGGTCTTCGAGATCTCGATTGGCATCACCGAAGCCTTTGGTTTCATGAATGATGGATCTGAGATTTTCTCGGAAGTTGTTAGAATCAGCAATGATGCCATCGAAGATTGACATCGGATCAAGATCCAACATCTGCAACATCTTCTTGTGCATCATCGTGAAGACATCTAGCATCTTGGCACCGACGCCAAGCCATAGACCCCACTTCATACCAGCGGCAGAGGCACCATCTCCCATATCGAAGTCGCCGCCTGCTCCTGCACCTCCACCAGACCCGCCGCCTCCTGCGTTCTTGTGTTGCTTGGCAACACTGTTCATTGCTTTGGCAGTAGCGGTATTGCTCTTATGAGTTGCATCCATCGATGCTTTCGAGACAACATTCTTAGTTGCTCCGCAGCATCCAGACATACGAACAGCATTGGCTACATGCTTTTGAGCATTAGTTGTTAGCTTGGAGATTCCAACCCAGATCGTGTGCTGTGACTGAGAAGCCGTCCACAGTTTCGTCGTAGCCTCAGCGATCTTCTCAAGATAGACCGTCTGTTTATCAGAGCCCCCTAGTCCCTTGGAGCCCTGACCACCCTTGAATCCTTTGATGAAGTTGGTGATTGTGTTCGTCCAACTCTTTGCTTGGTCAAGTTCTGCCTCAGAATTGGCATCAACTTTTTTAGCTAGATCAGCAACAGCAGTCGCCAAACGATTGGAGGCAGCAGCATCTTCGTTCTCTTTGGAACGAGTCTTGATCATCTGCACGGGCTTACGCATACGCTCTGTCATATTTTTGACATGCATATCGCCAACATTTCTGCCCCAGTGATCGACTGCCACTTATTACTCCAGAGGTTGTTGATTGGATTGTGTTGGTTGTGTAGGTGGTGCTGCATTGGGTTGCATAGGCACCGTGGGTACATTTGATTGAGGAACCGTTAGATTCCTTTGCAAACCACCCGTCAAAGCGTCTTGAACACCTTGGACTCTTGTATCGAACTGAAGCTGCTGCCCACGATTGAGGCCCTTGCGCCATTCATCGTAAGCTGTCAGTTCACTGGCCTTTGCTTGCAACCTTGCTTGGATCTGCTGCTCAATCGAAGCTCTGATTCTTTCGATTTCACCAGCGTCAAAGGACCTAACACTATTTAAGACCGTCACTAACCATTCACTGTCAAGTCTTTTTGGCTTTTTGACCCCACGCAACGAGTACATCCTAAAAGCCGACGCCAGATACTTGTCTGCTTGGATGGCTGTGTAACTGAATGAAGCGTTGCCGCTCCATTGCTTCAGGATGTACTTGACATAAGGGAACGTGAGATAGTGAAGATTCAGACCCCTGATGTATTGTGGAGCCCAAATGTCTGTAACAATGATCATCGGACGAGGATCATGAATCATATTTGGAGTATGAGCCCAGCTTTGCAGATACTCAAATGATATTAGTGAGCCCTTACCGATAGACTTGGTCGCCATGCCGTATTGATTAGCAGCCAATGATTGCATTGGCTGGAAGTCTTCAAATAATCCTTGCGGCATGTGACCTCAGGGTTAGCCACGTGAGAAGACAGAACTGCTGTAGTCGGTGCCTTGGCTGCGAACCATTAGGTCACCACCGCTTACTCTGTCGTCTTGTTTTGTGTCTTTTTCGGCGTCTGCACTTCTGTCAAAGAAGCTTCTCAGTTCTTTTCCAACTGATTCGATGATCTTCTTTCCAGCTTTTTTCTCATCGATACCTTCATCTGACAGGAAGTCATTGAACATCGACTCGATTGGAAGTGGATATGCAGAACCGTATGGGTGGGTTTTGGATTCTTTCTGAACCCGAAAGGCGAGTTCGTCGCCAATCTTATATATGCGAACGCCACCGAAACTGCTGGATTTCACAGTGTTGTGGACGTAGACATAAGGATCACCCTCTGCTTGCAGATGATCATCGACTTTGAGACCGCTGCTCTCAAGAGCTTGCTTAACTAGTTTCAATTGACGTGCAGAGTCTCTCTGCTTCTTATCAACGAATGCTCCAAATGACTTGTCTCTCATCGACAGTACCTCTTGAGTTTATCCCGAGCTTCCTCGAACTTCCGCTGGAAGTATTTAACATCGTCCTGCGAAGTTGTTTCATCATGCTCAAGAATCAGTCCGCCCAACAGCGACTTGATCGCCTTGTACTCGGCCTTGATGCTTGACTGTTCGTCTTTAAGATCTTCTGGTGTCATGCCGACTTTCTCCTAACGCTTTTGGGTATGTAGGGGCTGTGTTTGGCTAAATGCTTCCAGCTTTCGCCCCTCAACAATACTGCATGGGCAATCTGGTCAACATTGCCTAAGAAGAATCTCTGGACTTGAAGGAACGCAACGCATGATCTTCTGCACGTCAGTTGGGTTGCCTTGCCACAATGTTTCCTTCAACGTGATGCCCTGCAATGTGATCGCCGCTTCCTTGATCAAATCTAACTGGGCCGTCAGATACAGAATACCGTCCCGATGTGCCAAGAACTCAATCTCTTCGATCTCCGACTTGCCCTTTTGATCCAATGCGCCGCTTTCCTTGACGTAGTAGATCGACATGTTGGGAACCGTAATAATTGATCCCTCTTCGTCAATGAACGCTTCCTTGGTGTCGTTGTCACCAGTCCGAACGACTAGCTTACCATCGAGGAACGCCGACTTGAGTGAGTTGCCCAGATCCCATCCTAAATGATAGACAGTACCTTCACCGCTCACGACATTAATAACGAATGCACGTTCCCGGTACGTCTCAGCAATCGACTCAATGACAACACGGCGACGAAGGACATCCTTCTCTTCTGGACTTCCACCTTCGAGACGATCCAGTTCAGCCGGCTTCAGATATCGCTCGGCGTCATCCTCACGAAGAAACCAGCGGCCGATATTAACGTCACCCCAACGGGAGTTCATTCGGGTCGAGATGCGAATCGAGTAATCCTGCTCTTCAAAGACCAGATCCTCGTTCTGGCCACCAGTGCCAACCATGACAGCACCAAGTAACGATCCGAGGAACTTGCGGTGCTCGTCACCCTTCATACCTCCGAGTCCGGCTAGCTTCAGGAAGACTTCGTTCAGAAGAGGACTCTTCTGGAGCGCTTCGGCAATGTGTGATACGACAGACGTTGCTGGATTCGTGCGGTCGAAGTCCTGCTTGATCATCTTGCGGATCTCGTTTGAGACTTGCAGGATGTTGGCATTCTGACGCATGAAGTTCACGTTGATATTGTCATCAACGAATCGACGTTGACCGACAGACAGTCCTCGTTCACGAACATTGAGGATCTTCTGGATCAGGGTATTAGGATCGCCCTTGATCGATTCTTTGACATACTTGATCTTCCAGATTTCGAAGTCATCGTTGTCCTGCTCTTCGGGCATATCAGGAAACGGAGGGTCCTTGCTGATGTCCTCAGGCTCATTGGGCTGATCATTGACAGCCATGTTTGTGGGATCTTGCGGGGCCGGCTGCTGTGGTTGACCGCCCTGTTGATCCAACCAATTGTCTTCGTTAATGCGCTTTGTCATTACCATCCTTCTTTGCCATTTTGCCAATCTGCTTTAACAGATCCCGTTTACTTCCCTCAATCACAACCTTGTTGTTTTGCTGTTGGGCCAGATAGCGTGGGAACGTGTCCTTGTCTTTCAATTTGAGGCGAGTCATAAGATCCGCAACCTTCGCCATCTTGTCGTTCATGTCAGTTTTGATCTTCAACAGGTTCACGACAGCTTCCTTTGAAGCCGAAGAAGCGTCACCATCATTGATGACCATGCTGAGGAAGTTCACAAGGATCTCATCGACCTTTCCTCGGTCGTCCCGGCAATTGTTCAAGATCTCATCATAGAGACCAACGAGAGCTTTATCTTCGATGATGCACTCTTCGGGAGGAGGTGCACTCATCTCAGCGCTCATCGAAGTCATCGACGGCAACAGCAGTTCGACATCCAAATCATCAAATTCGGTTGCGAAATCTGTATCTGGTGCCTGTTTAGTGTCACTGGGGACATGATCTGGATTCATATGTGGTATATAGCTATGTATCATTAATATAGGTGAGCTATGGGTGATGACATCTCTACACAAATCTGGGCTCAAACTTCGGAAAACATCGCCAAGCTGTTTGATCTGAGCACCCGTATCGATGAGAGGGTTAAGGCCATTCAACAGAAGCAAGAACATCTTGAAAAACGTCTTGATGATCACATGCAAAACCATGTGCAGTTGCTTCGTAACGTTGCCGTTCTTGAAACACGCAATGAAGGAAATGTTGATATCGTCGAACACATCGAAGAGATCAGCAACCAGCTTACGGACATTGACAAGCGGCTAAGTCGTCTTGAGAACGACGAAGGCAGACAGAACGAGAGATGGAAGACCATCGTCGGGTTCATTGTCCAACTTCTGTGGGTTGTCACAGCCGCTTATCTGCTAATGAAGCTGAATCTTCAGGCTCCGGCTGTGCCATAACAGGCGAATATTAGCCCACGCTCACTACATATTCATTAACGGGATTGTGTCTTCACAATCCTCTTGTAGTATCAATTTCGTGGCGGGAACCGAAGGATTTTGCACATGACCAAACCAACTGAGAGAGTAAAATCGTTTCAGGAATTCAAATTGCTGAGAGAGGCCGAAGACAAGAAGAAGTCGGGCTCAACTGGCGGCGGCGATATGGGTGCCTTGGGATCAAAGGTTACTTTGGGCGAAGGCAATGACTATCCCCCATTCGAAATCAGCGATGATCCAAAGAGCGAACACTATGGCAAGAATAAGAACCTTGCTCCAATCGTTCGGGCTTTCAAACAGGGTGCTAACTGGGGCTGGTCCCGAGATGACTCCACTGGTAATGACAAGCCCGTCAAGATTAGCGGCAAGAAACTATTTCTTGCTGGTGGTGCAGTCCGTGACCACCTTCTAGGCAAGAAAGCCCGCAACGTTGAACTCGCCACCAACGGTTCGCCAGACGAAGTCTATCACTTGCTCAAGCAAAACGGTTTTGAGTTCGTCAACGAGAGCGGAGCCGGTTCCTCCAAGAGTGCTCGTGTCAGCCCAAACAAGAAAGAAGGCAATCGCCAGTTCTTCTGGGTTAAGAAATCAAACAAAACAGGTCGTCCATTTACGTTCGGCATCAAGGTGAACGAGGACGAATACGAACTGGAAGTCTTCCAGAAGACACCACGTGGTATGGTGGAAGGTGATCCAGAACCGGGAACGCATGCAGAAGATGCTGCCGGTCGTGACTTCACGATTAACGGTCTTTACATCATGTTGTCAAACGAGAACGGGCCAAACAAAGAACTGTATGACTTCTTCGGCGGCATGCATCACCTTGGATCAAAGAGAATCGCTTCTATTGGAGACATGGGCTCAAAGCTAAAGGAAGATCCTTCCCGCATCCTTCGCTACGTTCGCATGCAGGCCAGCTACGGCGATCCTAAGAAGATCCCAGACGAAGACAAGGAAACCATCATGAAGAGCGCTGGTGGCCTCGGCAAGATGGATCGCAAGGCTATGATGGGCGAATTCAAGAAGGGCATGGACAAAGACGATGTCGACGGTCGGGACTATCTAAAGATCTTCAAGGACCTCGGTCTTCTTGATGCCATCTTCCCTAACAAGGTCGTTGATGGCGATTTGCCAAAAGAACTATCAGAGATGGGCGACAAGCACATGCCTTTGGCTTGGATGCTTCGTATGAATGACCCATCCAGCCTCGAAGATCTGGGCATGGACTCGAAGGACATGCAGAAGATCGGCTTCCTAATCAAGTCTCTTGGAATGGGCGAGCAAATGGATGGTCAAGGTCTGAATGATCTGACCAATGGTTACATGACGAGCGGTATTCCGGGACGTAAGCTCCGTGAGTTCGCCACCAAGTTGGGTGGACTCGATGGATCGTTCGTGGATGCCTTCCTGAGCCATGCTAAGCAGCCTCGGGTGAAGGTGTTCATGAAGAAGGAAGACGGCAGCGAAAGCGTAGCCGACGACTTCATTGATCTCGTTGACCCCTTCACAGGCCAACAGGACCACTCACAGATCGACGAGCGGAAGAGACAACTCGAATACGACCGTTTCAAAAAGCAACTCGAATTTATGAAACCGCACTAAACAAGTCGTATTGCAAGAAGCCCAGATGTTCCCTAACATCTGGGCTTCTTCTTTTTGGATGGCACGGATGCCTGAGTCTGCACTCTACGTTTTTGACTTCGATGGGACTTTGTTTAAGAGCCCAGCCGATACGCCCGAGAATCGAACCAAGTTCGAAAGATCGACGGGCATTCCATGGCTTGTAAGCAAGGAAGAGAGCCGACAACTCAGCCAGAAGCTGGGTCGGCATGTGCCCATTCGACGTGGCTGGTGGGGTCGGGCTGAAACGTTACAGCCGCCGCTCGTTCCTGAGCCAGCACCTCATGATTGGTTCATCAAGGATGTTTGTGATGAACTCAAACGGTGCCAGCAGGAGCAACGAAACGGCGATGCCCGAACTCTAATCATGACTGGCCGTCATGTTGGGCTTGAGGATCAAGTCAAGCGGATTCTCAAGGATGGAGATCTTGCTTGTATTGAGAAGATCACCAATAAGCGGAATGAAACATTCTATCGTTGGGCAGACTCTTCCTGTTCGTTGTATTGCCTCGGCGACCGTGGGTTCTATGAGCCACAGCGAAACGTCTCCGTTCCATCAGAAACGTTCCCGTGGAAATGCTGGATCATCCAGCAATACATCGACCTCTTTAAGTCGATCAAAAGAGTCGAGATCTGGGAGGATCGAGCCGAGCATGTGGAGAAGTTCCGAGAGCTTAGCGGAGCCCTTGCAGAAGAAGTCATCGTTCACGAGGTGAAAGTATAATGCGATACGTTCATTCGCTCGCAAAGTGGCCTGACGATAAAGGCTGGAAGCAACTCGCAGAATTCGATCAGGGTGACGTGCCGGGGTCCATGACGTTTCTGCTGCCTGCAATCAGGGGCAAGGTGAACAAGGTTCACGCTTTCGAGTACATGTATTGGAAAGACAAGGACGTCAGCAAGACGACTCTGAAACGCACTGCTACAGGCTATGAAGTCAAGATCAAAGGCTTTCGGATCACCTTCAGCGTTGTTGAAGAGGAGGCTATGCAGTTGTTGCCCTACATTGGCAAGTATCAGCATCCAGACCTTGTGGGAGCGTTTACAGCGATTGAGGTCGACGATCATGACCTTGTAGATAGACTGTGCGAAGAAGAGGGCATCATTCTAATTGGATGCTGTCATTACCATCACTACAAATAAAGAAGGGGCCCGGAGGCCCCTTACGCTTGGTAGTGGTACTTACTTTGCAACAGGTGCGGCCTGCTTCTTGCCGCCCTTGGCAGCAAGTTTGAATGGCCACACGGTTCCCATGTGATGGCAGTAGCCCTTGTAATCGCCACTCAGGTCTTTGGTCTGATCACGGCCACCGGCGAACTTGCCTTTGCCTTTGTTTGGGGCAGCCTTGCCGCCCATGCAATCTTCCCGCCACGTGACTGTTCCATCCTCGTCAACTTCGATGAGGTTGTTGTCCAAGCAATAGTTTACAAAATCTCGCATTTCAGGTTCTCCAATGAATGATGAACTTATATAGCTTGTGTCTCTAGAATTCTCTGCGAATGACTCTTAGTAAGATATGAACATTCGACGAGAACTCCTGCTTTGCGATAACTCCTTCGACCATTTCTGCACCCACCTTCAGATCAAGGCGGTCGATCATGACAGGCAGTGCCGATATCTCACGCCTCTGAAGCTGCACAACTATCAGAGCCGATTGGTGAGAGACATTGAGGCCAATCGATTTGTTGTCGGCACGAAGTTCCGACAGGGTGGTTTCACAGCAACAACAATGCTGTACGCACTCTGGAAGTCCATGTTCTGCGTCAACCAAAAGATCTTGATGGTGTTCGGTTCCGAGAGAGAGCTAATCTCATCCGCCGCCTGCGACCTGAAGGATATTGTGCGAGAAATGCCAGAATGGCTCAAACCAAATATGGGCACTTGGAACGACCATACTTGGGAATTTGAGGACACAAGCTCCAAGCTGTTGTTTCTCTCTGCTGGGGCCATGCCAACTAGCCACGGTCGGTTCACTCACCTGATCTTTGATGAAGCTGCATTCATGAGAGGCAAAATGCAGTCGCTATTTGAGGAACTGTACCCCGAACTTCTGATGGATGGGAAAGTGATTGCTATCTCTTCACCGAATGGAAAGCAAGGGTGGTTCTATCACGCCTACTGGAATGCCACTAGAGGCTTAAACAAATACACGGCTTACAGCGTTGGCCACTGGGAACATCCAGAGTACACCACATCTGAATGGTTGGATAAGATGAGGGCCAATCTCGGCGATAAAGGCTTCCGTCAAGAGGTTCTGTGTGAATTCCTAGACGTCAAAACTTCAGATTGACCCATACTAACATCCAAGATAGTATACTACGCATACTCCCTTTAACGAGGAATCTATGCGAAAACTCTACAATATCGACCAACGCTTGATGATCGAAGAGATCAAGGACATCATGGACGATCCAAGGATTGTCCGAGTCAATTCCTTCAATGAAGACGCTCTCGAAGAATTCGAGATTGATCTCGATAAAGCCCACGCTACTGGGCAACCCGTCATCCCCGTTGTAATTGATTCCTATGGTGGAAGCTCTTACGGACTCTTGGGAATGATCGCTGCCGTCGAATCTTGCAGACTGCCTGTTGCAACGATTGTGACATCAAAGGCAATGTCGGCCGGGGCTGTGCTCTTCTCCTTCGGAACTGATGGCTATCGTTTCATGCACCCACATGCGACCCTCATGATTCACGACTGCTTTACGACCATGGAAGGCAAGGTGGAAGACATTAAGGCCGATTCGAGACAGATGGATGTTCTGAACGCCAAGATGTATCAGAGAATGGCTGAACACTGTGGGCTTGAGGCTAATTACTTCGCTGAACTCGTCCGCCAGCATCACCATGTTGACTGGTATCTGGACGCCAAAGAGGCCAAGAAACACAAGCTGGCGAACCATCTCAGGGTCCCAAAGTTTGAAATTAGCATCGGTCTGGACATCAAGTTCTCCTGAATCCTCCTCTACTACAGAGGAGGTATTATGTTTGAAAACGTAACTTGGCCATCAACGATGGTCTACAACATTGCAACAGAACAAGGAGTCAAGATCTCTTGCTCTGCTGAAGTTGAGGTGATTAAGGAAGAGCTTAGCCCCCTTGATTATTCATTCTCAGAGATCGTCACTCTTGAGTCAAGTCTTCGTTATGCCGAGGTAGAAGCCTAGCCATGTTTAGCGTGGTGTTGCCAGTTGGAGGCAATCTAGGCTTCTACCTCGAACTGATGTTGGCGAACATCGCTGACACATGCGGGCTACCAATGACGGCCTTTGACATGGTCGTTCTGACACCAGCCGAGATCGGGCCCAATCTTCAAAAGTCTATTGAGAAGTGTCGAGAGAAATACCACTTCAGGGTTCTCGCTGCGCCCATCAAGACGCAGTTCCATCTCTATCTCTTAGACTGGGCCGTTCAACAAGATCTCTGTGAATGGATTCTACCCACTCACTCCGATATCTTATGGATTCCCAACAAGGTCGCTTGGCTCAAAGAGTGCGGCCACACAGTTGCTCTGTATCCCGACAAGTATGTGATGGCTCTCTCGCCCGATGTCGGCTACTACTCCTTCCTGCACAAGGGACGTAAACTCTGTCCGATGTACGATCACGTTGGTCTCTATAATCGAGACGCTCTCCGAAAACATGGACTTAAATTCATGTGGGGAGCCATCAACGATCTCAAACTTTCCGAGCCAGTCGTCAAGGCTATCGAGAACAAAGAGTTCACCTACGCAATCGAAGAAAAACAGAAGCGTGGGCGATCATCTAACTTCATCTTGATGACTGATGAGCTTGATGGATCACAAGCCCTTTCCTTAGAGTTTGGCTTGAACTTCCAAGATAAGATCATCGTCATGGAGAACATCCCACAGTTCATCCATTTTGGCTGCTATGCACGAGTCGTTAACTCAATGAAACGATTCGGCCGCTTCATCGAAATGGAGCTAAACAAAGAGCGATATGAATCAGAGACATGGCGATGGGGTGTCCATGCTTGGATGTGCTCAATGTTTATGGATAAAGACGAATATCGCAACGAGATTCTGCCATGGAAGTTGCTAGAAAATACAGTGCCCACTATCGAGCATAGAACATCCACTGATCTCGTTAGAGAAATCACTCTTAAGTATTTCGAGCCAGTTGAGAATCGTGTCGGTCTCGAAGACACGTTCGGACTCAATGGCGTCCGACTGCAAGACTGTGTTCTCGGTCGTCAAAGTCTGATGATCTAAAGATAGACCTTGATCCCCTTGCCTCTAACCAGATTCATCACCTTCTCATAGTACACCTGATTGGCGGCACGTGCTTCCTCAAGAGCTTCTGGATAGACAGAGCGTGTTTGTTTCTTTGACGTAGCAATTGGCCATTTGAACCCATAGAACTTACTGGACCATGGATCTACAACAACCTTTCGTCCCAGAAGGATAGCCCAATAGGCCCCATGGTATGAATCTGTATAGATCGTCTCGGCTGATCCAATGAAAGCAACGACCTCTTCAATCGAACTGCTGGTATTTACAGGCTGAGATTTGTGACCATAAACCACAGAATCTGTTGTAATCTCAACGTTTTGATCAAAGATCGAATGCATACAGCTTGCACATGGAACCCAATCATAAGTTGTCGGATAATCCCTGAGCCCTTGGAGCAGAAACCCGTCCATGAAACCGGGATAGTGAATATGCTGATGCTCAGTCGAATTGGAGCCGGCTCCCCAAGTCAGTACATGGCAACCAGTTTCGATCAGCATTTGGAGCCGGGATTCGAAGGTAAAGACGCCACCACCGCCTAGAATGATGTGATCTCCCCACTTAGGATCATAATCGAAGATGTCAAGTGGAATGGCTGGAATGTTGAAGTAATCGCAGGGAGAACAGTGCAAATCCCCGACGTTGTTGGTTCGTTTCTGATACAGATTGAAAAGCATGGCGAGTTGTGATACCGTTCTTACATGTTAATTGACCGAACCAACGGCAACATTGCCTCGTACAAATCCCTCATTCTTCACTTTGACGGCGGCTGTGAACCTAAGAATCCGGGCGGTACTTCTACCTCGGGCTGGGTGCTGTACAGCAGCGAGGACCCAAAGACTCCGATAGCAGAACAGGGGGTTGTTGTTCGGGAAGGAGACGCTCTTGCTACCAACAACTATGGAGAATACTGCGCTCTCGAAATTGCACTCACTTGGCTGATGATGCAGAAATGGCGTGGCGAACTGCTCGTGAAGGCCGATAGCAAGCTCGTTGTTGAACAGGTCAACAAGCGATGGAAGGTCAAGGCAGCCCACATTCTGAAGCTACGAGATCGTGTCCTGAATCTGGTTGAGACTCTGGAGATGTCGGTCGTTTCAACCGACAATCCCGTTCCACCGGAGGGCGAGTCACCGTTCACTCTGCTGTGGATTCCCCGAGAGTTGAATGGCTACGCCAACGATCTCTGTCGAGCAGCGTACAAACGACATGTTGCCACGAAAAAGGCGGCTACCTAGACCGGCGATCCCGACGTTCTTCGTTTACAATTTTTGCATTGGGCCGTCGCTGCCGGTCCATCGCCGTGTTTAGTTCCTCAACACTCTTGAATTCCGTCACCTCGGGTTTCTTGTCGATGTGCCTGAAGACAAGTTCGGCATAAGGCTTGTCGCCCATCAGATTGACTCTGATGGACACTTTGGAGATCCGCTCCCGGACGGCAGTCACGCTGATCTTGAAGCGGTCGTCGTCGCCAGCTTTCATGTACTTCGTATTTCCGTCCTGCCACTCTTCCACAATCGGCAGGCCCAGTTCCAGAATCGAAGCCTTCGTAGCAATGTACAGATTCGACTGCGGACAGTCGTAGTATTTCTCGGCAACGCCATCCATCCATCGGACCCCGAGCGAAATGATCGGACCAATCGGATTGAACGCTTGGCAAGCGGGCAGAATCAGGCAAAGACAAAGCAGCAAACGGTAGAGCATAGGGGCCTCCCCAGTATCTATCCGGCCGAAGAATCTTTGGCCATTTGCTTTACGCTCGAAAGTGGTCGTCGTACAATCGGGGGCAAACTCCCAAAGGACTGAAGGATGACGCCCGAGGAACTGATCGAACGGTACAAGGAACTGTTCAACATCAAGACGTTCTACACGTCCCGGCCCTACCGTAGCTGGAAGGGCTCAGCCGCCTGCAAGAGTTCATTTGAGTTCATCGCCTGTCACCAGTTGACCACCGACGCTCAGGTAAAACGCTTTGCAGATGGCGATCTGGAGTTCGTGTATTTCGACTTTGAAGCCGAGAAGGCCCTCCCAGCGTTCTACCCTCTCACATCGTGGGATCATGACGACAACTGCACTCTGATCTACGTTACCAGTCTCCGGCTTTTGGATCTTCCAAGAGAACAGATGAAAGCAGACGCAGCAGAAGCAGATGCCTACACACATGGGTGTGCATTCAAACTGCTCACCGAGTTGGAACTATTCGGAGATAACCCGGAGTACATGATCTCCATCATCCCATTCCTGATCGGGAACCATGTTAACACGCCTGATTGAGGCCGAGAACGGATTCAACTGGGGCAAGTTCATGCTCTGTCGGTTTACCGACGAGTGGGATCTTAGAAGCGCTGTGGACAATCTGTCGATTCTGCGTGGCCGAGGATGGAGTAGCGATCACATTTTTGTGATGGATCTCCAAACCGGCGAAGGTGCTATGTTCCTTCCGGGAGGCATGGCATCGAGCGATTTAGAGAAGCACAAGGTGTGGGTCTGCCCGATGTTCCAACCTTTCCTTGAATGGTTGTACTTACAAGACCTCAGTGACTTGGCAAAGCTGCCTGCTGTCGTCAAACTGGGGCCAGAACATTCTGCCATGTATGGCTATCGCCGGCCGGGTCCGGATTTTCAGCCAGAAAGTCAATCTGCAAAGAAGCGAGACTGAGATGGGACGGGAAAACGTCAAACAGGACATCGTCGACTTTGTCGAAACGCATCCCGGTTGTTCTGCCGACACGATCCTAACACTGCGATCAATCGCCCATTCGGACTACAGTGCTTCTGTCCTCGTCGATGAACTCTCCGATCAAGGCCAGATCGTCAAGGTTCGATACATCCTTGCCGGCAAAGAGTGTCATCGAAATGTGATCCTGTTCCCTTCTGGAACAACATTCGTTGCGCCCGTGTCCTTGCCCAAAGCGATGATGGCATTGGGGAGAATTGTCGAAGTTGAGGATCTAGATGCGGCTGCTTGCTATCAAGATGCTGCGGCCGAATTAGAGGCGCTAGCACAGAGGGTCTCAAAGATTGCACCACCTCTTCCCATGACACCTTCTGAAAAGGATCAACATGGATGGGGCTTTAATGAACTTCAAGGGATCGTCGTTGAAGCTCGTCGGCGAGCACACTGCTATCACATCGTCGAACCCATTCTGGGTACCTCTCTATGTTTGACGAACAAATTGTACGCCAACAAGCCTGATGCTCAACTCGCACTCCTGTTGGCATTGTGTCAGCGGTTCGTCCAATTTGATGTTCTCACAAGCAGAGCGTTCTAACACCCTTTTAATCAGGAAGGAGTTGATTGATATGGAGAGGGATACTTATGTCACCGGCGAACACCCTGCATCAAAGGATGTCGTGAAGAACCATTTTGGGCAAGAAATGATCGTAAAGTTTGCCAGCGGGAGATTCATCAGCTTCCGTGACGAAACATTTGCCGACGTGCCTTGTCACAACTTCAGCCTTGTGCGACGGGGCTAGCACATCTTTGTTCCCTTCTAGGGACACACGGAGCGAATCGAATGAGCGGCCAGATTGTGGAACTGACACACGCCGAAGTCGGGGACATTGCCATCCTTGACGACGGGCGACACGTGAAAATCCTCACGTTGCGAATTCTCCACGACAAGGTGATTGCCTATCTCGTGGGGCACGGCCTCGTCATCCTGCACCTCGACGGCAAGAACAGATTTCCAGACATGCAAACGCACGGAGTTGAAAGGGTCAACGTGACCGGCGTCATCAAAGCGGCCAAGGGCAACGGGGACTTCTCAGAACACAGGGACCGTCTTGGACGCCGAGTCCGAGAAATATGGGTTGAGTGGGCGAAGCGTCAGCCGAACCCAAAACCGTCGTGGCTGGCGTCCTACGACGAATTGAGCGAGGCCGACAAGGAAGCGGACAGGTGCATCGGTTCTGCATTGTGGGACGACTTCATTGCCCAACACATCGAAGAAATCGCATCGGCAGCGTTTTCAGGCATCGCTTCATAACCAGTGAGAACGAACATGATGAATCAAATAGACATAATCCGAGCACACGTCGAGTCACTTAAAGCAATAGCCCCGTCAGATCGAAACGTGATGGATGCCCGCAACTGCTGCATGATTTCGTCGGCTGATGACAGGATTAGTCTGTGCGACAACTTGTTGCGGTTCATTGACCGTGTGAAAACTCCATAGCCAGAATTTGTGGCCGAAACTTGAAAGTCGGCCCGAGTGAACTTACACTGCTTTTTTGACTAAAAGCAGACTACTTAGAAGGGATTCTGAGATGTTCAATCCGAACCACATCTTCATTGGCACCGATAAGGAGTTTGTTGATCAACTGCTCGAACTCTATCGAGGCTCTTCAGAAGATGAATCCGCTCGCCAGATGATCCATAACAGGATCTGGGACTTGATGGTTGAGAAGCGGTATCAGGACGCCAATAGTCAACTCCGTCATCTCATGACTGTCGACTTGCCCACAGGACTCATTGAAGCCTTGCTGGAGGTCTGTGCATTCTTCCGGCATTACCTCTGCTATATGAAGCTGTTTGATTATGCGGTCGAGAAGTTTGCGGCCTCATATCATCCCAGCCATGATGAACATTGGCGTAAGCGGCTGGCGATGAATGTTCTTAAGAAGTACGACTTCTATAACACTGTTCGTGTTGGCGAAGGCAGCTTTTTCATTCCAGAGTTAGACGTGCCGGCTCGGCGTGTGCCCATCGGAAACGTGCTCGCTGTCGCCTTGCTCGTCGGATTCACAGCCATCGGCTACTCGGTCTTCAGGTGATTTGTGCTCATCTTGTATTTCCTTATTGGACTCTTTTTGGCATGGCTGTATGCGGTCCAAACAGCCGGCGATAAGGAGCCTCCAACAGACTTGTGGTGGACCATCAAGATTCCGCTCATCCTATTCCTTTGGCCAATCACAGTTACCATTGTTGCGAGCCCATTCATATGGAAGCATTTTTTGACTCGCTGAACTTTTGGCAAGCCATGTATTTGATGATGGGATTCTTCGTGTCATTCCTTCTGTTGGGAATGATCGGCATCCATGAGAAATCAGATATTCGGCCATACTCGGATATGTTTCATGTCAATCTCGACAAACGGCCTACGATGTTCGAGGTGGCATGCATTACAATTCTTGTGTTCTTTGTGTGGCTGCCGTGGCTGATCGTATTGGTCACTGTTCTATTCCTGAACCGTCACAACCCCAAACAAAACATCTACTACGACTGAGGGCACAATGCTTCGTCGTCACTTCCTTGGCCTGTTGTCCCTGACCCCTTTCGCTGGCCTCTTTAGGAGATCCGCTGAGTCGACCTCAAAGAAGCCGCTGTGGTCGCTTGTACTTGGCTCAGAGGGGCGACATGACCTCATCGAGGTGTATGAGTTCAAGATTATTGATGGTCAAAGCCATGCGTCCGTCTACAGCATCACCAAGTCTGCAAACGGCATGGTGTTCGAAATTGGTTGGTTTAAGGATGGGGAGGAGCACCGGGAAGGGGGACCATCGCTCAAGTATTTTGACCCTGTGCCTGATTACAAATCAGCTTGGTATTCGGGAGCGAGACGTGATGTCGTTGTTGAACGATGGAAAAGAAACGGGCAATGTCATCGTGAAGATGGACCTGCAATTACGCTCTCGGATGGTACGAAGCACTGGATCATGAACGGTACGATGCTTCGTACGGTTTGGCCTGATGGCACAATCCACGACTATAAAACCACCCACGAACTCACTCTTCTAATCTCATGAACTACTGGCCACACTTCCGAATCGTGCTGTGCACTATCCTGTCGATGATCTTTTCGATTGGATGGACCTACATGCTCGGCAAGTGGGCAGTCGCCAGAACAGGAGATCCCTCGGCATTCAGTGGCTACGCAATGATCAGCATCATCATGGTGCCAATCACCGGCATACTCACGGCTCTCCTGACCACCCTTTATGAGCTAAGACGTGCAAGGAGAAAATGAGTGAGCCTAGTGATTATGAAAAGATGACCCGCTACACGCTGGTTTTGCTCGGGATTATGACCGTTGTGATCTTCTTCCTGAGCTTCAAGAATGCATGCACTCTGACTCTCGTTGCAAGGGAAGTCAAAGTGCTGATGGAAGACAAAGAGAAGGCCCGTCTCGAAGAGATCGAAAAAGCAAAGCGACCAACAGCTATTGGTTTCTAGAACCGAATGGAGTCGGTATGCCCACACTACTTATGTCCAGCCGTTACACGGAAGACTCGCAGGCTCTATGGCAAGCTGCCGTAGACCGAGGCTGGGATGTCGAGCGTTACCGGCCCAATGACCCCATGTCTATTGACGACCGGGTCATCATCTACATGGAAGGCATGTTTGCCAAAAAGGCAGCAGAGGAGAATAGCGTCACCCTCGACGAGCCGGCCGACAATTGGCTTTTCAACATGCCTTATGACCTCGCTCAACGCAACATCTATTGCATGAAGCCCAGCGAAGTTCGACACAAGCTCATGCAGGGCGAAGGGCGAATCAAATTCTTCGTCAAGCCCATCGGCAACAACAAGTCGTTCCCTTCACAGGTCTATGGTCATCCTGATAGCGGTTGGCCAGTGCTGGAAGACTATGTGGATGACGAGAGTCATGAAAATGTTCTCGTCTCAGATCCTCGCAACTTCTCGGTGGAATACCGTTGTTTCATCATCAACAACAAAGTCAAGACTCTCTCTCCCTACAAGCGGGTTGGGGTCTGTCTCTCGCCAGATAATCCAGACGCACCGGAGTTTGGCTACGATGCTCCGGAGGAAGAGATCGAAGACGCAATCAGCTTTGCTGAACAGGTCCTCTATGAGCGTTGGTGCCCTTACGCCTTCGTGCTCGATATCGGACAATTGCCGACTGGTGAATGGTGCGTCATCGAGGCCAATCCAGCATGGAGTTCTGGGATTTACGGCTGTGATCCCAATGCTGTGCTTGATGTCTTACAAGCTGCCACACAGCCGAAGCCCAAGTACACTGCGAAATTCTTTAGTTGGACCCATAGCGTTTGTCGAACAATCTCGGTCGGAACCATTGGCACTCAGTTCTGCGGTTTGATCGGTGGGCTGATTGGCGGATTCATTGGGTTCGTTTCAACTCTCAACCTTGATGATGGAGACAACTGATGTTACGACGGAGCTTCTTGGGAGGATTCCTCGTATCACCATTCGCTTGGTTGAAAACCAAAGCCAACGTAGAGACTGCACCTCTGCAATTCCAAATCCTTGATGGCTATCGAGGAACAGTGATCGACAGTATCACCAAGGACGGTGTGCTGAACATCCGAGGTGTTATGTTTACGGACGGGGATGGAACCATGAAATACTATTGGCAAGGCAAGGGATTGCACAGAGATGGGGGCCCAGCCGTCATCGAAAAGAACGGTACCGAGATGTGGTACCAATACAACAAACTGCATCGTGACGATGGCCCCGCAATTCGAAAGTTCGATGACGCCGGAACATACCTGAAAGAAGAACATTGGCACAAGCATGGTCTGGTTCATCGAGCCGACGGGCCAGCCGCCATTCATTATGAGCCAGATGGATCTGTCAAGACCGAGTTCTGGTATCTTGACGGCCAACGACATCGGATCGGTGGCCCGGCTATTGTTGATTACGCCACAAAGACCGAGGAATGGTTCGAAGACAACTGCTGTCATCGCATTGATGGTCCTGCCTTCATCTGCGAGAAGTATCAACAGTGGCACTACAAAGGAAACTGCTATCTGGAGATTCCACGAGACGGCAAGCCGATCTTCTATCGCAAATCAACGAATGACTACATGAGGCACAACAACCTCAACATTCCAGTCAACAGCTTGGATGAAACTACATTCTTCGCTGCACTTGATGCTGCCAGCAAGCAGCATCACAAAGGTCTCATCGTCAAAGTCTTGTCCCAAACCGCTGTCTAAGGACATCGTCCATGCTTCGGCGTCACTTCCTCAACCAGATCTCATCGCTCCCCTTCCTCAGCTTCCTGAAATCGGAACCAAAGATCGTCCAGCCGACGGCGGCTATGGATCTCAATCTGGCTACGTTTCTGCCTCAACGAAATCTCGACGGAGAACTTGTTGAGATCCTTGACAGTGAAGCTCTTAATGGTGTGCTGGAGATCCTTCGAACGAAAACAACAAAGCACCACGGTTGGGTCGAATACCATGAGAAGGATAAGAGGCTTCATCGTGTCGATGGCCCAGCTATGATCTCTCCTGATGGCGGTGCAGAATACTGGCATCAGTACGGACTCTATCATCGAGAAGGTGGTCCTGCTGTCACGAACTCATATGAGGATGGCTACAGAAGCGAAACATGGTATGATTTTGGGCTCATGCACAGGATCGATGGTCCCGCAATTATCTCAATCAATCCCGGCCCAACTCACCCAAACGGAAGGCTGGCACACACATTCGAAGGCTGGAACCAGTATGGCATTCGGCACCGCTTAGATGGCCCAGCCATGAGCACCCGTTACGACAATGGGGAGTTCTGCGAAGAATGGATTCAATATGGAGTCCGACACCGTTTAGATGGCCCAGCCTACATCAGCACCGAAAGTAAGCCAGACCCCAGAAATGATTTTGCCAAGATGTGGTATCTTCATGGCAACCTGTGCATGGCTGAAAAGCGAGATGGCAGTATGTGCTATTATCGCACAATCCACAACTGCGACATTCTCGTCAATTGTGTTGAGGATTCAAACTTGAGTCCTTGGGGCGGCACGTTCCGTAATGATCCAGCCCCTTGGAACAGACACAACAGACACAGCCTTCTTGAGCGACAAGGCCATTGTCACAGTATCAGCATCCACCCTCTCGGGCCCGAACATGAAAAGAAATTGATTGCTCCAGAGGACTTCAAGTACAGGGATCTCGCTGACGCCCTTCATCCTCCCTTTGTCAAATCACACAAGTTACGTACGTCCAACTACGTTGAAACTGAACCACTTCACCTTCGAGCAATGGATATCTAATGATCTCACATCTCATCACCCTCTTCTTGATGTTTCCGGCTCCCGAGGTCGACCAGCCTTCAGTTGACGCTGCTGTCCAGCGTTCGTTGAAGGCCGAGTCTGGCATCGTCGTCATTCGACTCAAGCTCAAGACAGAGATGTCTGACAAAGAGCTTGAGGCTTACAAGAAGATCGAGGGGTTTAAGCCTGACGTCGTTCGTGCGGCCCAAGACAAGAAGATCTTCGACAAGTGCGCCAAGGCTCGATACGGTTGGGCCGTGAAGGGCGGGTCCAATGCGATCTACAATGCCGCCGCCAAAGAACTCAAGGATGGAAAAGTCGTTGACGTCGGGGAAAGACTCTCTATCGTGGCACCCACAGAGAAAGTCGACGAGATCATTAAAAAGCTCGCCGACGAGAAAGAGTATCCTGAGATCGAAAAGATCTCTGCTGATCACCCACAAGTTTCTGCGGCCTAAGGAATCCCATGATCATCATCAATGGTCAAACAATCGACGCACCTGACAATAGCGTGGTCAGCGTCATCGACGGCGTCGTGACCATCAACGGCAAACAGGTCACCGAAAGCAAACAGGTCAAGATCGAAGTCGTTGGGTCGCTCATATCGCTATCGGTCAAAAATGGAAATGCTTTCGTTACAGGCGATTGTGGTTCCATCAAATGCGAAGATGATCTTGTTGTGAAAGGCAACGTCACAGGAGACATTGAGTCAAAAGGCGATGTCCTTGTGAAAGGTAACGTTGGTGGTGACGTAGACGCTCATGGTGACGTCGAATGCCAAAACGTTACTGGTAGCGTTGACGCCAATGGCGATGTTGTGATGAAAGCGAAGTAATGAAAAAGGCCCCTCACGGGGCCTTTCTTTATTTGTCGTACCAGTAGGACCCGACGAACGAGATCCCCGGTGGGGCGTAGATCTTGAGCCGGCGAGCAGGCGCTGAACTCTGCTTGGCTTTGTTCCTGAGCGTCTGCGAGGCCATGTGACAGGCTGTGACGGCCGGCAGAAGGGCTCCACCCACCAGCACGATGATGCTTTTGGTGCTCTGGTTCCGGTTCACGCAGTCACGGTCACAGAATGACGTGGGGCACGGACTGTCAACAATTGCTGACGTAGTGCTGCCACCGCAGGCCAGACCGCCTGAAGCGACTTCTGAAGCCGATCCCGTGTGAAAGTGAACATAATTCATCGCACCGCCGAGACGGGTCCCACCTGAAACAACAGGGTTGCGGACGAACAATGGCGTAGCTGAACTGCCGGCTTGAATTGAGCCCGTCGTCTTGAGGCTGAAGCCAATGACGGCTGCACTGCCAGCACTGATTCCACCTGAGGTTGGAATGTAACTGACGATCCTTGCTTTCGGAGCGACCTTCGCACCAGCCGAGCCAACATTGACCATGATCATGGTCATGATGCCACTGCCGTCTAGATTCGCTCGGCCTTTGGCTACGATGTTATTCCGCAATGAAATTACTGCGGAACTTCCACCAACACCGCCGCCTGAAATTGTCTCGTTATAAGTGGCCAAACTGCCCTCCGAATGATACTGCTAGCTAATCCTATCTAGTGACATACAGCAACAAAAATGGCCTCGGCAGACACCGAGGCCACTCGATTCAGATATCTCCGCAACTCTACCTATTGCTATTCACTCCTTCCGGAGATCAGTTCCGTCGTCAGTGATTGTACCATCAGATGTTGCTATCCACTCCCGAAGGAGAAAGAAGATGTGTCGTTAAGACGGACTTCCATTGTTGCTATCCACTCCCGAAGGAGACATTAGTCTGCGGATCTGGCTTCCTTCTTGCTACCCACTCGGACGAGCCGAGAGACCTCAGTTAATCGAGAACGCTGCCGTTATTATACACTCAGCGAACTGAGAGGGACCCGTGTACAGGTGACTGTTCTCTCCGTTGTTGCTACTCACTCGACGAATCGAGAGTGGCCGACTGCTCTTGGCTATTGCTACTCACTCTGAACGAACAGAGAAAACCTAATGGTGACGAACACACACGAATCGCATTATTATCCACTCGAACAAAATTCGAGACTTTGAGGGGGCCATCCGCTAATGGATGAGACACATTGCTATTCACTCGGCCGAGCCGAGAGATCTTGATGAATGATTTCACGTACGCAACGTATTGCTATTCACTCTGGCAAGCAGAGAAGTGCCATTCAAAAACCAGTCCAAGCCGAGTTGCTATTCACTCAGGAGACCTGAGATCTTTGTGACTAACGAGAACGTTGTAGGGGCGATTGTTATTCACTCAGATTACCTGAGGGGTTCAACTTATGTGCCATTCGGCAAGCGGTGATTGCTATTCACTCAGATTGCTATTCACTCAGCAATCTGAGAGATTCGACACATGCACCACATGGTAAGTGATAGTTGCTATCCACTCAGGTCAAACCTGAGCCTTAATGTTCCGAATCAAATCGGCATCAGCACCCACATTGCTATTCACTCGCAAACCCGAGAACTTACGTTCAACTCATTGAGAGCGGAATACAGCACTGATTGCTATTCACTCAGGAATCCTGAGACCTTAAGGCTTCGCACCAGAACCAGAACCATTGTTGCTATTCACTCAGGACATCTGAGCCACGCAAATTCAGTACGGACAACGAAGGCCGTTCGACGGTTATTACTCACTCAGTTCCAGAGAACATGAGAGGTGTCTTGACATAGCCGCCTAGACCACGGGTTTCGATGTTGCTATTCACTCAGATCTCCGAAGAGCCTGAGACCAGACGCACGCCAGCAATATCATGCAGAACAGTTGCTATTCACTCAGGTCCCTAACAGCCTGAGACATCTTCAGAATACCCCGTTTGTTCGTTTTCAGCCTGATTGCTATCCACTCAGGGCTCCGAAGAGCCCGAGACACGTCAAGACCGCCTCACACGCCGTATAGAGCATCGTTGTTGTTATTCACTCAAGGCTCTGAAGAACCTGAGACCGGCTGCCACAAAGCTTCGTGACACGTTCGACTTTCCTGTTGCTATTCACTCAGGACTCCGAAGAACCTGAGGCGAATCAGGCGTACACAGACTGTGTCGATGATGTTGCTATTCACTCAGGATTCCGAAGAACCCGAGACCGAAGTTACGCTCAGGGTCCAAAGGCTTTCGTCCTCGTTGCTATCCACTCAGGGCTCCGAAGAACCCGAGACTAGCGTCAAAGAAAATGATCTCCTCCGTGCGGTGACGGTTGCTATCCACTCAGGGCTCCGAAGAACCCGAGACCTTCCCTGACCAGCCTGTTGCCTCTTTTGTCACAGTTGCTATCCACTCAGGGCTCCGAAGAACCCGAGACCCATCGTGGCAACGTCACCACACCCGGCCAGCAACAGTTGCTATCCACTCAGGGCTCCGAAGAACCCGAGACCATGACTGATTCCCATTTGATTGGCTTTGTCCAATTCGTTGCTATCCACTCAGGGCTCCGAAGAACCCGAGACTAGCGTCTAAATAAGGATATGTTCGGGAACCTCTTCGTTGCTATCCACTCAGGGCTCCGAAGAACCCGAGACGCCAATCGAATTCTGCGGCTGCAACATCTTCAACGTTGGTTGCTATCCACTCAGGGCTCCGAAGAACCCGAGACGCCGGGGCGGGGTGCTCGTCAAAGGTGGCGGCCCACTTGTTGCTATCCACTCAGGGCTCCGAAGAACCCGAGACGGCTTGACAATTTAACTTGGTTGCCAGAATCATCTTAAGGTGTCAATTTCGAGCGGTCCATCCAATGTTCATTCGAATGCTTGGCACATTTTTGCCTGCAATCAGAACCTGAATCCTGACCACCATTTACGACAGCGAGGGGTCGAGCAGCAAAAGATGCCACCCCACCCCTCGAAGAGATCAATCCTGATCCTTGTTACGCCGCAAGATCAATCGCTCCTTCTGAAGGCCCTGACGGCTTCGGAAAGTCGTAGTATTCAAACCGGCTTTCGCCTTCCGGACCTCGAACCTTCTTCGGCATCAAGGATTGGAAAAACTCGTACTCATTGAATGAACACAACGAGTTCTTGTGATTCTTCCACCAAATGTGGGCGAATCGCACGCTACCAGCCGGACGAGTCACCGACTCCGAGACCTCGAAGATGTGCTTCAACGAAGCCTTGAAGATCTCAATGTCTTCCACCGTCGTCTTTGTCAGATGGGCCAGATTCGGGTTGACGGTCAGTGGCATGACATAAATGCCATGCTGCACGAACCGCTTGGCTCCCGGTGCCATATCGCCAGCCCCCTTGCGCAGAATCTCGTTTCGAGATGATGCCTTCCGGGTCGTCGAGTCTTCGTTGCACACAATTGGCAGTATCGAGATTGCCGGTCGCATGGTGACGACACCACTGCGAACGAAACGACGCTGAGCCGGAGCGTCCTTGCTTTTCTCCTTCTTCTTGGCCTTCGGAGTCTCTTCGGCCCCCTCTTCTTTGGGAGCTTCCTGCTTCTCTTCCAACGCCGTCGTGCCGAATAGGCGAACGTCACCGAAGGTGTCTAAAAACTTATCTGGGTTCTTCTCGGCCATCTCCCGAACCATGTCGAGATTCTTCACAGCCTCTTCCGGCGTCGGCTCACTCGTGATGCCTCGGCCCAATGACTCGAAGATCCGGAACCGTTCTGGGTTGAAGCCGAACTCCTTCTGGAGATCAATGAACGCAGCCGAGTCCTGTCGTTCAAACATATCTCGCCACTTCCGCTTCACGGATACATCACTCATCCAACCACGACCGTCGCCAAACATGCGAGGCCGTCCACTCATGTCCGGATCTCCATTTGGATTCGCCAGAGCGATCTCCAGAATGAGGAGAGCCGAACTCCTGACAGAAATGATGTTACTGCTCTTCATTAGTCTTCTCCTCTTTTGGAGCCACGGGACGAGTGACATTCAAATAGCCAGCGCTGAACAGGTTCGCCTCAACGTCACTCATCCGCACTGGCAATGGCTGACTGGCGTTGACTTTCTGCTGTAACTCCGACAAAGGAAGCACATGGCTCTTGTAGAGTCCATTGTTTTCTGCCCAAGTCAGACACTTCCGAAACTCTCGATTGAAGCCGGCCAGAGCCCGTTGAGGATTCTGGTAGGCTACATCAGCGTACTGCTGACCGATCAGGATGCGTGGAATTGGCGACTTCCGGTACTTGAAGAACCGCCAATAGAGATCGTTGGCCGTCTTGAACAGTTCACCCAGATGGAAGGCCCAGTGATCGAAGACCTTCTGTTCCGTTCCGTCGGCAGTCTGAGTAGTCATGGTAATGTATCCAAGTTTGTGAAGAAGGAGATTCCGAATCGGAACCAAGTAAGTCAGATCAAACGGCCTGCTTTCGATAGTTGATGAACAAGCCCCAACAAGCATGGGAGCAAACTCACGAGCAAAGATCTGCGAGAACCGCCGAACAATCTGCTTGTCTCCAAAGAAGAAGTCGTAAGCATCCTGCAACCGGATGTTGCGGACTTGGTACTGGCTTTCATACTTGTTGCCACGCAACAGCCAACGTTTGTTGAACTGACGCATGATGTCCATGACACCAACGTGCTGCGGTTCACGTCCTCCGGGAGCCCAACGTGGACCATTGTAAAGTCCATCGTGCCACTGCTGGACTCGCTCAGCCGTCTTGTGGATCGACTCAATCCGTGATGACTCCACATGCCACGGTCCTTTGGAGGCCGAGATGACAAGCACCTCACCTTTCGTTCCGGGCCCAGCAGCGACCTCATCAATCTTCATCTGCTTTACCAAGCCCTGCATGATGTTCTTCATGCGAGTTTGGTAGTTTGCATCACTCAACTTCTGGGGTGCGGCGATTCCGTCAATCAAAGAATCATGTGGATAAATCGACGAGAACACATACTTCTCAGTGCCGTCAGCATCCTTGAAGAAGAACCAGAACCCCTTCTGCTCGGAATAGGTCTTTGTCTTCTTGTCGTACCGAACGATGGCCTGATTGTTTCCGGCGAACAGATACTCACCGATGCTGATGATCTCATTCTCGGTGGTCGTGCCGAAAGGACAAAGCTCCGTGCTGTTCTTTCCAAAAATTGCAAAGCAGTCATTCGCTTCATTGCGACTGTAGGGCCGCACCATTCCGGTCGGCGACCCAACAGGCTGGATGATCTTCATCTTGGCTTGCTTGGCATCAGCCACCATCGGATTGCCGAAACAATCCTTCGAGTCCGTTGCCAAAGCTTTGTCGAACTGAAAGAAGACGTCGGAGACGGCCTCAAAGAAGCCGGGCACCTGCACGACTCGGGATTTGATGTCGAGAGCGAGATAAACCTCCTTGGCCTTGCTCTCAAGCTGCTTCAACTCATCAAGGACTGCATTGACGAACGCTTCCGTTTTCACCTTTTCGAGAGCCGAGACGAACTTGGAAAGGTGTTCGAATTCGTCTCGGCCGGGCTTGTAGGAAAGAAGCTCCTGAGCCGTGGTGAGTGTGAATTGAAGCCGACGAGCAGTTGCCTTGCGGAGATTCTCGATATCTCCCTTTGCCGCAAATTTGAATGTGAAGCCGTAGGTGTGGTTATCTTCCCGCACCGTCCTTAACGTCGGAAATTGCTCGCCGAAGTTAGTAACCTTGTGAACGGAGCCATCGGCCCCCACAATCACGAGATAAGCTTCACCCTTACTATTCGGTTTCACTTTGGGATGAACGGAGAGCGGAACCTTGAATCCCCACTTCTCCAGATTCATCGAGAACGTCTTAAGCTGATTGAGCATGGCGATAGCGACCCTTCGTGATCTGCTGCTGGAGAGCAAGTTCATGGAACTGCAACATGCCTTCCGGAGACATGACGTAAGGCACAGAGTGATCAAAATGGATGACGCCGGCATTCACCCTGACGTTCTGGAGATACGTGCAATCGACGCCATCACTTCCAAAGAACCGATTCGACATCGACGGAATCACGGTCTGGAACGAATGCTCGATAGCCGTAATCTGCGGCCCGACGTAATCCGCCAAGAATTCCTTTCGTCCTAAAGCAGTCGGAGTGAAATTCTGCCCCCTCTTCAGCCGCTTGAAGAACTGCTCCTGCATCGAGTGAGCACAATTGATTCCCTTGTACCTTTCGGGCACGCCCGTCTGACTCAACTTATTAGTCAAGTACCCCAAGATCTGGAATCTCGGCTCCAACAACACAGTTTCCTTCGTCTGAAGAGCGGACCCACTCTTCACGAGATCGCTTTTCCTCAAAGGCGTATGCGAGTTGTACTTGTACTGAGTCCATGACGGCATCCGACATGTACCAACCGCCACAATGTGAATAGAGACCCCCATCACCCTGATGATGGAGTTGATGATGCCTTCACACGTCGAAGGTGTCGGCAGGGGATGCGAGACGGCATCGGACCCCGACGTGTGATCCGCAAACATCCCCAGAGGTCCGCCGACTTCCAAAGCGATGGCATACCGAGAATTGGACGCACTTCCTGAATGGGTCATGGCTTTCCTCAACTGTACCTGAAAGTGAGCAGGCGATTCTAAGCCGGCCACAAGAACTGTCAAGCAAGCATCAAACCTTTTCAGCCCAGATTCCGAAAACGGGATCATACCCTCCGACCCAGAGGTAGACTCCGGCCTTGGTCAACCTCATCTCTCCGGCTTTGATCGCCCGTTCGGCGAACCCAATGCTCGCCTCCACAGAATTCTGCACCCATTCCTCTTCCGGGCATTCTGTCACAAGGAAGGAGACGTTTGGTTCTGTGATCAGCGCAAAGAGCCGATCAAGCTCAGAAAACATCTTCTCTCGTTCTAACTGGAGTAGAAGGGCATCAGTTACATGACACCCCTTGTAAGGCACTGATGTCTTGATCCCGAGTCGGAACAGTTCATTGAAATACTCTTCACAGTGTTCAGAGCCAAGAGCATCACCATACTCTTCCCACATATCCCACATACGATCAACTTCTTGAGTCTCACCCCCATGCGTGGCAAACTGTGCTCCTTTTAATCGGAAGACCGTAAAGGTGGCGTCCTTAGATTCTAGATGACGATTGACTCGACCTCTGGCCTGACAAATAGAAAACAGGTTTGTCTCTTCCCGGAAGCCATGACAGAATGAGAAATCGACGCCACACTCAACACAAGAGGTGGCCACGACAATGAACTCATCATTTCGATTCTTCAATCGCTCAATGATCTTTTTCATTGTCGCCGCTCGGTCCTTTCGAGACAGTGAATTGGAGATGTGATAAACCTCTTTGCCCATTGCAATGAAGGCCGATGCCATAACAGCCGCATTCTGTCTCGTACTACAGATCACAAGCCGGCAGCCCTTTAAGTTGGGATCAAGAACGGTCTGACAAAGCTCTGATTCCATAAGACGAGTTTTCAGGTATCTTGTTTGGACTCTCTCCTGCTCCGTGACGAAAGCTTCTTTCTCGGTCTCCTCACTGAGATAGGAATCAATGACGATATCGCCATACGTCTTCTTGAAGCCTTTGGTCAGCCACGGCCTTACAGGAGTTCCTGAAAGGAGCGAGACTCGGCAACCGAAGTTTTCAACAAGTTCCTTCAATTTCACTAAAAGGAGCCCAAAGGTGTGAGGAGGGATGAGATGATATTCATCAATGATGATGTGAGATCCCGGTAGTGCAACGTACTTCTTCGATTCTGATGCCTTACTTGTAGTGAGGATCTCACAAAGTGCATTATGTGTTGTACAGATAATGGGTGCCGCCCACTTTTTGGCATACCGCTTTATTAATTCTGGATCAGTGTCCGATACCTGAAAGGCACTATGATCCACAGTAATCGGCAAATCATCTGGTAATAGAAACCCTCCATAAACTTCAGACGTTTGATCGGCAACGGCAGTATAGGCCACGGAGTAAATGATCTTCCGAGGATCATCGAGATGGGCAATCTGCCATATGATGGACGTCTTTCCGGCTCCTGTCGGTGCTGTCAGGACCGCTATAGGCCCCACATTTCGCCTCAGAGCCTCTTCAGTCAACTTAGACCTCTGAAGACTGCGGGCCGTTTTAGGGAAGCTAGAAATGGCCTCCTGTGTCCTCTGGAGACGTTCTGCACAGTTCTGGATCGAGACATCATATGCAACAGACCCTCCAGTCCAGAACGCCGAGTTATCGTGATCTGCATTCACCAGAATGCCCAATGCAAGCCGATATTCTGGTCCCGAGCACTCATTCTCAGAAAGCGGTTCAATCTCCATCTTCATCTCCACATCTTTCCAATGTAGGTCGAACAGGAGTCCAAGCTGACTCGCAAAATACTGCTCAACGGTTCGGCCGTCGGGAACATGACTTTCATTGTCATGTAAGATGTCATTTACGTCGTGAAGGTGGCTGTGATGTCCTAGAACGATGTTGCCCACAACCTTGTTTCCACAGATCTGGGCATAAGCCGCCCCGGCTTCAGAGTGGTGGATCATCTTTCCGCCCTTGCCTTCGAGGACCAATTGATTCTCTCGGGTCAATTTGCCCAGATCATGGAGGTAAGCGGAGGCAATGCCAATCTTCTGAATCCGTTGGAAGATCTCGGGCTTCAAATAACGTTGAATGGTCTTCTGCTGAACCTCGGAACCTGCTAAGACGCCTTGAATGTGATTACTGTAAGGCTGGGCAGGGCAGTTCGAACGGGGAGAACGGGCGTACATGTTTCATCCTTGAAACGATTCCGCTCGTCATGAGCGGAGGCATCTTATCTTTCAATCGCAAAGTTGAAACAAGCTCAAACTGCTCTTGGTTTATTTGAAAGCCTCTGGTAGCGTCTCCGGAGATCAAGGAGGATCTCATGAACAAGATTGACAAGCACTACGTCTTCGTCGTTGACACAGAACAGTATGCCGGCAACTTCGAGCGGGAAATGACCGCCTATATGACCGGCCACGTTGGAGACTGCGAAGTCGGCAGTTCTGAAAGTGAACAGTTCTCCAAAGACACGGCAACGGAGGCCATCGCTGACGGCAACTTGGTTATTAACAAGCCCGATGATCGTGGCTGTTATCGTCCTTGTGTTTTGGTCGAGACTCCGGGCTGGTTCAATGACGGTCTCGGCGGCTGTTACCGTCTCCAAGATCAACTCCAAGCCGAAGAGGAGTATCTCGTCAAGGCCCGCAAGCAATGGCCAGAAAAGACGGTCTTCGTGATGGGAAACTATCCGGCCTACCTCTCTGTTGGCATTCTGATGTCCCGGATGCCCAAGGTGGCGGAACTGGATCTCCTGCAACAGAGGGCTGACGCCTTCGCTCTCTCATCACACAAACTGAAAAGCCGCCTGAATGGGATTGTCATTACTCAGTTCCGGCTCCTCGAACGGGGATCATATACCGAGGAAGTAGCCACCTATCCTGCTAGATAGGACATGAAATCCTTCAAGATGTGGCATGAGAACTACGAAGAGACAATCAGGGGCGAATACTGGATCATAGACGGTTATGTCGATTTCGCTGACGGTGATATCGGGGACAGAAACCATGAAATGATTGCCATCGAGCATCTGCTCCATCGGTATGTTGATAACATCACGTCGTTGGCCGAAGAGATGGGGATCGAATTCGACGATCCTCAAGGTTTTGCTGGCGTCGATGGTGAACTCATTGCGAACGTCACCAATGAGATTCTGGCCCAGATCCCAGTTGCCGAGTTCCTGCAAAGAACGGAGATGCCACAAGACGTCTATGTGGTCCTCTTTGGGAACGGAGATGCACGGAACTACGTGATCGTCCACGACGGCTGGATCGCTATTAGGAACATGAACATTGAACTCTATGGCTACGATGCCCGAAAGCAGAAGGGGCTGGCTGATGGTCTCTGGGAAATCATGGAGAGCGAAGGTGTGGAACTTCATGATGAGTTGGAGTTCGCTCTCCACGACTTCAAGACGAATCAGCAGACCTATTTGACATGGAAGGATATCTCGAATCCTGCCCCTGTTGTCCGACCGACAATCCCAAATATGAACCAAGGGCATTCCAAGTTCGTGGTGACGAATCCGGACACTGCCGAGAATCAGCCGCCAAATGCTCGTGAGAAGAGTCGTCCGGAGCCATGGACTGTGGCGGCTCAGAAGATCAAGTTGACGCCACCGGGAAGTCAGCTTTGGAGAGGGACGTCTGAATCTGTACGTCGTCGCTAGTTTTTGCTATCGTGGAACAGGAGGTTCCTATGACAACTGCTTTCGTCGTTGCGGCCATCGTCGCCATCAATTTAGGCGGCATTCTGTTTCTGCTTCGCAACAAATCCATTGCGGCCTACTTTCACCCGCAAATTGAGGAGTGGAGGCCATTAGATCCAGTGGTCCTGAAGAGTCTGGCTTCGGAGAAGTCGTCGGAGCTAGAGAGTCAGCTTCAGGTCAGAGTCAACGCTCAATTTGAGAGGATATTGCCACAGTTGAACAGGAGATGTTTTGAGGCCGCTGCGAAGGGCAAGTTTAAGGCAGCCGTGTTCAAGTTCGACAAGTATGAGTACGTGCGAAAGGAAGAAGATCTGCGTTATGGTCGAAGTTACAACGAACGCTTTCGTCGCCAGATGGAGGGCGGGCTGGTCGGCGGCGGCATCCATAACTGTTCTCCGGATGACCTGTGCGGTCTCGCTGCAAAGATCTGGAACTTCTGCGCCGCCAACAATCTCAACCCCAAGTTCGGCTATAGTGACGAACATGAGCCTGTCATCTTTGCTTGTTGGACTTCCAAGTCTATGGTGGCTTAAAATCGCCGCCGCATTTTTTGCGATCTCGACTTCTTATTAGTTTTGAGCCCCTTAGGAGTAGCTCCAAAGTTTCCGCCGCCGCATTTTTGCAACACGAGTTTGTCTGGGGTCTTCCCCTGCGTGCGGGAAATTTTTCGAGGTCTAATATAAGAGAGGGGGGTGCGGTATCCGGGCCAGCCGGGGGTGGGGGTTCTAGCTGTGTGAGTGTTTGCTTGCGAGTTTCTCAATAACAATTAATGCAACATGATCGCTGGCTGCGAATAGCGATCATGTTGCATGCGTGTGCTATCGCAATGACATGAACACGAGGCGATTGCTGGCCTGATCAATCACACCCCAACGCTTGAGGCCACGTTGTGTTGCGAAGGCGATGGCTTCTTCGATGGTGCCTTCGTAGTAGTTGCTGGCCTGCATCCACCCGTGTGTGTCGCAAGTAAAGACGGCGATCATCGTTGTCTCCAAGTTAGAGGGTTGTTCTTCACAACCCTCTAGTCCGTATCGCCTAGTACCCAACTTGCATGAGCAAGTAGACAATGTGTTCGTAGCGAGTCAGCTTGTTGCGAGAACGAAGCGAAGCTCGGATAGCAGAGATCGTGTTGATTGTTGGGATCAACCAGCCGCAACCACATCGGATCATCATGGCAGACTCCAGAGAAGGGGGATGTTGTTCACATCCCCCTAGTCGGTATCGCTTAGACACACCCGTGCTTCGCCATCAGGTCGGGGTCGAGCATGATGTTGCTGAGCTTGTCGTGCTTGGCCTTGAAGGCACCACCATTGTTGTAGGCTTTGGTGTTGTCTTCGTTGATGAAGAGCAGCGAGTACCATCGGCCACTGTCGTCGGTGCCGGTGCGATAGACAGCGAGCGTCTTCGGCTCTCCTTTGCAGAGGTAGTCAGCCAAGCCGACGCATTCGTTGATGTTCACTTCGAACAACTCACCTTGCGGCCGGCGTCGGAAGAAGCCACGGCGTCGACCACTCTTCTGAGTCGGCAGGGCAGCGGGCTCACTGACGGCTGTCGTCTTCTTGGCCTTGCGGCTCCGGCCCTTGCCGGGCTTGAGGAGGATGAGATCACCATCGGCGGTCTCAACCAGATAGCCCCGGACCTTGTAAGCCACACCTTCACGAGTCATCGTTGGCATCGCATCACCTTTGAAAGAGGGGGTTGATCTTCACAACCCCCTAGTCGGTATCGGCTAGACCAACAAGGCCACACCTTCAACGCAGAAGCCGCTGTCTTCGAACTGGCCCATTGCCCAGCGGACAGCGGCCTCGGGGTCCGTGTCATCATGCTCAATCGTGAGCGTGCTGTAGACCGGCGTGCCTTCACGGTCCACGAACGACAAGCGAACGAGTTGGATCAGGAAGTGGAACATAGCAGACTCCAGAGAAGGGGGGATGTTCTTCACATCCCCCTAGTCGGTATCTGCTAGATCGCAATGTCTTTGTTGACATAGCACTGAGCGGCCTTCGCAAGGCCCTCAGGATCATCGGGCAGGACGCATAGCCCATGCGTCAGCCTGTTGTCGACGAAAGCCCAGACGAATAGCAGGGCTTTCTTGCGTTCGCCCTCAGGATTCTCAAGCGTCACTTCGTGCACACCGGGTTGGAAGCCGGTGGGCCGGACGCTGATGAGGATGTCATGGAACATGAACTCTTCTGCTTTGCCGTGAGCGTAGCAGAAGTGGACCGTGCTAGTGACATCACGTTCGTCGGCCTCACTGTACAGGATGCCGACTTCGGGAGCGGGGAGCGTTGCAACAATCATGGCAGCCTCAATGCGAGAAGGGGGATGTTGTTCACATCCCCCTATCACGTATCGGCTACTTCTTGAGAGCGAGGATGAAGTGGGTCTCCGTGGTCTGCCACTTGTACTTGTAGTTCCCCCGGACCTTATCCTTGATGGCCCGGATCAGAGCCCGATTGTTGTTGGTGTCCAGCACCTGATTGACTGAGCGGCGGTCGACTTCACCAACGAAGTCCGTGGCTTCCTGCTCCAGCCGACTCTGTCGTTGCTGAAAGCGGGCCCGCTCGACTTGGATGTCAAGCAGATTGACGACGCCACCGCTTTCCTTGCGGCGGGCGGCAGCGGCCCTTGCGTTGGCCTGCTGCCGGGCCTTCGTCGCACGGCGGATCTCATTGTGGTTGCTGACCGACTTCGTTGCACCCTTTGCATCAGCCATGACTCAGTTCCTTTGAAGGAGAAGAGAAGAGGGGTTGTTCCTCACAACCCCCTAGTCGGTATCGGTTAGTCGTGGATGAACTCGACAAGACCGACAGAATTGCAGCAGATCTGATGGCCGCACTGATCACAGTTGAAGTTGGTGTAGCCGTCTTGCCCGTAGCGTTTCTCGCCGTAGATGACAGTGCCATCGGGCTTGACCTCAATGACAGTCTCAGTTTCGATGACTCCAGTAGACACCCGAACTAGGCGGTTGCCTTCGCAGTTGGGGCACTTGAAGCCTTTGCAGCCCAGAGGCACCTGCTCCAGAGGCTTGTCGGTCAGGCGTTCAATGAGGAGCGGGATCACCACGCCATCAAGCAAGCAGGCGGACAGGACGTTGGTAGGTTCAGCGTAACCCACAACCAACGTCATGTGATCCGGTATCTTGGGATATTGGTTCTCGGGCAGGGGGATGGCTGTGAGATGAATGTGACGGAATTGGTCAGGCTGAATGGATTGCCTTGCGAGCATGTCGGACTCCGTAAGGGGGTTGTTCATCACAACCCCCTAGTCGGTATCCGTTACCACCGGGCCTGAAGCTCTTTGAGCACCGCTGCCTGATCAATCTTGGCATAGCGGTACAGCGAGCCCTGACGATCTGAGGACCGCATCAGGTCCTGAGTCGCACCGATCTGATCCACAAGCCAGTTGGTAGGCTTCTGAGTGAGATCATAGGCTCCGTTGTAGGGAAGCTCGGGAGCAACAGCTTCCATCACCCGATGGGTCTCAGTGTGAATGATTGAGAGCACTTCGTGGCGGGTCTGAATGAGGTTCTTGATGGTCTCAGCGGAGACAGAGTGGCCAGCCCGGACCCTGACAATGAACGTCTCGGTGACATTGACCGTCTTGACCATGATGCCTTCGAGGACGGCGGAGCCATCGGCCATCGACTCATGCAGTTTCACGACTTCCATTGCAGTCTCCAGAAACGAAGAAAGGGGGTTGTTTATCACAACCCCCTTACAGGTATCGCTTACGTCTTAGAAGAGCGGTTCTTCGTAGACGTTGGGAATCCTCAGTGGCGTGCCTTCCGGCACTTCGACACGCTTGAAAGCGATGTCGGTGTCACTCGACGTTGCCACGTCGATGCCATATTCCGTCTTGAACCCCTTCCACTGTTCCTTGAGGGTGGCAAGATAGCCGAGATTGGCCTCGGTGTTGGGGCTGCGACTGCTCAAGCGGTCGTAGAGGTGGAACTTGACGCCGCCGTCCTTCGTGGGGACGTTCACACCGTTGCCAGTGCGAATGATCTCACTTTCCATGCAGGCCACACCGTGGGCCACACCCGTCTGGTAAGCACGGGCGTTGCCGAGGCTGAAGGACACGATGGCAACAGCAACCAACACAATCAGGAAACCGAAACGCTTCATTGCAGAACTCCTCAAACATGGACTGGGGTGAACCTCACAACAACCTACTCCGTATCGGCTACCCTCAGTCGGGCAGGTTCGTGGAGATCTGGTCGGGGCTCACAACCCGCATGGCGATGCCGAAGTCCTCTTTGAGCTTCTTGGCTTCACTGATGAACTGATCTTTCGCTCCGTCAACAAGGTTGTAGTTGCTGTCGGCCCAACTCTGGTTGCGGTCGATGAAGGCGAACATCACCTTGCCGCTTTCAGTGCGAACGCAGCAAGCATTGCCACTGATTCGGGCAGCTTCCTGAACGAAGTTCGCACCACGCCGCACACCGAGCCGATAGGCGGTGACAGTGGTAAGGGCCGACAGGGCGAAGACAGCAAACAACGCCAGCACAACAACGATTTTGCGACTCATGGTGAAATTCCTCAAGGGGTGAATGGGTTTGGTTCATCACAACCCCCTAGTCAGTATCGGCTAGGGAACTGGCTGGACGGTAGACCTATTCCACCGTCAAAAGCGTAGCACAGCGTTTGGCTTCGTGCAAGTGTTATGCGGCACGCCTCACAGACTGGGCCATCAGGGTGATTCGACGCCGCTGGGCCTTGCTGAGCGGCTTGAACGGCTGGCGATAGGATCGCATGAACTTACGGTCGAACAGGAACCGCAGGCCGACCGCCAGAGCGATCAGGACACCGGGGACGGCGAAGGCCATCACGAAGGCTGCGGGGAGCGTTGGGTGGGCGTCGAACTGCATGGGGCACCTCTGAACCGGAGTGAGTAGAGGCCATAGCTGAAAGAGCACAGGCCAATGACAGCAAAGCTTCCGAAGAACCAGTCCATTGGGCACCTCAGGACAAGGGGGTTGTTACACCCCCTTAGTCCGTATCGGCTAGGCGACCGTGACATCGAGATCAGGGGTGACGTCGATGTCACGGGTCTTTTCGTCATCACCGGGCTTGTCAATGCTGAAGCACAGATAGCCGGTCTCACCGATCTGCACGGTGAACTTGAAGTCACCAAGGGCGACAATCGAGATCTTGCCTTCCGGCAAGGTGATATTGATGTGATCCACGTCGTTTCTCCGAAAGGAGTAGGGGGGTTGTTACACCCCACTACTCGGTATCGGTTAGAAGCACCGACGATAAGCCCAATCCAACAATGCGATGAGAGGGGCCAACGTCAGAAACACCAATGTTGCAATGCGAATGGCGTCCATGCCAGATCTCCTTATCCAATGATGATGATTTTGTGACGGGCAGCGCCCGCAAATTGCTTCAGTTCGTCGTCGTCAATCGTTCCATCGAAGCGACACACCATTTCCCGCATCAGGCGGGCCACAACCTTGATGGTGGTTGAGACCTGTTTGAAGCTGGGAAGGTAGAGCCCATGCAGGACCATATGGTCATGGGCCTCAAGCGATTCGTCGCTTCGAGCAATCTCAAGAGCTTGAGCGAGTTCTTTCTTCACCATAGCAGACTCCAAGTAAGGGGAGTGTTCATCACACTCCCCTTACTGGTATCGGCTACCGGGCTCCGGCGAGCCACGGCGTCTCACTCCATCGAGTGAAGCGATCAGGCCGGGAGCCAGTGAAGTCGAAGACTTGGACGGGCTTCCCGTCTTCATCAATCTGCGGTGTGCAGACACCACCCATTTCTTGAGCGATCTCAGCACAGTTAAGCTCGTAGCGCTGATCGAAGGCATCTCGATAGCCACGGGGGTTGACCCGTTTGAGTTCCTGAAAGCGTTCGTTGAGCTTGTCGGAAATGTCCTTGACCGTGTGGTTGGTCCGACCTTCGACCTGAACGATGGCAATGCTGAAAGCCATAGCTTCACCTGTTGAGTAAGGGGAGTGTTCATCACACTCCCCTTACTGGTATCGGTTAGCAGTAGTGCGGGGCGTACGCTGGATCGGCCTCAGCGGGCCACGCTTCCTGCCGGACCACATAGTGGCCTTCACTGTTGACGCTACTGGGTGAGGTGCGGTCCTTGTTCTCTTCAGTGGCCCACTCCCTCTTCTTCTCGACAAGCTCTTCAGCCTCTTCGACTGATTTGGCGAGAACACACTCCTCAGGCACGGGATCATAGGTGTCGTACCACCACCCGCCTTCCTCGGGGCCACCATAGGCCCGATCATAGAGGTAGACATTGACGTAGAGTAGCGGCGTCACCACTTCGAGGGAGCCTTCAGTGGCCTCATCGAGTTCGTTGCGTTCTTCGATGCGACCACTGTCCCATCGCACCGTTGTCGTCGACAGTCGTTCGCCGTCACCATCCCGGTGCGGGATCATCTTCACCTCGATCAGCGTGCCGACTTCCGGGTTGAGGATCTTGTGTCCCTCTTCCCAGTGCTGCTTCGTTTCGTCGTAACCAGTGCAGAGTTGGACACGATCACCGACTCGCATTTCACACATCGGATGGCTCCAGAGAGGGGGTTGTTCATCACAACCCCCTTACAAGTATCGGTTAGCTGTAGACTGGCCGGTTGGCTGGCAAGTGTTCACCGGGCCACGCCTCCAGTTTGACTTCGTAGTGAGCTTCACCGGTGATGCCACCGATGGGGCGGCGTCCTTTGTTCTGCTCACGGCACCATTCCAGCATTTCCTTATGTCGCTCTCGTGCCGCCTCCAGCGACTCAGCTTGGACACTCATGTCCTCAATGGGCTCATAAGTGTCATAGTTCCAGCCCCCTTCTTCGCTGCCGCCCCACGCCTGATCATGCAGATAGACGTTGACGAACAGCTTAGGGGTGACATCGGCCAGCGATGTCTTGATTGTCTCGTCGTCTTCTTTGCGGATCTCCAGACGGCCATTGTCCCAACGGATAGTTGTGGAGACTCGGGAGACCTCACCGGTGTGTTCCGCTGGCCCGTAGTCCACAGCGATCACAGTCCCCTTGCCTTCGACGAATCGCTTGGGGTGATAACCGGCGTAGTCCTGAACTCTGCTGCCGACCTTGATCATGACAGTCTCCGAAGAGTAAGAGGGGTTGTTACACCCCTCTAGTTGGTATCGGTTAGAAGGGCACGTCATCCGTGTTGAGGTCAGGAGGCGGGCACACATCGTCAAGCGTGGGCTTGGTTGGCAAGATGTACTCACCGTAATCGCCATCCAAGCTCGGCTCACGTTCAGCAAGGTACTTCTCTGCCGTCTCACGATCATCGGCCACAAGCAAGATGAACTTGCTGGTGCAACCCAGTGCGGCATCAGTGATGCCACAATACTCAGATCGTTCACCGACGACAACGAACTTGCCAGCGGCGACAGCAGCATTGATGCGAGCCGTATGATCGGGCTCAAGACGCTGCCGGGATACCGAGCGAGCGATTGAATACTCGCACTCGGGATTGTAGTTCCGTTCTTCGATCTCTTGAATGTTCATGGTCGACTCCGAGGAGGGGATTGTGACATCCCCCTAGTTGGTATCGGTTAGAACTCCGCTTCGAGGTAGAAATGCTCGTCGTAGAACGAACGATGCATTCCCGGCCTCACCACAGGGACGATCCGGCCGAATTCCTTCTGCTGAGTGTCCAGCGTCTTGAAGATTGACGTGTACGGGTAATTGCCTGTGGGCGTTGGGTGAATGTTCCGCTTGCAGGACATGACTCCTGTCCAGAACTGTTCCTTCGTGACTTCTTTCAGCGCCATGGCTGTTCTCCTTGCGAGAGATAAGGGGGACTGTGACGTCCCCCTACTCCGTATCGGTTAGCGACGACCGTTCATCGCATCGTCGATTTGGTCCTCTTCCTCACTCTTCTCTTCACTCTCCGTCACTTCAGCCAATTCCTTGCTGTAGCATCGGACGAGTGAGCGGAGCTTGCTGGCCACATCATTGTGGGCCCGCACTCGTTCTTCGTTCGCCTCATTGTCCTCACTTTCGATCTCTTCTGCAACCTCCTCGCTGACTTCAGCGAGGGCATCGAGGACCATGGCCACGCCGAACTGTTCGACGACGGAGATCAGTTGTTCACGGGCTGACTGACTCATTGAAAAGAGACCTCAGGAAAGGCTTTGGTGTCATCGAGGATCAACTGGCGTCCTCGGGCAATCCAGACAAACTCCCAATCGAGAATGATCGGGATCAAACGACCACGTCGCACGATGGAGTGTTCAACCATGACTTTGGTCATCAGGTTGTCCAAACGCTGCCGCAGATTGAGTGACAGGTGCATCGCAGACTCCTTTGAAGGGGGTTGAACTTACAACCCCCTAAGCGGTATCGGTTAGATGCCGTATTGCTTCGCCAACCGTTCAGCGTCACTCACAGTCTGACAGTGAGGATTGGTTCGGCCTTTCACGGGATCTGCCATCCATCGTGCGCCACGCACGGTTCGGAATGGTCCGATGACGTAGGTGAATCGCTTGCCATGCGATTCACCAGTTGGAGTCTGGGGGCTTCGGAAGATTTCCCGAGCATTGCCCTTGCAGCCGAGGTAGATGCGATTGCTCATGTTCGTGCTTTCAAAGAGGACTGAACTTCACATCGCTCTACTTGGTATCGTCTACTGGCTCGACGAAGCTGATCTCAATGATGCCGAACGTGTTGGCATCATAGCTGTAGGCTGCTTTGAGCACCACTTGCCCATGCATGTCGGTGCTATCCTCAAGGATGAACAGGCCCTTAGGGAATGGGTTCCACCGCTTGCCATTCACTTTCTCGAAGTGGTCCTGTAAGAACCGCATCCCGATGGAGCAGCGAAACCGAATGTGGTTGCTGATCCAGTGCGGCTCAGTGAATGGCAGCTTGTTGTCGAGATCTGGCATGCCATGCATGTCGTAGATGAAGTCGCCGGGAGCGAATTCCTGCCATGATTTCTTTTGTGGCATAGATCACCGAGCCCACTGGGCTAGTTCGAAGCAAATGGCCAACAGCACGCAAGCAGCGAAGGCCAGAAACAGACGACGGTCGTTCATAGAGCACCTGAAAGAGGGGAGTTGTTACACTCCCCTCGCAAGTATCGGTTAGAAGATCAGACGGAAGGTTTTGCCCTGAACGACCTGATCGCCGGGCTTGACTGACAGGACTTGTGGCAGGAAGCCACCCTTCTTGATCCAATTCTGGAGATCTTCGAGTCGCTCCAGAGCGGTGTCACGATCATTGTCCACGCACGCTTCGAGGAAGTCACGGATGTTGGCCGTGGGGTCCATGGCAAGCTCCAGAAAGGAAGGAAGGGGAGTCGTGCTCCCCTATCCAGTATCGGCTAGACATCAACGAACTCTTCAATGTACTTGCCGTATTCGTCGTTGAGCCAGTGCCCAAGGCCAGTGTTTTGATCCATGAACGAGCCCGGCGACTTGTCCTCAGCCCTCATCTCAGCCAACGACACGTGCTTGAGGTACTTCTGCCCAAGCTCAGTCTTGTGCTTGATGTTGTGGAACGCCTCTTCGAAGGAGATGTTCTGCTTGATCATGTCACGCTCAATCGTGTACTGAGCGTAGAACACGAAGCGAGCCTGATTGAAGGCAAAGCGAACGAGCGGCGAAACGTTGACGTGCATTGCAGACTCCGGAAACGCAGGAAGGGGAGTTGTTACACTCCCCTATCCCGTATCGGTTAGTCGTGAATAACCGTGATGCCATTTCGTGGAAGATCAATAAGACGGAATGAACCAGTCATCCCATTGTCCCACAAGATGCAGCATTCACCATGGAAAATCACTGTGATTGTGCCCTTGTTTCCATTGCTGTCTTGGACCTTGTCTCGCACAAGGGGGCCGTCCTCAGGCAACCGAATCCTGTGATAACCACCAACATCAATCCAGTAGAGATATCCACCGTTGTCGCAGGTGTTATTCTCTTTCATCAGATTGTAGGCAGCATCAACAAGGTCATCATGCGACAGTTGCTTCAGCCTTTCAGCTTCAGCGGCCCGAGCAGCCTTAGCGTGTTCGTCACCGGCCTTGCGGCGAACCTTCTCCTGCTTGTCGTCGAGCATTGCCTCGATGAGCTTGTCATCGGTGAGCTTGTCAAGCTGTTCACGCAATTCGCCCCACGCTTCGGGGCCAATCGAAATTTCCCATGCCATCGCAGGCTCCAGAATGGAAGGAAGGGGAGTTGTTATACTCCCCTATCCCGTATCGGTTACGCAGCTTTTCGCTGCTTGTGAACGTGCTGCTTAGGCCGAACCTTCTTGTGGAACTTCATGGCCTGTTTCTTCGACTTGAAGCGGTCGCTACTCATGGTGCATTCTCCGGATCACGCAGCTTCCGAGAGCATCTGCTCATGGGATTGCTGCACACACTGAAATGAATCGCCCTCGATTCGAATTGCACGACCTGCCTTCAAGCCGGTGCGAACAGTGGAATGGGGCACCTTGCCAGTTGCTTCCCGGATCGCATGGATGATGTCAGCAAACCGGGCGTGCTGGCAACCGACAGAACCGTTGACGTACAGAGTGAACATCGCAAGCCTCGTGAAAAGGGGTGAGTGTGAGATCCATCTCTCACACTCACCTTAGTGGTATCGCTTAGGCGGCTGCCTTGCGAACACGGCCGAAAACAAACGAGTCCGGCCGCTCCTCCCACGTGATGTTATAGAAGCCGGAGGCCACGATGGCGTCCTGCACTGCTGTCACGATGCCCCAGAATGAGGCCATCGCCTTGCGGTTGCGAGCATTGATGCCACGAACACGGGTGTCGTATTCGAACTTCAACTGCCGCAGCACACTCTGAGGAATGCTGATGCTCGACGGCAATTTGAACTCTTCGACCGTCTCCAGTGTTGGCTTCGGAATGCTGTGGAAGCCTTTGGCGTGGATCTCGGCGACGATGCCGAGAGCTTGTTTGGCTTCATGGAACTGATAGATCGCTTTGCGACCTTTGGGGTGGCTCATCACGGCCTGTTCAATTTCAGCCTTTCGAGCTTTGCTCAAGCCAGTCAGGCCAGCGGACTTCGCTGCGCCCTTCAACACACCGACAGTGATCACAGTAGACATCACAGTCTCCACACGAGGAAATCGATTCGGGCTCCAATGGCCCTTACACACTCCTTACTGGTATCGGGTAGAAACAAACAAAGGCCCCTCGTGTCCGGAACACGGGGGCCTTTGAGCAGTGGTTTGAGTCTTCGGCTTTTCTTTATAGTCCTTGCTCATCAAGGGGCACTCAGGGCCTTGCTTACCCTATGCCTTTGGACTTGTTTATGCTCTAGGCGGTTTGGCTTTCGCTACCCCCAACCAGAGATTGGTTTCACCATGTCTGAACTCTTCCGCTCCCGGTAGACGGGGTCATGGCTGAGAGGTTCCGGGCCTGTGCCTTGTCGAGGTGGCCGTAGCCACAGCTACAAGCCCCGGAGTCAACCATATAGTATCAGGCGGAATCTAGTGAGCATTTCGGCACTCACGGGTTCGGCGTTGGGTCGATTGGCTTCGACAAGCGGGTGATTTTGGTGGGTCTAGAGAACGCCACTTCTCTAGACCCTACGCTCCAGATGTCTCATGGTTTCTGTCCTTGATTGCCAGTCTTGACAAGGATCTACTCAGTATCGGCTACCGCTCGTCCGGCAGCATCAGGCAGTAGTGGTAGACGATCTCTTCTTCCTTCTCGTCCTTATAGTCGCCACCCCGTTCGAGGTAGAACTTGATCTCTTCACGATCAAAGGTCGTGTTGCCGATGATTTGAGTGACAACGGCAGGCTCGCCAGTGTCCGCCTTGCACTCAAGGACGCCCCGGCGTTCCTTAAGATCGACCTTAAGTGTCCAGATCTGGAAGTCATGCAGACGCTCATCAGCATTTCCCAGAACCTTGGGAAGGTGCGAAAAGATCGCATTGACCAGCCAGCCAGCACCATTGTCGATGATTTGCCTCACGCCGGGTGTGACGATGCAGTTCGGGAAGGGATGGACTCGACTATGTGACATTGTGGGATCTCCTGTAAGAGGCAAAGAATACCGCTGGGCTGTGGAGGACAGCCCAGCGGTGTCACACTCCCCTATCAAGTATCGGTTACGTGGCTGCCGGTGCTTCCACTTCGAGCCGATTAGCAATCTCTTCGACTTCTGCAAAGAACTTGGTGATGTCTTTGCTGTCGTACCCACTCAGGTCGACAAGCTTGCAGATCCAAGCCAGAGTAATCGGGTGACGACGAATCGTCATCGTATCGACCGTCTGTCCTTCGGCCCGCAAGGCATCATGAAGCTGCGAAATCGCTTCGCCGAAGCTCCGTGAGACGCCACCCATGTTGCAGGCACCCTGAACATCAAGGACATCCTGCGCCAAACGCTTCAAAGACTTCGCCATCGTTGGTCTCCCAAGGAAATGAGGGGGTTGATTCGACAACCCCCTTACAAGTATCGGTTAGTCCTGAGGCTTACCAGCGATCCGCTTGTTGAATCGCTCGGTGGCCTCATCATGTTCCAGCGACGTCAGTCCAGCGGCCTTGAGCAGCGTATCCCAGTTCCGCTTGAGGTCGCTGTAGGCCCCGATGAACTCATTCATCCCGACGTCATCCTTGAACTGGCCCAGCACCATGCCGTCGCTCGTCACCATGATGGCATCGAACTCGACGCCCGTCCATGTGACACCGAGGATGTAGGCCACGATGGCAGCGAACTTCCCAGACATCTCACTGAAGTTCTTCGGATGCAGCTTCTCAACGATCTTGGGATCGACCGGCTTATTGAGCCGCTCCTCCTTCTTCTCGTTGTAGTAGGCTGTCATCTGATCGGCAACCTTCTGCTTGTTGCCCTTGAAGCCGAACTCCTGTTTGATGATTGAGTATGCCGAGCGGCCACGGGTCATCTGCATGCCCGTCTTGGCTTCGAACCGCATCGCATTCTCAAGGGCCATCAGCCGCACAAGGGCGATGTCCTCTTTGCCGGTGACAATCGTGCCACCGACTCCGCTTACAAAAGCCATCGTTGGTCTCCTGAGAGAGGGGGTTGTTCTTCACAACCCCCTTACAAGTATCGGTTACTCCTTCGGACGAACAGAAAGGCCATCGAATCCAGTGTGAATGCTGACCTCGGTTCCACATTCAGTATTCTCACACCGATATTGGACCGAATAGCTTGACCCAGATCCGCCCCCCTGCGTGACCTTTGTCGTGCCGTCGCAGTGAGGACAACTCACCTTGACGAATCGCTGAAAGCACTCGTATGGACCATTGCCGGTCGTAGTGAAGGGCACCTTCTGCTTGAGGATGAAATCGAGAGCACGGTCACGGAACGTTTTGGTTGAACCACGTTCCTTACGTTCAAACTCAATGTTCTCGGCAACCATGAGAGGATTGACCTCATGGAACTCCAACGCCCTCTCGATCTGGACCGACGAGAAGAGCTTCTTCAATGCGCTGAGCTTCATGATTTCTCCAATGAGAGTAGGGGAGCTTGACACTCCCCTACTCAGTATCGGTTAGTTCCGGGTCAGATTCTGATGATCGAATTGCCCAAGAACGATCACATTCTCATCGGGCTCAATCGTAGCAGCCGTCCAATTAGCCAGATTGACCACATTGAATTGGCCATCCTGAGCAAACAGCTTGAGGAATTTGTTCTGCGAAAGCAAGCCATCGCCAGCAGCATTGAACCGCTTGAACACATAGCCAACAGCGACGTTCCTTGCAGCCGTGCCTCTGTTTTCATACCTGATGATCCGGAGCAAGGTCTCCTGATGATCTTCGTCCTCGCAACGGTCGACGATGCGACCAAGCACCGTCCACAACTTGCCATCGCAGAGATAGCATTCAGCCTGACCCAGATGTCCAATGAATGTACAATGGCGGCTCTTGAGCATGCCAATGGCATTGTCCACGCAATCATCTTTGATTCGAGCCATCTTAGTCTCCAGAAAGAAGGGGAGTTGATACTCTCCTTCTCAGTATCGGTTAGTCGTACTTGCCACGTTCCACGATGTCGGCCCACGAGCCAATCTTGAACTCGCCACGCACGAACAACACCGTTGTATCGTAGCTGTCGCCCATATTGACATACATGATGGCGGGCGACTTGTCATTATGGCCCTGCGGAATATCTTCAACCCCGCAACCATTCATGATTTTGTCGATTGCAGCCATCGTGTGCGTTGGCCGAACTAGGCGAATGCCGTGTTTGCGTTCGTAGCGTTCCATCACTGTACGAATCTGCTTGGCTTCTTCTACCTTGAAGCCCCGAGACGTCATCAGCTTCACGGTTGGGAGTCGCATCGTAGTCTCCGGAAATGGAAGGGGAGTTCGTTACTCCCCTTCCTAGTATCGCTTACGTGATGAAAAGAACTTCACCGTCCTTGACATAGTACCCATTGAACAGGTTGTTGGGTTCCCACTTGAACTTCCAACCGTTCTTCTGAGCGTGTTCCCGGCATTCCATCAAAGAGCCGGTGAACACGACAGGCAAATCAAGGATAGTGTACTCCCCGATGGAGTCCAACAATCGCAATTCACGCTGAGCCTCACCGATAGCCAGCGGCGCACCATCGAGTTCGTACGCCTTGACATCAGAGAGCCGGTGCACTTCGATGCCCGAGACTTCGATCACAATTCCGTCATCACCGATCCACCAAGCTAGCAGCTTGGTCTCTTCACCATTGACACGGATGACCCGTGCTGGTTCCACGAAGTGTCGCATAGCAGTCTCCGGAAATGGAAGTAGGGGAGCTTACACCCCCCTACACCGTATCGGTTAGAACTCGTATTTGTTCGTGATGGCGTCGAACGCCGTCTGAACCGATTCCCGGAACTCCCGAGTGTCAATATCAACACCAGCCGTCGCACAGGCAAGGAGTAGAGACTCCATGCCATTGACAGCGGCATTGTACAGGCCACGTGCTTCTGTGTCCTCGGGCTGTTCGTTCTTTTGATACTCCTCGAACAAATTTGATTCGAGCAAGCTGCCTTTCCCGGCTGCTGCCCACGACACCTCGATTTTCTTGTCCGCACCGAGGTCGAACGTCACCATCTTTGATTCAGGCATCATCGTCTCCGGAAATGAAACTAGGGGAGTTGATGCTCCCCTACACCGTATCGGTTACAACCGGTAACCTTCAGAATTTGTGAGGTTGTAATGCCCCACCTTCTCACGATTCTCCGGCCGCAGATGCCAGATCGTCAGCAGCGGATGGTGTGGGTTGTACCTGCGAAGCTCATCAGCAAGTGCAAGTTGAGTCGCCATCCCCACACAATCGCTCAGGCGATTGGTCTGGAAGATATTGAGATCGTTCTTCGGGGCCGAGATCATGTAATCGCCGGGCGGATCATCCCTCGTATCAGTGCTGGGCTCCTTCTCAATCCCAAGCGACACATTCGTCAAGGCCGCAGCATAAGGCAGAACAGCCTTAGCCGCCAGATAGTTGTGGAACCGAAAGCCAAACTTGAGTGCCATTGCAGTCTCCGGAAATGAAACTAGGGGAGTTGATGCTCCCCTAGTTGGTATCGGTTAGACGTTCTCCGGATGCTGGTCGTAGTATTCGACAAGCTCCGTCTTCGTGACCTTGCAGGGCTGATCTGTTCTCGACGCCGCAAACTCGTAGTTGCAATTGTCAATGATGTCGTTTGGATCAACACTCTCGGGATGTGAGATCGTCACCTTGACGAGAACATAGCGAGTGCTCGTCTTCTCACTGCCCGGCAGCATTGGACAAGTGATATTGTCCTTCGCATGCTTCGTGCAGAATGCCTTGATGGGCGTCATCGCCGCCTTGACCTGAGCTTCAGTCACAGACGACGGGTCCTGAGTGCTGACCAGTTCCATCAGCTTGGTAGCGGCACGGCTCGCTGGCTTCCAGTATGGCCAACCGTCCGAGTTGGCATTGATGACGTCTTTGAAGTCCTGAAGGAACTTCGACGCCGGGCCCAGCACCGGATGGTTCTGATAGCGATTCGCCTTCTCGTCAATTTCCCAATTGTTCATCCACATCATGGTCTCCTGAAACAAAGCAAGGGGAGTTGTTACACTCCCCTTGCAGGTATCGGTTACTCCAAGCCGAGGGCTTCCCGGCCCACCCAGTGACCACTATCGTCGATGCCCAGAGTCGCCAGAATACTATCTGCCAGACCCTCCGCTTCGTCATCCTCTCCGTAGGTCTGTTCGGACAATCGTCGAATCAGCGTGGGCAGCGAACGTCGACTCACCTTGCACTCCAGAGTCGTGCACAAGACCTCATTGCCAGCCGTTCGCTTGCCCGGCTTGTAGCTGTCACCCAGATGAGGTGCATAACAAGCCTCAAGGTGAGAGTCGATGCCTTGATTGACAGCACGCATCACCGCTGCCTTCTCATCTTTCGATGTCAGGCTCATCTTGTAATGCGGCTCACCATCGGCATCGAAGGCACGCCAAATCGTTTCGTACAGCACTGGCCGAAGTGATGATGAGTGCTGAAACTTCATTTCGTTCTTCAGGTGGAAGGTCCGACCTATCGCACGTTCCGAGATGCACTTCACCACGGTTGGGTTCAAGAAGCTCTCAAGGTAGAACCCACGCCGAGGATCGTAGCCGGTGATACGCCAATACTTGCCTTCACCACATTTCAGGGCGAGGCCAACCATGTCAGAGTGTGTCATCGTTGCTTCCATCGTTGTCTCCTATGAGGGGGAGTGTTACCTCCCCCTTGCAAGTATCGGTTACTCGTCGTCTTCGTCCTCCGAGCCATCAAGATGCTCATTAATGCTCTTGCCATCGTGACGATCAGAACCATAGTAGTCACGCCAGATGGCGAGCACCTCTTTGTTGCCGTTTTGATCCCGACACTGTTCGAGGAGATAATCGTAACCGTCACTGGTGAGCGGATTGCGAAGAAACGCCCCGACCTTCATGCCATTGCTGAGCACTTCAGCATTCAAGCAGTCGCCATTCGCACCACAATGCTGAGGACAATCGGCCGAACCGCCACCATCACTATCCGGCCCCTTAGGAAAGTCTCCGGAATCATAGGTGTGTTCATCGTTCGGATTCTCAGGAGCCTTGCCTTCCGCAATCAATCGTTCTTTGATTGCTTCGCCGCATGCCTCACACCAAATGTCGGCGGCATAGATGTAGACGTTCATCGGGTCTCCAGAAATGGAACTAGGGGAGCTTACACTCCCCTAGTTGGTATCGGTTACCAGCCCCGACGAGTCCGGTTTCGACGGCGACTCGTTTTGGCCAGCAGACGTTTCTTACGACGCAGTTCACGGTCACGATCTTCGTGCGGTTCACGATGCGGATTCGGCCGCTGATGATAGTCGCCAGAGCCCGGCGAAGCAAAGGCACCGAGGACAGCAGCAACAGCAACAATTCGGTTGAACATTGAGACCTCATGACGGGGTAGATACAAAAAGAGCCGGGCTACACACCCGGCTCTAGCAGCGTCTCTCTCATCAGTATCGCTTAACGGCCCGACATCAGTCCGTGAAGGCGATTCGTGATGTCTTCCCACTCTTTGATGATCTCAGGAACCGTCTTGCTCCCGGCATCAGCAAAGCCACCCTCTTCAGGGTCGCCATACGCCTCCTCATACATGTCCTGATCAATGATACCAGCCTTGACGGCCTTCTCAAGAACCAGTCGGAGGTTGAATCGCCGATCCAGAGCCTTCAGGGCCATGACGCCCAGATACTCTGCATGGTTCTTCAGATCCAACACCGAATTCACTTCTGCGGCCTTCTCCGGCGACAGATTCGGGATCAATGAGACGGTAACACTGTTACCCTCATTGGCCTTCACTGGCTCGAATTGAATGGACCCGGCTTGTGCGCCTTTGCCATCCTCATCGGGGTCAGTGCCGTGGAGCACCACGAACTTGGAGGCTTCAAAGGCTGCCTGAGCGTGGGTCACCATCATTGTATCAACGACGACCCCTCGGGCATCCCGAAGCACCAGCTTCATCTTAGACATCGAATCTCCCTTGTAAGAGGTGGGGACTGTTACACAGGAGCTACGACGTATCGGCTACCTGTACTTGAGCTTCGAATACTCGTGGCACTCGGCCACATCCCAGCCGGGCATTGATTGTTCAGCCCGCTCGATGGCAATCTCAGCCTTTGGACACATGATCTCCACTTCGACCACGCTCTTGATGCGGCGAGGAAAACCGCTTCTGTTCGTGTGATAGATGAGACGGACCATCGTCACATAGAAGGTCCGCATCTGAACTTCGGTTTCTTCAGGTTGCTTAGAAGGCATCTTGCACTCCTCAGGAATGAAGCCGGTCAACACCGACTTAGTACGTATCGGCTACGTCAGTTTCGGTCCCAAAGTTGACCTCAGGACCAAAGAGCAGATCATCTACCTGTTGCTCCAAGTCCTTCTGGAGCGACTGTCGATCTGTCTTATTTGAGTCAGTCTTGGCACGTCGAGCCATCCGGCGATGATTTCCAATACAGGACGCATCATTGCCTTGGTGAATACTCGGGTCTCTTCCATTACGTGCCATTGTTCCTCCCGACGTAGATAGCGGAGGGGATCTTACATCCCCTCCGCACTTTTGTCCAGAAATCTTATGACTGCCGCCAGACCAGAACGCCGTTGTAAACGCTCCGGACCCAGTTCCAGTATTCCTTCTGCTCGTCCAACGTCAGCTTACGCTTCATCATGCTGATCGCAGTGTTGAGAGCAGTCGCCTGCTGACGATCACCAACAGAGGTCAACACATGCGGAGCCGCATTGACGATGTAGGTCTCGACCAGCCGTGCCAAGTAGGCTTCCGACTGATGAGCCTGCGATTCGTACGCAATGAGCAGACCTTCATAGGTCGCCTTCGTGTTGTCGATCATCAGCAGAATGGGATCACTGTCGCCAACATACCACTGCTTTGCCATCGGTCTTTCCTTAAGAGAGGGAGAAGGTGAGTTACTCTTAAGAGTAACTCACCTATAGGCCGTATCGGCTACGTGACCAATCGCAGGTCGTTATCCGTGCAGAGGGCTTTGACACTGGCCCCCTTGATGCAGGTCTTGTTATTGAACAGTGTCATCACATCGGAGACACCATTCACAACCTTCGTCTGAATGCGGCCCAAAGACTTCTCGCCGTAGAAGTATTCTTGGTGCATATACCAGCCACGCCGGCCAAACTCCCGAATCTCAATCGAGGGGTACTCAACAACCCGGATCTCATCGAGCTTCACAGCAGGGAGCTTGTTGTACTTCTCCCCGCTGAGTTCTTCGATCCAATCCTTGGCTGCTTCCGGAGTCAGGGCATTGCCCTTGAAGGTGTTATGGAAGTAGATGTCCCAGCCCCGGACACTGCCGGGAACGGCTCGGGCACCACCAGACCGAAAGGTGGGAAGCTCAGTCGCAGTCATCTTGATCTCCTATGAGAGGGGTTACTCCCCCTTACTTCGTATCGGGTAGACGGATCAGATACTCCCAGCCATCATCCCCATTCTTTCGCTGCACCCAGAAGATGGGCTCAGGCTTGCAGGGCTCCATGACGATCAGGTTGATGCACATCGAGTGCTGCCGGAGGCCAATCAGCAATCGCTGGAGACCCTTGAGGCTGAATGCCTTGTATTCGTGCTGCTCAGTGCCAATGTCATCTTCAAACGATGCATGAATTACGTACATTGTGTCTCCAGAGAGAGGGGAGGTGTTACCCTCCCCTTGTTGGTATCGGTTAGTTGAAGATCACTTGTGGCCGGTATGCAAAGCGATGCTTCCGACGCAAACCATGCTCGACCCTGAGATCATCAAACACCCTAAGAAGAGCAGCGCCGATGTTATCGGGCCGAAAATCAACGTCCACATTGACGCAGCAATCGAGACCCCGGTCACGGGCTGCACTGCGGGCCAGATCGTAGCTGAGTACGTTCGTTAGCCCTTCAGCAACGTATTCTGCCCTCGTCAGACAGGCGGCACGTATTGCAGCGTGGTCGATTTCCTTCTGCATAGCAAACTCCAGTAGGGAAGGTGTTACCCTCCCCTACGTGGTATCGGCTACGGCTTCTGAGTTGCCTTGATGACTTGATAAGTCTCCCAGCAGATTTCAACCTCATCAAGGATCTTGAAACGTTCCTCAAGCTCTCGTTCACTTCGAGGATTGACCCAGACTTCGGGAGTGAAGTTGTTGGGGCAGATGCGACCATGCTCTTTGCAGACGCCATCGACGACGCTGTAGCATTCAAACTGCACGTTGACCCCCTCGGTACCGTCGCCAGCTTCCAGCGATTCGACCAAGGTCAGTTCGAGCATCAGTGAGTCATTGTCGGAGTGTTCAGGATCTTCCACCTTGTTAGGGTGAATCAAGATTGCGAGTTGGTATTCGCAATCGCTCTTCTCTTCGATCTTCGAGACCTGAAACCCTTGCTGCTCGAAGTATTCCTTGATGCGGCCAATCAGCTTTTCAAACTTTGGCTTGAGGAACGTCCAAGCCAAGTCGACATCGGTCATATATTGTGCTTCAGACATTGCAAGCTCCGGAAATGAAGATAGGGGAGGTGTTACCCTCCCCTATTCAGTATCGGTTAGCCGAGTTCGCCATCGGTATAGCGAGCCGTGACCTCCGCTTCGCCATCCAGCGTGAGCGGATAGGAGTCGAAGTTGTCGTAGCCATGATAGTCTGCGAGGCCCTTGTAGATCATGGCACGCTCGCAGGGATCATCAGAGCACAACATTCGACGGCATTCCTTTACCGTATGACCGAGGAATGAAGCCACCGACTTCAAGTCATCAGCAAACCACGCAGGATGGTCAGGATGAAACTTGTTATCGCTGAGGACACCGTTGATGAAGGTGCACTTCTCCAGCATGATGCGCCGCACTTCCCATTTGCGGTTATCATACTCAAAGCCATTCTCATCCTCTTCAGTGTCCTCATCCTCTTCACGGTCATTCTCTTCATTCAGCGTGAGGACTTCCATTTCCTCAGGATAGACACCAGTTTCGTCCTTATAGACGAACACGCCACCATGATCGACTGGGGAAGCATCGCCAAGATTCTTGACGAACTTCCATTTGGGCTGACTCATTTGCTGCTCCAGAGTAGGGGGAGTTGACCTCCCCCTAGTTGGTATCGGCTACACCAAACTTTTCTTGTACTTGTCGCTGAGATCCTTCAGTGCTCGTTCGTACTCATCTTCCCCGAGCAGTTCGGGCTCAAACTCCGTGCTGAAGTCTTCCATGATGACATCTGTGACATGGCCGATGAGTTCGGTGCTGAATTCCAGCTTCAGCTTCTCACAGATATGCGGCAGTTCGTAGTTGAGATCCCGCATGATCTCACGGCGACAGACGATCTTGAAATACTTGTCAGACAGCGGCAGGCCGTCTTTGTATTTGCGGGACATGAAGTAGGCCCGTCGGAAGGCGTCGGTGATCTGACCGTCTTTGTAGACGACGATCTTGAAGCCTTCCAGCATTTTCTTATCACCGCAGAAGTCGGATGAGAAGTCATTGACCAGAGCATCCTCGCCCTCGCCAATGTACATCTCAAGGTATTTCCGCAGGACTTCGTGATTGCTGATCTCGCATGCCCCGCCACCATTGATGTGGTTGACGGTATAGGCGAGAAGGAAGCTCTTGGCCTTGTGCGGGTCCTTTGGTTGTCCGAAGTAGACGAAGTGATCCCATTTGAGGTAGTTGCCTGCCATGCCTTCAGCGGCTTCCTCAAGGGTGCGGAATGCTTGCAGTTCTTTCAGCAACATCGTTGGTCTCCTAGAGGGGGAGTTGACCTCCCCCTAGTTGGTATCGGTTACGTGACCGGAGCGTCACAGTTGGGGCAGTTGCCGGACATCAGTGTTGCATCACAGATGCTACACGTGTGAATCTGTTTGATCTGGACCACACCTTCATCCTGAAAATTGGCATTCCAGTTCTGTTGATCATCTGTTCCTTCATATCCACACTGAGGGCAACAATGACATCCAGAAACTGGATTGATCTCAAAGGCCGCAGCGACATCCGTGTTGCCGCAATTCGGGCAAACCACTTTCGCAACTGATGGATGTGGCTGGCTGTTGAGTCGTGGATCATTCGGTTCCAGCTTCCAGAAGTTGATGGGCAAGTAGACTCGCCCTTCATTCTGTTTGATGCGAGAGAACAAGTCGTCGATCTTCAACGTCTTGTCCCGGCCACATCGCTGAAGGAGAGGCCACAGCAGGCCCCACGCCGAGTCAGTGATGCCGTGATCATCGTTCAGCAAGGCGATAGCCAGCTTGTAGATGATGTCTGCCTCAATCGTGGTCTTCATGGGTGCTCCGGAAATGAGACTAGGGGAGTTGTTACACTCCCCTAGTTGGTATCGGCTAGATGCTTGAAAGCATGTCCCAGATGTCATCCGGGATTGGTTCATCAAGAGTTTCTCCGAAGATCTCACGTTCCTTATCTTCGTTGGTTGTGGGATCAGCAGTTGGGATGGCATCAGGCACGGCTTCCGGCCACATCTCCAGAAGTTCTTCGAGCGTGCGGAAGGTGAGGTGCCATTCGCCGTTCTTTTCCCATCTCGACTCCATTCCGCCTCTCTCACTCTGGCGGAACTGGACGTGGGACTTTGGGACCGAGTACGTGGTCATCGCTGCTCCTTAAGGGAGTTGTTACACTCCCCTTACCGGTATCGGTTACTTCTTGAGAATCCGCTGGTAGTCGGCCTCAGTGGCACCTTCGATCTTAAAGAACTGGTTCCGGAACATGCCAGCCGACAGCACCTTCCAGCCAGCTTCGTGGAGTCGTTCGGCTTCACGAAGGCCGCTCTCTGTCTGAGCGTCGACGGTAAGGTAGGTCACCTTCCGGCCTTCCAGTCCGGGGATCTTGCAGACGGCCGTCGTTCCCCTTTGGAACTTGTCTCGCCACGGTTCGGGGATCGCATCGGGGTGGAAGTCAGTGGGAAGACACTGCCAAACGAGCTTGGCGGCTTCCTCGAACTCCATGCCGCATGCCATGAGTGCGCCCATGACGCCGGTGATAACGCCTTTGCCATGCTCTGGCTTGCAGGCAAGGCCGATGCTGAGGTTGTTTAGCGTGTCTTTGAGCATGACACAGCCATGTTCGCCGTCGAGCAGGGCCCAGCCGTGGAAGCCTTTTGGCATCTTCAAGGGAATCATCTTGGTCTCCAAAAGAGGGGGAGTGTTACCTCCCCCTTACCAGTATCGCTTACTCCTGCAACGCCGCTTCCAGTTTGGCCTCTTCATACTTAGCCATCAGGAGCGGGCAGTTGGCCCGGAGCCACACCATGACCTCGCACAAGAGGTCATAACGAGAGCCGATCTGGTCGTTGACGTAGTTGAGATCGTCGAAGTAGGTCTCACTGCCGCCACCTGAGTAGCGATGTGCTGCCCACTCTTCCATCCGGCGTTCAGCGTTGTTCCAGCTTTCACTTTCGTTGGCGATGTCGTTCAATGAGTTCTCGACAGCCCGGACGAAGTCCATCGTGCCGACAGTGACACCGTTCTCCGAAGCGAACTGGGCAGCGTAGCTCTCCAGTTTCTTCCGCTTGTTCTCAGCTTCCTGCCGTTCGTCGTCCTCTTTCGTGAGGAGACTGATGATGCTGCAATCGCCTTCGGAAGAGTAGTCGATGTAGTACCGCTTGAGATCATCGAACGTCTTGATCTTGTCAACGTCACTGTTCTCGAACCACTTCCAATTGAGCAAGTTCTCGATCATCTCTTTCGTCGTGATCTCTTCACGACGAGTGTGGGTCTGGCAGTTCTCGTAGTCGTGGATCGCCAGTCGCAGGATCAGCTTCTGAGTTCCAACACGGTTCAGAAGGAGTTCGGTGGTCTGCTGTCGGAAAAATGCCCAAGCGTTGGAGCCGTAGCAGTCTCCGAGGAAATCCATCATCTCGAATGGACTCAGCGTGCGTCGGTAACCTCGCATGGTTGTCTCCTGAAAGAGAAGAAGGGAGGGTGGTCGTCACACCCTCCCTTAGCAGTATCGGCTAGTCCCGAATTGGGGCTTCCAATACTTGTTCCGCCGTACACCGGCCCTGCTCGATGTAGCTCTCCATTGCATCGATGCAATCCTGTCCAAGGGGCCGTCGCTCACCGTTGTTGGTGATTGGTCGGCAACAGTTCCGGTCACCGACTGTGAACTTCATTTGATACACTGGCTTGACCCATTTGTCATCATAGCCAATGCGGCCGGGACGCACGAGTTCGCACCGCAGATTGGTGACCGGGGTCTTTGCGAGCAGAGCTTCCTCAGCATCCTCTTTTGCCAATGCTTCTTCCGGCGTCATCGTGGGCTCCTGAAATGGAGAAAGGGGAGGTGTTACCCTCCCCTATCCAGTATCGGTTACAGTTGACGGACCTTGAATTGTCCGACATTCCCTCCGAAGAGAGCCATACTGAGGTGGTAGGCGAGATCCTGAGCCGTGCCTTGAGTCCAGATGCCGCCATGATTGTCGTCCCATCGCATCTCAATGACATCGCTCACACGAGCCGAGATGTCATTGAGATCATTGTCGTCGATGACGAGCAGGGAAAGGTTCCTGCGGCCATGACGAGTGAGGACACGACGAATGTAGTAAATCGTCTGGCCCGGCTTCAGCAGTTCTTTGAGACGCTTAGTGGACGTCTCTTTCCGTTCCCGCTTCTGAGCGGCAGTGAGCTTTGCAGCCATCATGGTCTCCAGTGTAAGGGGGAGTTGACCTCCCCCTTACAGGTATCGGTTACTTAGGCGGATCTGTCATTCCGATCTCGTCCGTGACGAGCTTGATCAGATTGGCGTTGACGTCTTTGTTGCCCATCGTGATGACGACGTTGCCGTACATGTTTGATCCCATCAAAACCCGGCCCGTCTCTTCGACACGCCGAGAACAGAACTCGAATGCGGTCGGATTGGTCATGGGCCTCGGGTTCTTCATCAAGGCATCTTCGTCGCAGTAGGCGTGAATGGACGATTTATGCAGAGTGATTAACTGCACGTTACCGCCGCACGTCTTTTGAATCCCTGCGAAGTCCAGTTCCATCAGGTATGGGAGACCGGTGTGAGGGATCACAATGCACATCTTCCGCTTACTCATAACGTCTCCAGAAAAGAGAGGGGGAGTTGACCTCCCCCTTATTCGTATCGGTTAGAACTCCTGTCGGCAATAGTATTCCTGAAGGTACTCAATCGCATCCTCAGTCCTGACCATGCCGGTGTCGATGGTGTTGCCACCATTCTTGCCTTCATCGGGCAACCATCCCGTCTTGCATTCGTTCTTCAGAATCTTGTCGATGTCGCTGACGTGAACGTAGCTCCACCGTTCGTCAGTCGCATCGCCCTCAAGAATCGCCTCGAACAGCTTCTCACGATCATCATCTGAGATGTCGGGATCAGCATAATCGTACTGTGATCCAAGCCGGTACAGTTCGTAGGACGGCGTGATCTCACAGCAGTGGACGTGCTTACGGCGATCCAAGACGTAAACGCCATAGACCCGCTTTGTCATCGCCTTGACAGTGTCGTCTTCCCAGTATTGAGTCTCATCAATCTTGACGAAGCACATGTCCGGCATGAATTCGATGACCCCGACGCTTTCGGGAATCGGCTCACCGTCTGCGGTCCGCCATTCATGCTCTTCGTAGCGGTAGCTCGGTTCTTTGTCGTTCTCCCATTCGTCTTTCGTATAGACGTCAGTGGGAGAAGTCTCGTCCTCGCACATCAGCAGGACGGCATCGTTTGGATCAACACAATCGCCCTTCCGATCTGGAAGGAACTCGGCCGCAATGAAGGCGGCGTTGGCAACAAACGGCTTTCGTTCAGTCGCAACCATCTGGGTCTCCTGTGAGAGGGTTTGATACCTCAATCATCAGTATCGGCTACAACGTCCTTCCCTCGATTGAAAAGCTTCGCATTGACCTCTTCCGGCGTGCCAATGACTACTCCCATGAGTTCCTCATCGAAGCCGATGACTGCCGTCCGTTGCTTGCACCGTTTCGGCATCAGCCTGAGCAGAAACATTATCGCATCACTTCGGAACATCAACATTCTGGGTTTGCGCCCGCCATACTGATTTAACACCAGCATGAACGGATCGCCGTCGGGGTGTGTTGCCAGAACGGGCTTCGTGTTCGGAATCAAGTCTGCTTCGGTGACCCTCATAGCAATCTCCTGAGAGAGGATGAGTAACTCTATAGAGTTACTCATCCGTATCGGTTACTGAATTGTGAGAGCCGAACCGCCGTCGATCTTCTCAATCTTCGTTCGCAGGGAAGGGATGACGTAGGGATAAGGGTCTTTGATCCTGAACTCTTCCTCTCGCCAATAGAAGCGTTCGGTCGAGTTGGTGCCAGCTTCACCACCGGGGAGCCAAGACATGCCCTTGTTGCGATTCGTCTGACGGAGCACGCTGCGGATATCGAGGTGACTGTGACCACTGTAGCAGACGATGACATGGACCCGGTTCGCTGCATCTCGAACCTTGAGGTTGAAGCTATCGAGCCGCTTCTCGAACGTCAGATTGAGCCCTGTCTTCTCTTTGACGGCGCTCATGATGGCATCGATGCGTGCCTTCTCCTGTGCTGCGAAGTCAAAAGCCATTGCTGGGTCCTTAAATGGAGTTAGGGGGAGCACACCGGGCGGGAGACCAAGCCCAGCGATGTACTCCCCCTAACAAGTATCGGTTACCGCTTCTCAGAACACTCTTTCAGAAGCCGCAGAATCTTCTTGCCGACTTCCATCGACACCTGATGAGTCCTGATGTTCATCTCGGTACCGTTGTGATTCAGCCGGCATTCGTAGAGGTTGCTGATTGACAGGTACACCTCATCTCGATGATGTTCCGAGATGCGGCCACCAAATTCCTTCACCAACTCCTCTGCGGCTTTCTTCTTGTTGGTCTCGGCGTCGTTGTCCTTGTTCAACCGTTCGACTTGGGCCCTGTACAGGGTCTCATAGTCGTCCAGCAGCCGCCGCTCCACATCCTTGCGGATCGCTTCGTCAGACCGGTCCTGTGACACCTGAATCCGCTTGGGATTGTCAGGGCTGTACCGGTGAGGGTACTGGCCCGAACATTTGAACTGGTTGTGTTCATTGAAGCGAATGAAGATGCCACGCCCGTCGCCGGAGACGTGTTTCAGTTCGACAGCATGTTCATACTTGGGCTCAATCGCCTTGAATCCCAGCGGCTCAAAGATTTGGGTGAGGCGTTCCGCCATGAGCTTGGCATCTTCCATCGACACGGGCATCTCCTTTTCCAAGAATTGTAAACGGGACGCCTCTTTAACCGGTATCGGCTAGGGGTCCAAAATTTTGGACACAAAACGGTTGACACCCTGACAGGCCGGCGTAGAATCGGGTCGGGCAGTGAAGGGCTTGAGCGACTAGGTTTTAGCCCGCCCGGTCCGCTCGTTTTTCACTGCCCTATTTTCGTTCAAGACAAGTGGGCACGACTGTTCTCCCTGAACATGTGGGGATATGCTCGTGGGACAGTCCTGTCCCCTTGTCTCAGAGATAGGCCAGTCACTTTCGCCACTCTCCCTTGCTGGCCCGCTGGGGATGAGAAGCAGTGACTGGCCTTTTTCTATATCTGACTACGGGAAACGGCATCGGCACCCGTCAGTCTCTTCTTACAGCCGGGACACAGGAAGCCCACAGCTTGGGCCACCGTGCCACAGTGGATGAAGATCTCAGGGGGTAGACCACTCTCTTCAATGGTGCCCACGCAATGGGGCCCGTTGATCTCGATGGTCTGATCCAGATACTGCTGGGCCATCTCCCGTGTCTGATACCGAGATGACGAACTCTCCGTCACCCCGCCGATCAGATATCGCCGCTGGGCCGGGCAAACACTGAGGTTGTCAAAAGGCCCTGTCGTCTTCTTGATCGTATCGTACCGAGCCTCTGCTGCTGCTTTGGGCCCGACATAGACAATGCCGCCGCCTTGAGTGTGGAAGACCTCATAGTCTCCCGGATTCGGCTGAACGGCATGGTACTTCGCAAAGAACGATTTCATTTGGTCTCCCTGTTGGACTCTGGACTTGCCGGTATCGGTTAGCCGATGCCGCCGACAGTTTCCTTTGCCTTCTCCGCTTCCCGTGCTCGGGTCCAGATCTCAGCGATCTTGGTGCCGAGCAAATGGCTTTCCGTCACCCGGACGCCAAGTTCGTTGATGACTGCCTTCGTCTCCTGAAACATGTTCCCTTGCTGGTCGTGGGTCGTGTAACCGAGAACCTTCATCGCTTCGAGAGTTGCGATTTCCTGTGCCTTCGCCATTGATCTGCTCCTGAAAGAGGTGTCGTTGTACTCAGTATCGGCTACAGCATCGGATCGTTCGCCCACTGCTCCGCTGCAAGAGCATCTTCAATTCCGGCGAAGTAGTTGTCAACGACGCACTTCAAGAGCGTGTGGATAGCGAGTTGGGCAATGCCGAGTGCGTTCTGGCGAAACCCAACCTGTTGTTCGTCACAATCAGGCGGTGTGTCCCTTGTAGCCGGCACATGATGCCAGAGGCTGACAGTCCAGACCTCTTTCGTTCGAGGTCCGCCAATCGTCTTGATCTCCGTCTCGCCGGGCTGAACCGTGATCGCATCACTCCAGAAGTAGATAATGCACTCGTCCTCATCGATCTTCAGATCGGCGATGTGGTGTTCCGCCTTGAGAGCCTTCGCAGCCTCTTTGATGAAGTTGACGACCTGTGGGAGTTGAGCCTTAAAGTCGAACGTAGTCATCTGTGACCTCGTGGATGGTTGTCTTGAGATGTTCTGCCATCTCTCCCGTATCGCTTACGGTTGTTCGGCCAACTTTCGCTCCAAGCGAGTCAGAGCTTCCCGGTCAGCCAGACGGATGTTGTTTCCGTTGGGGCCGGCGTAGCTCCTGCCATTGTTCTCACACCAGTCAATCCACTTCCGCTGGTTGTCGATCTGATGTTGGGTCAAAGCACGACCCCGAAGCTTCTTCGGGGGATCAGGCATACTTGGTCGGTTCATGTCAGTCCTTTCGGTTCTGAATGTTGTCATTATGAGCCTTAGCAACAAGATTGCCAATCTCAGAGGTCGGTGTGGCCGGCACCTCGCAGTTCTCTTCAAGGGCCAGTGATTCACCGCACTTAGCACACTCGGTATCGGAGTGATACCCGTTCGCCACAATGTTGCTAACGTCGATCAACAAGCCAGTGGCGTCCAGCGATGATTTGTGTTGACCCATCGAGTGGCCGAGATCATTCATCGCAACGATCTCAACGGCATTCGCAGCCGTGAGATCGTTGTTGCAGTTCGGACAGTTCGTCACACAGTAACGATGCTGGTACATCTGGTCTCCCTTATTGTCTGCAAGCCTCTGGCATTGCTCCTCCCTTGAAGAGCCAAGCGTCGATGGCTTCCTTGTGGGCCTTGATCGCTTCCTTGGCCTTCTCCGTATCGGCTACCGGGACGGCAATCGAGTACGTGGACGGCATCATATTGTCTCCGAACCGGACTCGTCCACCGGGGCCAGAACCCATCGGATTCAGCCGAGATCGGCGAGTTTCCAGACAGATCGCCAGCACGCCGGCCGCTTTCAGAACGGCCTCGTACTCTCGCTGGTGCTTCCCACCGTGGTAGTCCCACGGCGTGACTGACGGCGTCGGGTGATACGTGTCGATGATTCCCCAACCCTCGGGAACATACTCGACAACTTCACGAACACCACGATCCTCAATGATGTTGAACTGGATCTCGATTCCGTGGACAGTGCGGGGCATGGTGACTCCAGAGGTAAGGGGAGGTGTTACCCTCCCCTTACTGGTATCGGTTAGACCGGAGGATGATAGACGTCATCAGAGATTGACGTCTCCATGTTGTAGAGTTCCTGCAACAGGAAGTCGGGATCTTCCTCTTCCTGAAACACGAGTCCATGACAGACCTCACGAACACCGCCGTTGTGATAGCTGTCCGGCCGCAGCGAGAAGTGGGAAATCAACTGCTGTGCTGATTTCTTCTTGAACTCAGCCATCGCCACAAGCATTGTAACGAGAGCTTCGCCTTCCGGAGTTCCAACCACCGTGCCGTTGGCTACAACGCCTTCGACATTGCAGCGACGAATCACCCAGCCATTGCACCGCACAGTAATGTGCGCTGAAAGCCATGAGTCAGCAGAACGTTCCGGGCTCAAGACACTGACATAGTGTCCGGGGCCATTCGGAATCGCTGTCGTGACCTCAAGCCGCCGCAGTGGTTCACCGGGAAGGTCAAACCAAGACGCTTGACAATCTCCGTCTCCGTCGAGCAACCAAGTGTTGCCCCTCTCATTCGCTTGCCAATCGAATGGCAACAAAACACCTTCAGCCATGTTTGGTCTCCCGGCTAAAGAACAACAAAAGAGGGCCAGTAACATACTGGCCCGTATCGCTTAGACGATATTCGGATGCGTCAGACAGATGCTGTAGTTCCCCTTGATGTAATAGCCGTCATCAAGGCTTGGGAAGTCAGCAGGCAATTCTTCTGGCCACCGCTTGAACTCGGGAAGTTCGGGGCTCACCTTCCGGCAATGTTCCCAGAACTCCATCTCAAGGGCCTCGGTGAGCTTCCGACCACGGTACTTGCCACGAGTGACCCAGCCTTCTTTGTCTGCAAGGATGGCATGAACTTCATCCACGACATCTTCGTGCAGTTTGAACACGACAACACAACCGACTTGCATGACTGCTCCTCAAAAAGAAAGGGAGGTTTCCCTCCCCTAGTTGGTATCGCTTACTTCTGGTCGGCGAGCGGGGTGATATAGGTAATGCACTCCGCAATCACCATGAAGCTCTTGTGCTTACTGCTGGTGATGTGACGGAACTTGAGATGGTAGTCACCGTCAGTGATGACGTAGCCGTGAACGATCTTCCGTTCGCCAATGCGGTGGAAGAACCGATAGAGGATATGAGTGCCTTCCGGATTCTTCTTGAACCAGTTCTCGACAGCGGTTGGCAAACCACCACTACGACGAAACCGATTCAGGTCAAAGTCCCGGAGATGGCCGGGCGGAAACTGGCGACCATTGCATTCGACCTCACTCACTGGCCGAACATAATTGCTTAACTGAGTGCTGGCCCAAACGTTACCAGTATCGATGCAGTCCGTCTTACGATCAAACGTCTTGTGGCCCGTCTCGATCCACTGATGATCGCCATTGTGCCACTTCTTCTCACGCATCTTTGGTTGAGGCATCTTGGTCTCCCTGTAGGTGTTGATACCATCCTTCCAAGTATCGGCTAGAAACGCAAAAAGGGCCAGTCAGGCATGCACTACCTGACCGACCCTTGCCTCATACTTACATGTAGCCCTTAGCCGGGCGGGCTTCTTGCCGAATACATTGGAGGCTCCAGTTTGTGTTCGTGAAGATGTTTTCAAAATGGGTAGGGGGCTGTCCCCTCAGCGCAGTTCTCAGCAAGGCCGACGTAAAGGAAGAATTAAAGGGTGAAACGCTTCATGGCAACTCCTTCTAGTTTGAGGATCACTGTGAGGTCGTGAACAAACCCAGATACATTGCCCATTCGGGCTGCCTCCCTTTCGGAGGCGGTGAGATAACACACTATCTCGTATCGGCTACCAAGTCAAGATTCGACCAAAAATCAGGGCTCACGACGAAGGATCATCGCTAGCCATTGACGGAACCGCAGGAACAGTCTGAGTTTCCAGATCTTCATTTCTTCTTACTCGCCTTGAGGGCAGTCTCCGCTTTGCGAGCGGCATCAGCATTGTCGATGGCTTCATTGTTGAGACGAGTGATGGCATCAGACGGCGTCTCCTTGGCGTCATCCCAGTCGACCAAGAGGAAGACAGGAGTCACGACTCCATCACCATCGTACCCCTGATACTTCTTCTTCCATTCCGCTTCAGTGTAAACCGCCCGGCCTTTGGCTTTCTTCCGAGCCTGTTTGACAACGTCGGCAGGAGCACCACCATGCTGAGAACAGAACTCTTCTTCAGATTGCTCGACGGCCCGATGAAAGTCGACGCCGTGTTCGTTCGCCATGACACGGAGATCGGTCAGGATATTCCGCATCGCTGCGTCCTGATCGAAGTTGATAGTGGCCCCGCCAGCCCGCAGCATTTCGTCAAGATATCGCTTGCGATGATCGGCGAGCCGTTCCAACTCCTGATCCATTGCCTCTTCAACCTTGTCGGTCTCAGCGAGAGTCAGTTCGCACCCCCACCGCTTTGAGACATCCGCACACAAGGTGACAGAGTCGTCGAACTGATAATTCTGACGAGCCAACTGAATGCCGATTTCTGCAAGACGTACCGCTGACGTGGCCATGAGTTCTCCAGTGAAAGGGACAATCCGATTCTACGTATCGGCTACGATTATGCAAAAACCGGATATTTACTCTTTGTACCAATGATTGCCGTTCTGTTCGGCCAAGGCACAAAGTCGGTCAATGGCCTCTTCCTTCTCGAAGGGGCCTTCCATCTCGCCCTCTTCCAGTATGCCCCGCTTGCCGTCGTCAACCTCGATGACAAACTTCTCGTTCCGACGAGTTCGCAAGATCACTCGCTTATCAGAAGCGACGTCGAACCCAATGGCGTCCAAGAGATCAAACGGAGCCTTCATCAGTTGATCCTTGACCAACTTCAGAACTGTCTTCCGCTTAGTTGCCACGAAGGCACAAGGCTGCCGTAAACGATTCGGGCCGACAGCAAGAACCATGACGTGCTTCATCTTATCTCCAATGAATGCCATCCTGCATGGCAAGTTTCCCAAAACGCTCAATCATTTGAGCACGAGTGAGATCATTCTCCATCTGCTCGGCCGACAGACCACTTCTGTTGATCTCAATGGCCCAAAAGTCATCTGTTGGCCGACACATGTCAGTCATCGAATGCAAACTGAAGTTGTCCGTGGAGCCAACCACAATCGTACATCCCGACAAATAGTATGTGCCAGTCTGACCTCGAAGCCGAGTCATCAGCTTGGCAACACACTCTTCACGAGTATCGCCTACAAAGGTTTCAGGACCACCATAGGGGCCAGTTTCCAATAGAAGCTTCATAATGTCTCCTAAGAGAAGGGGGAGCTTACCTCCCCCTTGGCAGTATCGCTTAGGCTACGCCAGCGGTGCGATACAGCGACATGACGTTGATATACTCCCGCTTCACCAACCGCTCGCCGAAGCACTTGACTGCTTCCGGAAGCTGGTGAGGCCCGAAGTAGCTGCCTTCATAGAAGTTGCACTTCTTGATGACGTCCGTGGCTCCCTCCGGCATTTCCTTGAACTGCTCGAAGTGAACACTGAAGTGCCCGTCATCATACTGGACCAACACGATCCGGTAAGGAATCGAGAGAGGCTGCTTTGTCAGAGGACCGGCAGCGATCACGACGCCGCTGGTGTCCCTTGAATGATCCGTCTGCACGAGACCACGGAACAAACCTTCCGGCTTCGACCCCTCAGGAATCTTGAACTCTTCCATCTTTGGCTCCTGTTATGTTGAGTAACTCTTAGAGTTACTCAACAGGTTGTGATTGACAATGAACTCAGCAGTATCGGCTAGTCGATCCAGTTCTCAAGTTCGGTCGTGCCACCATACGTTTCAACCATTTTCTCAATGGTCTTCTTGAACCGCTCAACGCCGGCTGCATCCCTTACTGTGTCATCATCACACCACTCAATGATTGTGGCATTGTCTGCTTGCTTCAGCGAATCGAGTGCCGATTGAAGGTTAGCGGGACTGTCCCCTCCTTGTTCTTCGTTCCGGACCTCAACACCAAAGAAGTTGACAATAGCCTCCGCATCAGAGGACACGAAGACGTCTGGATTCAGCTTTGCAACAGCGTCACCCTCTTCCTCTTGAGCCTGTTGCTCAAGGAAGTCCTGCAAAGCATCATCGCTCTGCTGGTTGTCGATGTATTGACACAGCAATTCGATCTTGCTGTTGTCGTCCCAACCCACTCGACTGTCGAATGAGTCAATGATAGAACGTGCGCTCATGGTGGTCTCCCAAAGAAAAGGACTAGGGCTTACAAGCTCCCTAGTCCGTATCGGTTACTCTTCAAGGCCCCGTCGCCGTCTGGATTCTTTGAACTCCTCTTTGATCTCCTCGATGATGTCCGTCCCATGTTCAGGAAGATCGGCACCTACTTCATTGTAGGGAACGAAGGGCTTGTCCAGATCGACATGCAAGACGCCGAGGGGATCAAGTTCCAGTTCGGGGTCCAGTGCCACCGCAATGTTGAAGAACATGGTTTCGCCAACCTTGTCATAGTTGGCCACCGCTCGACGCAACTTGGCAATCCATCCATCCAGAGCCCGCATTTCCATCGGGTCCAGCTTGGGGCCATTCAGAGTGCCGCCGCCAGTCAAACTCAACTTGATGACAGCAAGGAACTCAGCGACGTCGACACAACAGTTCCGCAGATCAGCCGCCACGGGCTCAGGCTCCACGTTCTTCGCAGCGAAGTCCCCAAGCTCGGGTTCGTCTTCGCCCTCTTCAAGTTCATCAGCGTCGACCCACATGACAGCCACACCCGGAGGCACGTCCTCGATGCTCTGCAAGCAGCCACCACCCACGAACACCGTCATGACGTGCCGAATACCCTTGAACTCTTCAATGGTCTTCATGGTTTCTCCTAAAGGGACTCCGGATTTACTGGTATCGCTTAACGGGAAATGTTCTCGTGCGGAATCCCTTCACGAGTCACACCCATCGCCGTCGGGTCCAAGCCGACCGCAATCATTTGATCGGCCAACATGCGTGCCGACAACGGCGTCTGAGTACAGGACCAAAGCCGCTGCACCAATGGAAGCTGCCCCAAAGCACCATCGAGCGATTCCGGCTTGTCGGCATCGGTGGTAAAGAACTCGATGGTGAGCGTCTTCCGGAAGTACCGGGTTCGATCTGACGATGGTTTCTTCGTAACCATAACGCTCCTACCTGTGAAGGACGAGATCGATGCCTTTACATATGTGGTTGTAAAGATACACCATGAATTCATGCTCAGCCGGCGTCTTATGCCGACGCTCCAGAGTATCGGCTTCAATAAACAAGACCTCAGAGCCGATGGCTGCAAAGTTATCCCCCGGCACCTTGCGATCCAGCTTCTTTAACTGAAACGCAATAGCATCAGCCTGTTCCGGAGTCTCAGCAACAAAGATGGGAGTGGTCATTGGCTCACAAGAGGGCTGTGATCCCCAATCAAAGCGAAGCGAGGATCAGTGTTGTGGAATGGACCACTCACTGAGAGAGTTCCCAATGCGTGAGAGCCAATTCCGTGGACGACCATGAACCAGCCGTGATGATGCTCGACGTCAATGGTTTGGACACCACGACCCGAACGTACCACGATCCGGTTCTCCGGAATCTCATAAAGTCTCATTGCAGTCTCCTGTAAGGACAACACCCTTACCGGTATCGGCTACATGGCCCCCGTGTCGATCTGAACCTCCGGCATCGGAATGATCGATGACTCCCAATTCTTTTCATGTGCCAAGAAGCTCGACAGGGCTAGCAACGTGTTGCCGTTCTTTGTCTCCTGCCGAGGCTGATTCATTATCTCAGCCATCTCGGGGTCAAGAGCATACGTCACGTCAATGTCACAGGTCCGAATTGGCCACTCCGGATTCCTGTATTGGTTGAAGGTGTATTGATACTCAACGCCACCCATCAGCAGCGTGTTCTCGTTGAGTCGCCGCACAGGTCGAGCCACGCACATGCGACCATTCAGTTTGTGCATCTGGAAGCCTTCACTCTTGAGGTGTGCGCCCTCAAGGCTGTTCAGATAGTCCACGACATGCTGAACTTCGACAGTCTCACCACTGGCCTTCCCTTCATGGTCACACCAAACAAACTGAAGCGGACCCTGACCAGAGCAATAGCAAACGAGCTTCATGGGGATCTCCTGTTGGACCTGACCCTAGTTGGTATCGCTTAGACTCGGATGTTCAGAGCCTTGGGCATATCTTCAGGCTCCGGCACGAAGTCAATGATCTCAAACATGCCAGACATGCCATGCTCATCGTAGCACGTCTGGATTTCACTTCGCAATTTCTGGAAGTTCCAATCCCGAGAGAGCGTAAACGAACACCACACCGTCATTACTTCTTTGGTGAACTGTGTGGCAATGACTTTGTGCCAACGGTGCAATCGAGTGTGAGCTTGAAGCTCCAGATCAAACTGGAGCAACAGGGCTTGCTTAATCTCTTTGCCCTTGTAGTTGTCACGAGCGATTGCTTCATCTTCAACACGCTCACGATAGAACCGAACGATGGCGACAGGGGTCATGGTTGCTCCTGAAATGAGAATAGGGGAGTGGTTAGCTCCCCTATCTCGTATCGGTTACTCAACTCTCGGTTCCGAAATCGTACTCCGAACAGCACGGGGCTCAGTCAGAAGCACCTTGCGGCGTGACTCATTGGACCGCCGCCTTCGTTCGGCCGGCGTCCACGTCGACTGAATCTCT